>Ga0209317_1000576_pt1 | contig 41833 bp, 31 predicted proteins | sample RifGroB2_FD_183994 | JGI IMG/M metagenome (GOLD analysis project Ga0209317, IMG submission 183994) | Soil microbial communities from Rifle, Colorado, USA - Groundwater B2 (SPAdes) (version 2) | ecosystem: Environmental > Terrestrial > Soil > Unclassified | place: Rifle, Colorado | collected... | reverse complement strand
CAAACCGGTCGAATTCGTGGCCGAGATCGAGGCGATGTACGCTGCCGGCATTACCAGTTTTGTCGAGGTTGGTCCCGGCAACAGGCTTACCGGTCTGGTGCAGGCAATTCTGGGCGAGCGCCCTCACCTTGCACTGGCCCTTGATGCCTCATCCGGAAAACGCTCCGGTGTCGCAGATCTGGCCCGCACCCTGGCCCAGTTGGCCGTCAGCGGCCGCGGTGTGAACCTTGCCGCCTGGGATGAAGGGCATAGACCTGCAGCAGCGAAGGGCAAAAAACCCGCCATGACCATTCCGCTTTGCGGCGCGAACTACGTCAAGCCGAAGGCTAAGAGGCCGCCGGTTCAGCCCAAGCAGATAGTCGCCCCTGCGGTACAGGTTCGTCAAGTGGCCGATACAACCCCGGTTCAGGCAGCACGCGTGGTGGCTGCGTCCCAGGCCTTCACTGCACCCGCGACAGCCGCTCCTGCTGTAAGCGCCGCTGCCTCGGCACCGAACCATGCATATGCGGCACCCTCCCCTGCCCAGCCTGCCTCGCATGCGGCGTTGAGCGAATCGATCCGGATGACCCGGGACAGCATGGCTATCCTGCAGAAGATGCAGGAGGACACGGCGCAGTTGCACCGCCAGTTCCTGGAAGGCCAGGAGACCGCGGCTAAGACCTTCCAAACTCTTTTGGCGCAACAGCAGCAATTGATGCTTGGAGCAGCGACATCGACGGGCTATACAGCGCCCATGGCATCTGTTGCGACGCCTGCTTTTGTGGCAACCGCAGCGTCATTCGCCCCGGCAGCATCGCCTGCGGCATCGATGCGGACTGCAACTCCGGCTCCTTCGGCTCCGCAGATGGCAGCGACAGCGGCAACTATTAACCAGGTATCGCCGGTGGCGTCCGCACCGATCGCGCCTGCCGCACCTGCGGCTGCGATCGCAGCGCAGGCCGCAGTCAACAGACCGGCTCCGACCGTTTCAGCTACTCCGTCGGTTCCAGCAGTTTCTGCAGCCCAGCCTGCCGCGACCGTTGGCACTGCGCGGATCACTCAGACGCTGCTCAACGTCGTGAGCGAGAAAACCGGCTATCCGATCGAGATGCTGGAACTGGACATGGGGATGGATTCCGATCTAGGCATCGATTCCATCAAGCGTGTTGAAATCCTCTCTACGCTACAGGAACGTCTCCCCGGCACCCCCGCCATAGGTCCCGAGCATCTGGGAACCCTGCGCACCCTGGGCGAGATCGCTGACCACCTTGCTGCAGGTGCAGGTGCAAGCGCCACGGCCATTCCGGCAACGACAGCACCCGTAGCTGCCGCGGCCAGCATCGCTTCCGCAACCGCTCCGCAACAGAACAGTTCGCAGATCACCGAGACGCTGCTCGCAGTAGTTAGCGAGAAGACCGGTTATCCCATCGAAATGCTGGAACTCGACATGGGAATGGATTCCGATCTCGGCATCGACTCCATCAAACGCGTCGAGATCCTCTCCACCCTGCAGGAGCGTCTCCCCGGCACCCCTGCCATCGGCCCCGAGCATCTGGGAACCTTGCGCACCCTGGGCGAGATCGCAGGCCATCTCTCGGCCGGCGCAACCTCCGTCTCCAACTCCGCCGCAATCCCGGCAGCCGCCGCAGTCGCCTCGGCACCTGCATCCCTGGTGGACAGCGCACGGATCACGGAAACGCTTCTCGCTGTAGTAAGCGAAAAGACCGGCTATCCTGTCGAGATGCTGGAACTCGACATGGGTATGGACTCGGACCTCGGCATCGACTCGATCAAGCGGGTCGAGATCCTCTCCACGCTCCAGGAGCGGCTCCCCGGCACACCGGCCATTGGACCCGAGCATCTGGGAACCCTGCGCACGCTCGGTGAGATTGCTTCCCACCTCTCAGCAGGCGCTGCCTCAGTAGCTGCACCGGTTCAGTCTGCTCAAGTAGCTGCATCCGCCGGCGTCGACATCGCCGCCGTCCTGCTGGAAGTGGTGAGCGAGAAGACCGGCTATCCGGTCGAGATGCTTGAGCTCGATATGGGTATGGATTCCGACCTCGGCATCGACTCCATAAAACGCGTCGAGATCCTCTCAACGCTCCAGGAGCGGCTCCCCGGTACACCAGCTATTGGACCTGAACATCTCGGATCGCTGCACACCTTGGGCGAGATTGCACGCCACCTTGGTGCCGGCTCAACTCCTATTCAGCCTGCCGGGGTTCACATTGCACCCCATCCCCTCCCCAACCCTCCACTTGAAGGGGAGGGCTATCAGTCCACGTCCCTCCCCCTTCAAGGGGGAGGTCAGGTGGGGGATGGGTCAGACCTCGATATCGCGGCTGAACTCCTTGCCGTCGTGAGCGAGAAGACCGGCTATCCGGTTGAGATGCTTGAGCTCGACATGGGAATGGACTCGGATCTAGGTATCGACTCGATCAAGCGGGTGGAAATCCTCTCGACCCTGCAGGAAAGGCTTCCCGCAGCACCATCCATCGGCCCCGAGCAGCTCGGTACGCTGCGCACTCTCGGCGACATTGCTGACTTCCTGGCAGGTTCTTCCGCAGTGACGGCGGTACCGGCTCAGCCCGAGCCGGTCGTTGCTGTCGCAGCCGAGCCCGCCAAGGTTCCCTTCCAGGCGGCTGAACCCGCAAAAGCGGCAACACACAGCATCGAGCGCAGCAGCATCGTCCCCTTTGTTTTGGAGGAAGACGACGCCGACGGCATCGTGCTGGCCAACGACGGCGAAATCTGGGTCACCGACGACGAATCCCCCTTTGTCACGGAACTCTGCAGCATCCTGACCGATCACGGCTGCACGGTTCGCAAGGTGGACCCGGCCGGCGCGCATCAGATCGTCCCCACCGGAAAACTTTCCGGTCTGGTGATCTGCGCTCCGATAGCCGGAACCGATGATCTATTCCTGGAAAACTCCTTCCAGCTCTTGAAGAATGCCTCCAAAGCTTTGAACCAGGCGGCTACTGAAGAAGGCGCCATCTGCGTCACCGTTTCGCGCCTCGACGGGGCTTTCGGTTTCGGCAGCGCCACGACCTTGGCAGATCCCCTCTCCGGAGGACTGGCCGGACTTACCAAAACGGCGGCCCACGAATGGCCGACTGTGGCATGCAAGGCAATCGACCTGGGTGAATTCCCGACTCCGGCAGAAGCTGCCGGCGCGGTGGCCGTTGAGATGTTGCGCCGCGGTCCTGTGGAAGTGGGCCTCACCCCGGCCGGACGCCAGGGCTTGTGCCTCGCCGCCCTCCCCGCGGCACCCGCACCTGCAGAAGCTGCCCTGAAAGAGGGAGACGTAGTCGTCATCACCGGCGGAGGACGCGGTGTAACCGCGGCGGCGGCTCTTGCGCTGGCCAACGAGTACCGTCCCTTCCTGGTGCTGCTCGGACGCAGCCCCGAACCTGTCGATGAGCCTGCCTGGCTTGCCGCAGTTTCCGGGGAAAGCGAGATCAAGCGCGCCATCATGCAGCATGCGGTGGGCAAGCTACATCCACGCGAAATAGAGGAAGGTTACCGCGCAGTCCTGGCCGGACGCGAACTGCGCAGCACCCTGGCGAGCATCGCCGCAACAGGCGCTACCGCCATCTACCGCGCCGTCGACATCCGCGACCAGAGCGCCATGGAGCTTCTCCTTGGCGAGGTGCGCCGCGCCCACGGTCCCATCCGCGGCATCGTGCATGGCGCCGGAGTGCTGGCCGACCGCCTGATCTCCGACAAATCGCCGGAGCAGTTCGAGCAGGTCTACAGCACCAAGGTTCACGGCCTGCGTTCGCTGCTGCACGCTACCCGCAACGACGACCTTTGCTTCATCGCCCTCTTCTCCTCCAGCACCGGACGTTTCGGTCGCATCGGCCAGGTCGATTATGCTGTCGCCAACGAGGTACTCAATAAGGTTGCCCAGGCGGAAGCAAGGCGCCGCACCGGCTGCCGGGCCGTCAGCATCAACTGGGGTCCCTGGGACGGCGGCATGGTTACGCCTGCACTGAAAAAGGTGTTTGCCGGGGAAGGTATCGGCGTCATCGGTCTGGTCGAAGGCGGGGATTTCCTCGCCCGCGAGATCGCCGCAATGGACGCGCCGGTCGAGATCGTAGCCCTTGCCGGATTGAACGAGGCGGGAAGCGCAGCGGTCACCTCAAAACCGCAGAGTCTCTCCGAGGCCTTCGCACTTACCCTGACCATTTCGGATTACCCGTTCCTGCGCTCGCACGTGCTGGACGGCAAGGCTGTGCTTCCGATGGCGGTGATCGTCGAATGGCTCGCCCACGGCGCACTGCACGGCAATCCCGGCTTCCGATTCCATGGCTTCAACGACCTGCGCATCTGCAAAGGCGTGGTGATCGAGAACAACAGCTCCTTTACCCTGGACGTCATGGCCGGTCGTGCGGTGAAGCGCGAATCGTTCCACCTGGTGCCGGTCGAGCTCACCAGCAAGGGGAATAACGGCAGAACCGTGCTGCACGCGCGCGCCGAGATCGTGCTGGCGAACAAGCATCCGGAAGGGATCCGCTCCATCACTGAGATTCCCAGCACCCCGTACAACCCGGAAAACGGCGTGATCTACAACCGCGAGCGACTGTTTCACGGGCCGGACCTGCACGGCATCGAGCAGGTCGACGGCTGCTCCGCAAAAGGGATCGCCGCGACGGTTAAAGGCGCGCCCGCACCGGCCAAATGGATCCGGCGCCCGCTCAGAAGCGCCTGGCTCACCGACCCGCTGGTGATAGACAGCGCGTTCCAGATGATGATCCTTTGGAGCTTCGAGCGTTTCGGCTCCGGCTCGCTTCCCTGCTTTGCCGGACGCTACCGCCAGTTTCAGGAAGCCTTCCCGCGTGAAGGAGTCCAGGTCGTCATTCGCGTCACCTCGGAAAGCGCCCACGGCGCCAGCGCCGACATCGAGTTCCTGGACCGTCACACCGGCAAGCTGGTGGCACGCCTTGAAGGCTACGAGTGCATCATCGACCCGTCCCTGAAGCAGGCCTTTCAGCGCAACCAGCTGCCGCGGCCGGTTTCCGTTGAGATGGGGGCGGCTTGAGCATGAAGCAGCAGTTCCCATCGGTAGCAATCGTCGGCATTGGCGGTATATTTCCCGACGCGCCGGACCTGACACAATTCTGGAATAACATCCGCAACGCCAAGAGTGCCGCCCGCGAAGTCCCGGACGGCAGGTGGCAGATATCGGCTGACGCCGCCTTCGACGCCGAGGCCGGCAAGGCGGACCACGTCTATTCCAAGCGCGGCTGCTTCATCGACGCCATACCTCCCCTGTCCGAGCTCTCCGATCTCTGCATCGATCCGGCAAGCGTCTCCGGGCTGGATCCCCTCTTCCACCTGCTGCTCCATGCGGGAAAAAGAGCCTTCGACAGCGCAGTCACCACACCGCTCGACCGCTCCCGCATCGGCGTCATCATCGGAAACCTCGCCCTTCCCAGCGAAAAATCCGCCGAGCTCTCCCGCGCCCTCCTCGGACGGACTTTCGAGGAAAAGCTCCTGGCTCATGTCGATGGACCGATGGCTGCCACGGATCCGCGTAACCGCTACGTCGCAGGTCTTCCCGCGGGTCTTCTTGCCGCGGCGCTTGGCCTGGGCGGCGGAAGCTGCACCCTGGACGCCGCCTGCGCCTCCTCGCTCTACGCCATCAAGCTTGCCGCCGACGAACTTCTCTCCGGACGTGCCGACGCCATGTTGACCGGCGGACTCTCGCGTCCCGACCCGCTCTACACCCAGATGGGCTTCTCCCAGTTGCGCGCCCTGTCGCGCCGCGGCGTCTGCTCGCCGTTCGACGCGGCCGGCGACGGTCTGGTGGTCGGCGAAGGCGCCGGCATCTTCCTCCTGAAGCGGACCGAAGACGCTGTTGCCCACGGCGACAAGATCTACGGGGTGATCAAGGGAATCGGGCTCTCCAACGACGTGGGCGGCAGTCTTCTGGCGCCGCTCGCCGACGGACAGCTGCGCGCCATGCGTGCCGCCTACGCCAAAGCGGGCTGGACCCCGCAGGATATCGACCTGATCGAATGCCACGCCACCGGCACCCCGGTCGGCGATGCCACCGAGGTCGCCAGCCTGAAGGAACTCTGGAGCGAGCAGGCCAATCCGGAAAAGCGCTGCGTTATCGGCTCGGTCAAATCCAACATCGGTCATCTACTCACCGCTGCAGGCTCCGCGGCGCTGACCAAGGTGCTGCTTGCCATGGGCGAGGAAACCCTGCCGCCTACCGCCAACTTCGGGCAGGCGCCGGCCGGTTTCGACCTGGAGCAGAGCCCGTTTCAGGTACTCAAATCCGCCGCACCCTGGAAGAGACGCGCCGACGGCGTACCGCGCCGCGCCGCAGTGAGCGCCTTCGGATTCGGCGGCATCAACGCCCACCTGCTGGTGGAGGAATGGCTGCCGCAGGCGGAGACCCCGACGATCCCGAAAACGACTCCCAAAAAGGGCGAGCCTGTTGCCATAGTCGGCATGGACGCCCGCTTCGGACCGTGGCAGTCGCTGGCAGCTTTCCAGGCCAGGGTTTTGGGCGGCGACGCCTCTGCCGTGCCGACACTCCCCAAGGAGTGGTGGGGCGCCGAGAAAAGCACCTGGTTCAAGCAGGAAAGGCTCAAGGAGACCCCTTTTGCCGGCTTCTATCTGGACGAGTTCGCCGTTGCCGCGGACCAGTTCCGCATCCCGCCGCGCGAGCTGGAGGAGATGCTGCCGCAGCAGCTCCTGATGCTGCAATCCGCAGCTGCCGCCATGACGGATGCCGGGCTGGATCGCTCCGACAACCTCAGAGCCGGTGTTTTCATAGGTATCGCGCTCGACCTGAACAGCACCAACTTCGCCTTCCGCTGGTCCATTGCTGAGAAGGCCGCCCGCTGGGCCAAAGAGCTGGGACTCAACCTGAGCCAGGCCGAGTTGCAGACTTGGATAGACTCTTTGCGCGACCAGAGCGGCCCGCCGCTTACCGCAAACAGGACCATGGGAGCGCTCGGAAGCGTGGTGGCAAGCCGGATCGCCAGGGAATTCCGCTTCGGCGGCCCCAGCTTCACCCTGTCCAGCGAAGAGAGCTCCGGCATGCGTGCCCTGGAAACGGCAGTGCGCCAGCTCCAGGGAAACGAGATCGACCGTGCCGTGGTCGGTGCCGTCGATCTGGCCGGCGATCTGCGCGCCACCCTGGGTCAGCATTTCGGACGCCCCTTCTCCCCTTCCGGGCTCGCCACCCCCTTCGACCAATTGGCGGACGGAAGCATCGTCGGCGAAGGCGCTGCCGCCGTAGTTCTCAAACGACTGGAAGATGCCGAGCGCGACGGCGACAGGATCTATGCCGTGATAAACGGAATCGGCTCCGCCAGCGGCGAGTTGATGATGCCGGGTACCGCTGCCTACCGCCGCTCGCTGGAGCGCGCCTACGGCGAGGCCGGCATTGCACCTGACAAGATCGGCTACCTGGAAGCTCACGGCAGCGGCAACGCCGCCGAGGACCGGATGGAGGCCTCGGCGCTGGCTGACTTCTTCGATCAGAGCGAAGCAGAGCTTGATAACACCAAAGCTGACGCGAACTCCGCAGCCGCACCGGCGCTATCCGCACGGACAGCCTCTGCTCAAGCCCAAGGGGACGGGCAAGCGAACGGGCACGAGCAGGCGCACCCTGCCGCTCATGAGGCGAGCGTTCCGAAGGATCATTCAAGGAGCCGGCGCTGCGCCGTGGCAAGTGTCAAGGCAGACATCGGCCACAGTGGTGCAGCCTCGGGACTTGCCGCCCTGGTTCGCGGCTGCCTCGCGCTCTACCAGGAGATCATTCCGGGAGCGCGCTCGGGTGAGCGACCGATCTCGAAGCTTGCCGGCAAAGGTGCCTTATATCTCCCCTCCGGATCGCGCTACTGGCTGCGTAACCGCGCCGAAGGTGCCCGCCATGCCGGTGTCAGCGTCTTCGGTGTGGACGGCAGTTGCAGCCACGTGGTCTTAGAGGGGTACGAAAAGCTCCCGACCCGCGCTGCGCTGGAAAAGGTTGCCCCGCTTGGTCAGGGCGAAGAATTCCTCTTCTGCGTAAGCGGTGTCGAGCGCGCGGATCTGGCCGAAGGGCTGGAACTGCTGCGCCGTAAGGCTTCCGAGACCCCGCGACCAAGCCTCGCATCGCTCTCCCGCGAACTGCTTCGCCGTCAGGAAGCTTCGGCGCACCTGCCGCTGGCGATTTCATTCGTGGCGCGCAGTCACGAGGAACTTTCTGCGCTAAGCAGCCAGGGTGAAAGGCTGGTCATGGCCGATGCTGCCAAGGCAGAGGCTATCCTGCACCCTTCGCTGCGCGACCGGCTCTTCTTTTCGGCGAAGCCGCTGGGAATAGAGGCCAAGATCGGCTTCGTTTATCCGGGTTCCGGCAATCACTACCCCGGCATGGGCATGGAGCTCTCGGCGCGCTGGCCGGAGATCTACCGTCGCCAGGACGCGGAAAATCTCTACCTGCGCAACCAGTTCCAGCCCGAGCAGTTCTGGAACGGCGCGTCGATGGAAACAGTCAACGAAAACCACCTCGCCGTCATCTTCGGCCAGGTCGCCACCGGCTGCGCGGTAAGCGATGTGGTGCAGAATTTCGGCATCAGACCCGACGCCGTGATCGGCTACAGCCTGGGTGAATCCGCCGGGCTCTTCGCCTCGCGCACCTGGCAGGAACGCGATCTGATGTTCTCGCGCATGCAGGCGTCCACGCTCTTCACCCGCGACCTGGCCGGCGAGTGCCGTGCCGCGCGCCGCGCCTGGGGCGAGAACGAGGGGAAGGAGATCAACTGGAGCATCGGCGTGATCGACGCCCCTGCCCGTGAGGTGCGCCGTGCCCTCAAGAAGACCTCCCGCGTCTATCTCTTGATCGTGAACACGCCGGACGAGTGCGTGATCGGCGGAGACGTCAAGTGGGTCAAGCATCTGGTCGCCATGCTCGACTGCCGGTTCTTCCCGCTGCAAGGCGTGACCACCGTGCATTGCGAAGTGGCCCGCGAGGTCGCCAGCGCCTACCGGGATCTCCACCTTTTCACCACCAAGCCGCCTGCCGAGGTGACCTTCTACAGCGGAGCCGCAGGCAGCTCGTACCAGGTGCACCGCCGCAGCGCCGCCGATTCCATTCTGTCGCAGGCCGTTGAGGGGATTGATTATCCCAAGGTGATCGAGGCGGCCTATGCCGACGGAGTGCGCTATTTCATAGAGATGGGTCCAGGAGGATCCTGCAGCAGGATGATCGGTCGCATTCTCGCCGGTCGTCCCCATGTCGCCAGATCAGCCTGCCTGCCGGGAGTCGATCCAAATTCCGCAATGCTAAGGCTCCTGGCCCAGCTCACAACGGAACGGGTACCGGTTAATTTCGAGCCGCTTTACGCTGCAGCACCGGCACGGCAGATAGAAGCGCGGGCCGCGATGAAAGCGATTCGATTCACAACTGGTGGCGCCGCTTTTGAGCCGACTGTTCCGAAGCAGGAAGTTGCCGAGCCGGCACCCGTGGTAGCCGCTATAGCCACCGCCGATGCGGCCCCGGCGCAGATCCCGACTAGAACCACTAATCCTACACAGATAACGGTGAAAGCAGCTATGCCGGCAAATACAGCTTTGAGTTCGCAGCAAGCCGCGGGTTTTGGTACCGATGTTGAGGTAAGCCGGGTGGGGAGTCCTGCACTGGTGATGGAAAACAGGGTACCCGCAAGCGGTACCCCTACAGGATCTCAGGAGGCTGCACCTGCTCGGGTTGTGGCGCAGTCTGCAGAAACTGCCCAGGGCGCACCTGCCTGGGTAGTGGCGCCAGACGTGATCCCTTCTCAGCCTGTCGCGATGGACCCGCTGATCCGCGAGTTCGCTACCGCACAGGAAGCGCGTCTTCAGGCTCATGAGGCGTATCTGCGCGTGGCGGATCAGTTCAGCCGCACGCTGGCCGAAACCCTCTCGCTGCAGATTTCCCTGCAGCAGCAGCTCATGAGCGCCGGAATAGCACCTGAAGGTGACATGCAGTCCACGGCCCTCCATTTTGGAGAGGCCGGTCAGCACTCAAGCTCCCCCTCCCTTCAGGCAGAGCATCAGCAATTCACGTCTCTCCTGTTTCAGGCAGAGCGTCAGCAATCCTCGTCCCTCCCCCTTCAAGGGGGAGGTCAGGTGGGGGATGGGTCCCGTGTCCCTCCGGCCTTCGACCGCAACATGTGCATGGAATTCGCTATCGGTTCCGTAGAGCGTATGCTGGGCGCCTCCTTTGCCGAGGCTGACACCTTCCCGACTCGCGTGCGGTTACCCGACACGCCTCTCATGCTGGTCGACCGCATCGTTACGCTGGAGGGCGAAGCGAAATCGATGACCAGCGGCCGCGTGGTGACCGAGCACGACGTGCATCCTGGCGCCTGGTATCTGGACGGCGGTCGAATCCCGACCTGCATCGCGGTAGAGGCCGGACAGGCCGATCTCTTTCTTTCCGGCTACCTTGGCATCGACTTCATCACCCGCGGCATGGCCGTCTATCGTCTGCTCGACGCCGTGGTCACCTTCCACCGTGAACTTCCCGGCCCGGGCGAAACCATCAGCTACGACATCAAGATCGAGCGCTTTTTCCGGCAGGGCGAAACCTACCTGTTCAAGTTCCATTTTGAGGCGACAGTGAACGGCGAGCCGCTGCTCTCCATGCGAAACGGCTGCGCCGGATTCTTCTCCGAGGCAGAGCTTAAAGCGGGAAAAGGAATCGTCCGCGGTGCCCTGGATCTGCGTCCCCGCTCCGGCAATCTCCCTGCTGACTGGCAGGAGCTGGTGCCGATGGAGCTTGCCTCCTACAGCGCCGGCCAGCTCGATGCCTTGCGTCGCGGCGATCTTGCCGGCTGCTTCGGCCCGCTCTTCTTAGGGTTAAACCTGCAGCACCCTCTGACCATTCCGGGCGGAGCCATGCAGTTGGTGCATCGGGTCATGGAGCTTGCCCCCAAAGGCGGGCATTACGGTCTCGGGTTCATCCGCGCCGAAGCCGACATTCACCCCGACGACTGGTTCATCACCTGCCACTTCGTAGACGACCGGGTAATGCCCGGAACGCTGATGTACGAATGCTGCATGCACACGCTGCGCATCTTCCTGCTCAGGATGGGATGGGTCGCCGAAACGGATGGAGCCGGGTGGCAGCCGGTACCGGGTGTGGCGAGTCAGCTCAGCTGCCGCGGGCAGGTGCTGGAGAACACAAAGGTAGTGGCCTACGAGGTCACCGTCCGCGAGCTGGGCTATCGTCCGGAACCGTACGCGATTGTCGATGCGCTGATGTATGCCGACGGCAGGCCTATCGTCGAGATCACCAACATGTCGGTGCGGCTCACCGGAACCAATCGGGAGATGCTGCTGAAGCTTTGGTCCCCCCCCCTTCAAGGGGGAGGACAGGAGGGGGATGGGATCGGCATTTACGACCGCAAACCCGCCATCTACACGAAAGATCAGATCCTTGCCTACAGTAACGGCAACGCCTCGGAAGGCTTTGGCGACAGATACCGGATGTTCGACGCCGGAACCGGCCGCAAAATAGCACGGCTTCCCGGGCCGCCCTTCCAGTTCATGGACCGGATCACCGCGCTGCGCGGCGAGCCGTGGCAGATGGTTGCCGGCGCCATGGCCGAGGCACAGTACGACATCCCGGCTGACGCCTGGTATTTTGCCGCGGACAGGCAGCCCCGCATGCCGTTCTCGGTACTGCTCGAAGCCGCACTGCAGCCCTGCGGCTGGCTTGCCGCCTACGTCGGATCCGCGCTCACCAGTCCGGCCGACATCTCCTTCAGGAACCTGGGAGGTAATGCAGTGCAGCACAGGCCGGTAACGCCGGAAAGCGGCACCCTGACGGCAAGCGCCACCATGACCAAGGTGGCGACCAGCGGCGGCATGATCATCCAGGAATTCGACTTCTGCGTCTCCGACCGGCACGGCGTCATCTACCAGGGCGACACCATGTTCGGCTTCTTCGCCAAGGACGCACTGGCCAATCAGGTAGGTATCCGGGATGCTGCCCCGTATCAGCCGACAGCCGACGAAGTCGGGCGCGGCGTGGCCCTCCCCTACCCGGAGACCCATCCCTTCCCGGAAAAGAAGCTCAGGATGATCGACCGGATCGAGCTTTTCGTGGCCGACGGTGGACCGGCAGGGCTGGGATATCTGAAAGGGACCAAGCAGGTCGACGCGGACGAGTGGTTCTTCAAGGCCCACTTTTACGAGGACCCCGTCACTCCCGGCTCGCTTGGGCTAGAGTCGTTCCTGCAGTTGGTGAAGTTCGCCGCTGTCGAGCGTTGGGGCTATCAGGAGGGTGATGTCGTCGCCGCGGTCGCGCTGGAGCGCAAGCATCGCTGGCTCTACCGCGGGCAGGTTGTTCCGACTAATAAGCAGGTGACGGTTGTTGCGTGGATCACAGCTGTTGACGATGCGGAGCGCGTGCTGACCGCCGCGGGGTTCCTGTCGGTCGACGGCAGGCCGATTTACCAGATGAATGAGTTCACGGTGCGCTTGGAGAGAGCGTAAAGGGCAGTTGATGGTTCGCCCCTACAGAAAGTACCATCTCAATCAGCCTCTATCATCTCTCCTCCCCCCAGCGGGTGGAGGTTGGGAGGGGGGAAGACCGAGACGGTTTGCTGGAAGCTAGGACGGTCTGATTAAGCCTTCCCCCTCCCTACCCCTCCCCCTCCGGGGGAGGGGACTAGTAGCAAGCGCCGCCGCAGGCGGGGTTGGTTGCTAATAAGGTAATAATAGATAGTAAAGTTTTTCCATCTTTCCTCTGTGCGACTCTGTGTCCTCTGGGGTCGAGCTTTTGAATCTGCATTTGATTAGTTAAGGTGATCCATGAAGTATTCCAAGGTATATATCGAATCTTTCGGCTATGAGCTGGCGCCGGTTGTGGTCACTTCTGCCGAGCTTGAGGCTCGCTTGGAGCCTTTATACAAGACTCTCCACTTTGCTCCGGGACAGCTTCAGGCCCTTACCGGCATACGGGAGCGCCGCTGGTGGGAACCGGGTTTCTCGCTTTCCAAGGGCGCAGTTGCTGCTGGGAAAAAAGCCCTCTCTGCCGCTGGCATATCCCCGAGCGAGATCGGCGCGCTCCTTTACACCGGCGTCTGCCGTGAGCAGTTCGAGCCGGCTACCGCTTGCCGCGTCGCCGCAGGTCTCGGCATTTCGGGCAACGTCGCGGTCTTCGACCTCTCCAGTGCCTGCCTAGGCGTACTGAACGGGATTCTGGAAGTGGCCAACCGCATCGAACTGGGCCAGATCAAGGCGGGTCTGGTGGTTTCCTGCGAAAGCGCGCGGGACATCAACGACATCATGATCGCACGCATGCTGGCGGATCGCAGCATGGAGAACTTTGCCAGCTCGCTTGCCACCCTTACCGGCGGCTCGGGGGCTGTGGCGGTCCTTCTCACCGACGGCTCGTTTTCCAAATCGGGCAGGCGGCGCTTGCGCGGCGGCATGATGCAGGCTGCCCCGGAACACCACGCCCTCTGCCTTTGGGGCGTGGCGCCGGACGGCAAAGGCGGCTTCGTCCAGTCCATGAGCACGGACGCTGTGAGTGTGATGAACCACGGTGTCGCTCTGGGCAGGCGCACCTGGGCGGAATTCCTCCCTGAGATCGGCTGGGAGAGCTCGGATGTGGACCGCGTGGTCTGCCACCAGGTGGGAAGCGCACATCAGTCGGCGATTTTGAAGACGCTCGACATCGACCTCGATAAGGACTTCACTACTTATGAATTCCTGGGGAATATGGGGACGGTTTCGCTGCCGCTTACTGCTGCGCTCGCGGATGAGCGGGATATCCTCTCTGCCGGGGAACGGGTCGCTATGCTCGGGATTGGAAGCGGACTTAATTGCCTGATGTTAGGGGTCGACTGGTAGGGCGAATCTCCCACCGGCGACGTCTCTGCTGCCGTGGCTCCGCCCTCACCCCTGCCCCTCTCCCGGAGGGCGAGGGGATATTTGCTTGAGAGGCGCTGGAACTTTTACCGCTAATCTATAAACCATCTACACACTCATCCGAACTGCCCCCTCGCCCTCCGGGAGAGGGACGGGGTGAGGGACGGGGTGAGGGAATACATACGGATACCAACCTGAATGACTGCTGACCTACAGAAACACTATCCCTTCTCCGGCCACACCCTCAATCTCGACGGGCTCTCCTACCATTACCTCGATGAAGGCGCCGGCGACCCGGTTGTCATGGTGCACGGCAATCCTTCCTGGTCCTTCTATTACCGCAACCTGGTCCTGGCGCTGCGCGGGAACTACCGCTGCATCGTGCCCGACCATATCGGCTGCGGCTTTTCGGATAAGCCCGGCGATGACCGCTATGACTACACTCTCTCGCGTCGCATTGACGATCTGGAGCGGCTGATCGATTCCCTGAAACTCGAAGGGAAGATCACTCTGGTGTTGCACGATTGGGGCGGCATGATCGGCATGGGGTACGCCTCGCGCCACCCGGAGCGGATCGGCAGGCTGGTGCTGCTCAACACGGCGGCCTTCCATCTGCCCAAGGAAAAGAAATTCCCGCTCGGGCTTAAAATCTGCCGCGATACCGCTCTGGGCACCCTGTTGGTCCGCGGCTTCAACGCCTTCAGCCTGGGAGCCTCCATCGTCGGATGCAAGAAAAACCCGATGAGCGAGGAGCTCAAGCAGGCCTACCGCTCGCCTTATAATTCCTGGGCTAACCGGATCGCCACCTTGCGCTTCGTCCAGGACATCCCGCTGGCGCCGGGAGATCGCAACTACGCCCTGGTGAGCGAGATCGCGGCAGGGCTGGACCGGTTCGCCGATCTACCTATTTCCATCTTCTGGGGCGAGCTCGACTTCGTATTCGATCCTACCTTTTTGGCCGAATGGAAGAAGCGCTTTCCAAAGGCGAAGGTGAAAAGCTATCCGGATGCCGGGCATTACATCCTGGAAGATATGAAAGAGGAAGTGGTGCCGCTGATTGCTGATTTTATAAAGACCACCGTCGTAGAGGATTAGATGCTAGAGAGCGGGTTGGTTAATATCGCCGCACACCTGCCGGAGATGGCAAGACGGCAGCCGGATACTACGGCTATCATTTTCCCCAGGCAAAAGCGCCGCATGAGCTTTTCGGAGCTGGACAGGTTAAGCGACCGGATCGCGCGCGGCCTGATAGCGAACGGCATCTGCCGCGGCGTGCGCACGGTACTCATGGTCACTCCGAGCCCCGAATTCTTCGCCCTCACCTTTGCCCTCTTCAAAATCGGCGCGGTTCCGGTGCTGATCGACCCGGGGCTGGGCATCAAGAACCTGAGGAAATGCTTCGCCGAGGCCGAACCGCATGCCTTCATCGGCATCCCGAAAGCACACCTGGCACGCCTCATCTTCGGCTGGGGCAAGGATTCCATCCGCACCTTCGTCACGGTGGGCCGACGCCTTTTCTGGAGCGGCACCACTCTCGGCGCGATCATCGATGAGAACCCGCAGGAAACGCCGTTCACACTGGCCCAGACGCAGCATGATGACGTGGCGGCGATTCTCTTCACCAGCGGCAGTACCGGCGCTCCCAAGGGGGCGGTCTACAGTCACGGCAACTTCGCCGCTCAGGTGGAAGCTCTCCGGACGGTGTACGGGATCGAGCCGGGCGAGATCGACCTTCCTACCTTCCCGCTTTTTGCCCTGTTCGCTCCGGCACTCGGCATGACTGCCGTTATCCCCGAAATGGATTTCACCCGTCCCGGATCGGTCAATGCCAGGAAGATCATCAGCGCCATCCAGACCTACGGCGTCACCACCATGTTCGGCTCCCCGGCGCTCATCAACCGCGTCGGCCGTTACGGGGTCGACCACAAGGTCAAGCTCCCGACGCTCAGGCGCGCCATTTCGGCGGGCGCACCGGTACCGGCGGCGGTCCTGGAACGCTTCACCAGCCTGCTCAATCCAGGGGTCCAGGTCTTCACCCCTTACGGCGCCACCGAGGCTCTTCCGGTCTGCTCCATCGGCAGCGACGAGATCCTCGGCAGCACCAGGCAAATCACCGATTCCGGCGGCGGCGTCTGCATCGGACGCCCGGTCGAAGGTATCAGGCTGGAGATAATAGAGATCAGCGACGAACCGATCTACAGCTGGGACGAATCGATGCGGGTACCTACCGGAAAGATTGGCGAGATCATCGTTCAGGGCGAGCAGGTGACAAAGGGTTACTACAACCGCCCGGACTCCGATCACCTCTCCAAGATCTATGATCCGGAAACCGGCTCCTTCTTCCACCGCATGGGCGACTTGGGAGGACGCGACGAGGAAGGCCGAATCTGGTTTTGCGGCCGCAAGACGCACCGGGTCGAGACGGACGCCGGCCCGCTTTTCACCATCCCTTGTGAGGCGGTTTTCAACACGCACCCCAAGGTGTATCGCACGGCTCTTGTCGGCGTCGGCACTCCGGGAGAACTCAAGCCGGTACTTTGCGTAGAACTGGAAAAAGGTGCTAAGGCCGACGAAAACGTCGTGCGTGAGGAATTGCTTGCCATCGCCCGCGACCATATCCATACCCACACCATCGACACCATCCTGTTTCACCCTTCCTTCCCCGTCGACATCCGTCACAACGCGAAGATTTTCCGCGAGAAACTTGCGGTCTGGGCAGCTGGAAGGCTCCAATGAGAGCACTGGTTACGGGTGGCGGCGGATTCCTCGGCTCGGCAATAGTGCGGCAGTTGCGCGCTCGTGGCGACCAAGTGGTCAGCTTCTCCCGCGGCAACTATCCCGAGCTGACAGCTCTGGGCGTTGAGCAGCGCCAGGGCGACCTCTGCGAGGTTAATGCGCTGGTTGAGGCTGCCCGCGGTTGTGACATCGTCTTCCATGTCGCTGCCAAAGCCGGCATCTGGGGGAACTTCCAGGAGTATCACAAGGCCAACGTGGCCGGGACCGAAAACGTCCTCGCCGCCTGCCGGATCCACTCCATCAATCGCCTGGTCTATACCGGATCGCCCAGCGTGGTCTTCGACGGCTCCGATGTCGAGGGCGGAAACGAGTCGCTCCCCTACCCGGCTCATTTCGAGGCGCACTACCCGCACACCAAGGCAATTGCCGAGCAGGCCGTGCTTGCCGCCAACTCCCCCTCGCTTGCCACCGTATCGCTGCGTCCCCATCTCATCTGGGGTCCGGGAGACAACCACCTGGTGCCGCGCATTGTCGCCAAGGCGCGAGCCGGCAAGCTCAGGCGCATAGGAAGTCGCCCCTGCCTGGTCGACACCGTTTATGTCGACAATGCTGCCGAAGCCCATCTTAATGCCGCCGACCGTCTGGCTCCCGGCGCTCCCCCTGCGGGCAAAGCCTATTTCATATCGAACGGCGAGCCTCTGCCGCTTTGGGACATGGTGAACCGCATCCTTGCCGCAGCCGGCCTACCCCCCGTAACTCGCTCGGTCTCCCCGACGGTAGCCTATCTCGCCGGTACCATTTGCGAGGCTCTCTGGAAAGCGCTGCGCCTCTCCGGCGAGCCCCCCATGACCCGTTTCGTCGCCAAGGAACTGGCGACCGACCACTGGTTCGACATATCCGCCGCAAAGACCGATCTCGGCTACCAGCCCCGCGTTTCCATAGATGAAGGGCTCAAGCGCTTGCAGGAGTCGCTTCTCGGGGGCGCACGATGATTCTGGTTCCGGCTCTGGGAGCGGGGCAGGTCCAGGTTCGGCTGGTTTCTCTTGTCAGCACCGAGAGCGAACTAGCGCGGCTTCGTGAGTTTCTCAGTGCCGAGGAGTTGCAGCGAGGCAATCGTCTGCTGGATAAGGAGCGGCGGGATCGCTTTTTTGCCGGGCGCGGGATCTTGCGGGAGACCTTGGCCGACTATCTCAGTGAGGAGCCCGGAAGCATCAGGTTTTCTGAAGGGGAATTCGGCAAGCTGCATCTTTCGGATCATATAGAGCCGGATTCCATCAGTTTCAATCTGTCCCATGCCGGTGAGTTTTTGCTTATCGCCTTGGCTACCGGTTGCGAGATTGGGGTCGACCTGGAACAGGTGCGGCAGGACCTGCCGTTTCGGCCCATGGCGGAGCGATATTTTTCCACGAGGGAGCAAGACGAGCTGTTCAGCCTGCCGCCAAGCGAGCAGGTCAGTGCCTTCTACCGTTGCTGGACCAGGAAAGAAGCCTATCTGAAGGGAACCGGCACCGGCTTTTCACAGCTTTCCAACGGCTTTGACATGTCGCTGCTGCCGGATCAGCCGGCGGCGCTCCTGGCGCATCGGGGAAGCCCTGGGGAGGTTGGCAGGTGGAGCATCAGGGATGTCACCATGCCGGCGGGATATTGCGCCGCGGTTGCGGTCGAAAGCGCGGGAGAGATCAAGGTTTGTGTTAGCCCGATGTGACTGTGACGGCAAGGCGGGCGAATGATGATTCGCCCCTACGGAGCAGGAACAGAGTCCACAGAGTCCACAGAGTCCACAGAGTCCACAGAGTCCATTGAGTCCACAGAGTCCACAGAGTCCATTGAGTCCACAGAGTCCATTGAGTCCACAGAGTCCATTGAGTCCATTGAGTCCACAGAGTCCATTGAGTCCATTGAGTCCATTGAGGTGAGGGACTGCTTTTGCCTCTCCGTGCCCTCCGGCTAACCCTTCTTCAACTGCCCTTTCCTAAACGCTCTATACGCATCCATATGGCTTCTATACTTCACCAGACTGATTTCACTATTAAGCCAGGCATAGATGATGATGTTGCTCTCTTTGACATATTTGAAAAACAGCCGATACTGCTCGGCCGGCTTTGCCCGCTTCCACTCCTTGTACGAATACCCCTTCGTTTCTCCCTGATAGTATCCGGCTTGCTGCGGAGTGTCCGGTATCTCATCTTTGATAGCTTTATAGATGACGGCCAAAAGCTTTGCCCGCGGAGATTTCTTGTAGTTCTCCGGATCCCTCTCCTTTTCCTTTGCCACAGTGGCTATCAGTTCATCCAGCACAAGTTCAAAAGCGGCATGGAAACGGATGCGCGACTCGTTGCTTACCATGATCAGATCTCCACGCCTTCTATCAATTCCTCAATAAGCTTCATCTTGTCCGGATCTGGCACACGGATGGTATCCGCGCTCTCTTCCATCTCCTTCTCCATGAAACTGTAGAGCTCATACACGGTGGAATTCTCAACGCTGTAGGAGAAGGCATCCAAAACCCGCGGATGATACTGTACCGATTCAAGCTTGACTGCTATCAGGTCTTCATAATAGGAGGCTACAAACTGGTCCGGAATTTCAAATCTGAAATGGATGAAAGGCCGCTCCTCGCTTTCGGTGACCAGATCGTATTGGAACTTTTGCACGATGACATCTGTTTCGGAGAGCGCATCTGCGATAGCGGTGACAACATCCTTTAGATCCTTTTCCAGCAGTCCATGCCTGGACAGGATATCGATGATGATCTCATAATCTCCATCACAACGGTGCGGCACGCCGTTGGTGAGTTGCTGTCGCTGAGCGAGCAACCTCTTGAGCAGGGAAAACCTGCCGGTTAAAGGCGCAATGCGGACGATGATATCAAGTAAATTGAGATTGCCAGGCTCGTGATCCAGAGCGGACAGGGCATATCGGGCAGATTCGTTCCAGAGGCAGGATTTTTCCAGGGAAGCAGCATAGAACATGAGGGAAAAGCAGGATTCGGAAATGCTAATAGCCGTCTTGTGAAAGGCATGCATCGACGTTATATCGTGTTCCAGACATGCTATTAGTCCGAGCAGAGTATTGCCTGCAATCGGATCCTTCTTCAGCATGGAACGGGCACTCTTTTTATACTTCGCCAGTTTCATCCCCTGAGTAATGTCTCTGCGCGAGAGAGTATTCAGTTGCTGGGCGAGCTGGGTAAATTCAACCTGAGACGGTGTGACCATGCTATCAGGCCATTAGATCGGTCTGGCAGAACCTGCAGACCGATTCGCGCCATTTGCTGTACTCTTGGCATTTCGGGCACTGACGGTAATGCCCTGGTACAGGCCGCAGCGGCTTCTGGAAGATGGTGACCATCAATGTCGGCGGAAAACACATGTTGAGCAGAAACCACAGCAGCGGGTTTCTACCTTTGCTCCGGGCTAGATAGCCCCCGTACAGACCGGGCAGCACGAAAAACAAACCCATAAAAGCTATCTGCTGTAACTGGTGCAGCATAAAAACTCCTCTACGTAAGTACTGTTATCTCACACGACCGTTCATGCTCTAGGTCTTGGGCTCTGTCCTGGTGATCATACTGCGCATTTCCAACCCCAACATCTCAGATGCCTCATGCACGGCATTAAGGTAGCGCTCTTTGAAGTGCGGCAAGGCATCTGTCTCTTTGCCGTCCTCATCCCAAGGCAGTTCCGTTCGCGCCAGAACAATAAGTATCTCTTCCAATGCGTCTCGTCTTTTTCTAAGTTCGACTATCTCCTGAAGCGCTTCAGCCAAGAGGGCACTATCTGCTTTATCCTGTTCGATGGAAGACTTCAGTCTATCTATTATATCGGTCATGACAGCTCCTTACTTGAGTGCAGGCATGGTAGCAGTGCCTAGTGAGCGAGTCAACAGGCATTATTCACCAGACAGAACAGTAGCCTCATACAAGGCATTGGAAATTACTTTTAATTGCCAAATGACAATAAAGCATTTATGCTCTTCCCTTCCAGAGTCATCACACCTAGAGAAGAGAGGATACAACATGAATAACTTTGCAGCACTGCTTATCGGATCAGCCCTGACCGCTCTCATTGCAAATCCCGCCTTTGCAGCAGCTACCCAGATTGCAGATTCGCAGCCAGTTACCTCCGCCGCCACCTCAGTAGCCGCGTCCGCCCCTGCTGCCGACAAAACGACACCTGCTGCTTCGTCTGTGCTTGCTGCTAATTCCACACCGGCAGTTGTTACAGCCGCGCCCGAAGCAGCGAAGGAGCAAACGGTCAAGATTGGCTACGTAGACCTGTCCAAAATCGCTTCCGGTTCCAAAACCGGTAAAGCCGCGGCCGCGTCTTTGAAGGCTAAGTCCGGTAATCTCAAGGCCAAGATAGAAGCAAAGCAGAAACAGATTGAAAAACAAAAAGTGGCTATCGAGGCGAAGCTCAGCACAATGTCCGTCGCCGAACGTACCGCCAAATCGAAAGAGTTTCAGAAGAAGATAGAGGATTTTCAGAAACTGGTAAGGTCAAGTGAAGAGGAAATGATGAGGATGCAGGATAAGCTCACCTCCGACATTACCAAAGAGATCAAGAAGAGCTCGGCGAGCTATGCCAAGTCACACGGCTATGCCGCTGTGGTTGACGAAAAGGCGATCCTGTACGTCAGCGATAGCATCGATTCTGACGATTTGACCAGCGAGATCTCCGAAATGTTGGATGCGCAGCAGGCGAAGAAGAAAAAGTAGCTTTTCCTACTACTAAGCTCACCACATTACTGACTGCCTCACTGCAAGGGCGAACCGACATGGTTCGCCCTTATCTTTTCCTCAATCCTGCCAAGACCTCCCCCCTTTGTAAAAGGGGGGGCGGGGGGGATTTTACCCAGGGTGCTGCGGAGTGCCGATGGCGCCTTAAGGCAAATCCCACTAAATCCTCATTTTTCAAAGGGGGATTTTCTACAGTACCGATTCGATTCAAATCCCCCCTCCCCTCGCTCCTTTTTCAGCACGCAAAACAGCTACCCAGATTCGGTGTGGTAGAATTGGCGCATTAATATAAAACGGCGACCGCACTCATGAGCTCAAAATGCATCCGCTGAGTGTCTGAGCTGATAAGCGATGTAACTACCGGAGGTGTGCCTTGTTGAGATTTCAGTTATTGATAGCACTGGCTATATTTGCCGGCACGCTCTACCCCTTGCCGGTTACGGCGGCACAGCCGCAGGTTGTCGCTGAAAAAAAGAAAGAACCTGACAGAGCCAAGCGCCCTGAAGACTCTACTGAAAGTGCGGCAAAGAGTTCCGTAACCAAGCATCAGGTGCGGATCGGCGGCAAAGAAATCGCCTACACGGCAACAGCAGGAAAACTGCCGGTCTTAAACGATGCGGGCGACCGTGAGGCAGATATCTTCTATGTTGCCTATGAGGCTGAAAAGTCTGATCCCGCCAAACCCCGCCCCCTGCTGTTCATGTTCAATGGCGGCCCAGGCGCCGCCTCCATCTGGCTGCACCTTGGCGCCGTCGGCCCCAGACGTGTACAAATGCACCCCGACGGCAACATGCCGGCCCCGCCCTTTCGTCTGGTCGATAACTCCTACAGCTGGTTGGATCAGGCTGACCTGGTCTTCGTTGATCCCGTCGGCACCGGCTACAGCAGGGCGGCCAAGCCCGAACTTGCCAAGGGTTTCGCTACCGTGCGCGGCGACATCGACTCGCTGGGGAGATTCATCAGGCTGTACCTGACCCGCAACGAGCGCTGGAATTCCCCGCTTTTCCTGGTGGGAGAGAGTTACGGGAGTTTCCGGAGCGCCGGTCTTTCGGAGCATCTGGTCGAGCATGGCGTCGCCCTGAACGGCATGATCCTGGTCTCCTCAATTCTGAATCTGCAGACCGTCACGTTCGACTTCGGAAACGACCTCCCCTACCAGTTATTCCTGCCAAGCTACACAGCCACCGCCTGGTACCACAAAAAACTGGCGCCTGAGCTTCAGGCCGATCTGGACCAGACTCTAGCCGAGGCGGAGCAATGGGCAGGCAATGAATATAATGCCGCACTGAACCGGGGGGACCGGCTTTCTGCAGAGGAGCGCAAGAGCGTCGCCGAAAAACTGGCAAAGTTTACCGGTCTTAGCACCACCTTTGTAGATAGCCGCAACCTGCGCGTCGACAACAGGGATTTCACCCGGGAACTGCTGAGCGATCAAGGCCGGATGATAGGCTTCATGGACAGCAGGTTCAACGCCGCGAACATGACCCCTGCTTCGCCTCGGGGCTTCGATCCGACCATCACGACCATTCGCCCCCCATTCACCGCGACCTTCAACCGGTACGCGAGAGAGGAGCTAGGTTTTGAGTCGGAGCTGGAATACTTCACCCTGGGAGGGGGCATCGAGCGCTGGGACTGGGAGGCGAAAAACAGCTATGCCGATACCAGCGAAAACCTGCGCGACACCATGGCCAAGAACGAGTACATGAAGGTATTTGTCGCCTCAGGCCTCTTCGACCTGGCAACCCCGCATTTCGCCACCGATTACACCTTCGCCCATCTCGGGCTTTCACCCGCTTTGCGGAAAAACATCACCATTCGCCGCTATCGTTCCGGGCATATGATGTATCTGGAAGGCGGATCGCTGGCGCAATTAAAGCTGGATGTGGCGGAGTTTATCGGGGAGACGTTGAAGGAGCACGTGAAGTAACTTCGCTAGAAGGAACAGTACTTCAGAGCACACTGAACAGGATAAGTGAGACGATTAGTGCAGCACAGGAGATGCAGCAGACGATAGTTCAGTCATTGAAGTCATTGCAAAAGTGTAGCTCTGAGTGATACAATGTTGATGAGTCGGAGGGGCGAGTGCGGATACTAAAGACTAAATGGTTTACACCTTCGCAATAAAGAACAGGATTCCCGACCAGAGATTGAAAACTGCTATAGAAGAGGTTGAAAGCGGGATTATAGACGCTGATTTAGGCGGGGGATTGATAAAAAAGCGGATAGCGCGTGAGGAAGCGGGGAAAAGTGGAGGCTACCGGACCATAATCGCCTATCGTTGACGTGAAACAGCTGTTTTTATCTTCGGCTTTTCCAAAAGATGGATAATGTCGACGCTAAGGACTTAGCATCATTAAGGGAAATCGCCAGTGAGTTAGAAGCAATGACCGAAATGCAGATAAGGCAATTGTTAGACCAGGGTAGTTTGAAGGAGATAATATAAATGCCAAAGAAATATAGAAGCGAGATAGCGGCTGCGGTACATGAAACTGCCACAGATTTCTACGAGGCCGGAGTTATAGACTCCAAAACCATGCGTCATTTCGATAAGACATGCCTCACTACGGTTGAGCCTCTTTCACCGGAAGAAATCGCCAAGGTAAGGCACGATGCAGGGGTTAGCCAGTCAGTATTTGCCAACTATCTGAACGTGACTACTGGAATCGTCAGCAAATGGGAACGAGGCGAGAAAAAACCGAAAGGTCCATCGCTTAAGCTGCTGACATTGGTGAAAGAAAAGGGGTTAGAGTACGTTGCCTAACCGGCTCGAAGCTGATCCTGTTGCGGCAAAGCCTGCCAGATATATGTCCGTAGGGGCGAACCTTGTGTTCGCCCGTGTCTTAGCCAAACCTGATTAGTGCTGATCTGCAGCATAAGACCTCCCCCCTTTGTAAAAGGGGGGTCGGGGGGGATTTTACCCAGGTTGCTACGGAGTGCCGACGGCGCCTTAAGGCAAATCCCCCTAAGTCCCCCTTTTTCAAAGGGGGACTTTTCACAGTACTGATGCGAGCTGCAGATCAGCACTAATCAGGTAGCCAAATGAGATGAAAATGGTGAATATCAGGATCTGGGCGAACACAAGGTTCGCCCCTACGTTGTAGTAGAAGGCCCCACAGGTTCCAAAGGGACTCAGCCCCGATCGCTTACCCCCCCTCACTGCCAGAGCTGCTGAACCTTCACCGTCTCAATCTTCTCCTGCTCGGCCGCCGGCAGCGTAGAAAAAAAATCCAGTCCCGTCTGTTTCTCCACCTCCCGGACGTTCACCAGAAATCTCGGCATATCCCCGGTATTCAACTTCTCATTGGGCATGATCACGGCAATGGCTTCTTTTTGCTGAGGGTCCAGCACGACCTTGAAAAGATAACGAGGAACGGCGACGTGATTACGACCGATGGTCTTCGGCTCCCGTTCATAGATCGGCCCGCTGTAGACGTACAGCTCTCCGCGCTGCTGCGCCCATCTACGCACCTTTTTCTCAAGTTCCATCCAGATCCCACGGTTCATGCCGACGCCCGCCTGCGGCACCATGTTCGAGAGGTAAAAGCTTTCCGACATGGCCTGCTCATCCCACGCCATGTCTGCTGCAGGTGCCATATGTCCCCTATCGTAGCCGGAGCCTTTGTAATCGGAGAGTTCCGCCCTTTTTCCCTGCTCAAGATCTGCGTCCGGCTTGAAGTCATTGGACCTCTTCGCGGCACCCTTGACCTTGTGACTGGTCAGGTGTTGTGCAACCCAGACGGGCGTCTTCTTGGCAGGGTCATGGGCCAGGAGGAAACCCCTTCGGCAGAGGAGATCTCCGGAGAGGCTCGGAATGCCGTAGGCGGCAAATTCATGGCATTCTTCAATGGGTCCGGCGCATACGAGTTGAACGGAGAGCGTGAAAATAAAGGCGATCTGCAGGAAAATGCGGTGCATGCGGTCTCCGTGAGGCAAAGTCAGGGTGCATCTAGATCAGGAGGCATTCCTGCCAGTCTATAGGTGGACTGGCATCGTTGGCAATAGTTCGAATGGCAACAACAGAGCGGAAGGCAGACCAGCGCCGGCAACACCGGGCGAATGATTATCGGACCTATCCCCCAAACAAGGCTGAGCATCTCCCCTCTTTAGCTTAGCTTGGTAGCAGATCGCAGCGGCACCTTTGGGATATAGTTCCGATGATTATTCGCCCCTACGGAATCTATCGCTTCAAGTCCCCTCCCCCGGAGGGGGAGGGCTAGGGAGGGGGAACCCTGCCAGTTCTTCGCAGAAGCCAAAACCTTCCCCCCTCCCAACCTCCCCCCGCTGGGGGGAGGAGAAATTTGCGCAGCTAATGAAAGCCGCCCATCTTACGATGCCTGCCAAGGTATTTCAATGAGAAAGGGACGACCATTATGGCCGCCCCTTTCTTTATTCGTCTAAATCTGTCTCTGATCTGCAAGGCCTTGACTCTTATCCCGCTACACGATAGCGAGCAGCCGGTGAAACAGGTCGGGAAACAGCATGAACACGGCCAGGGCCAGCGAACCGATGAAGACACCTCCCCAGGTCCAGCTCTGCGACCAGTTGCGCGGCAGGACGGCGCCTGCCGGCTCGGTGACGGAGGCGGGCTTGAAGAGCCGGAACACGATGGCCAGATAATAGATGACCCCGAGATAGCTCCCGGTGAAGGCAAGCACCGCGGGCAACAGGTGCCCCGAGGCAATTACGGATTTAAAGATGACAAGCTTGGCCAGAAAACCGGGCAGAGGGGGAATGCCGGCCAACGACAGAACGGCAACGGCGAGGATCAGCGCGGGCACTGGCCGGGTATAGTAGGCCCCTTCCAAGCTGGCGAGCGGATCGGACTCATCGCTGCAGAGCAGGCTGAAGCAGGCGCAGGCGATGATGGTGGTGACGGCGTAGACCGCGACGTAGTATAAGAGCCCCTCGACCCGGCCACCGGTGCTGTCGGTGAGCGCAAACATCATGTAGCCGGCATGGGCTATCGACGAGTAGGCCAGGAGCCTTTTGAAGCCGGTCTGACGGATGCCTGCCACGTTGCCGTAAAAGATGGATGCCACCGAGAGCGCGCTCACGGCCAGGGTCGCTTCCGCGTTGAGCGGCGCGTTGGCAACGATACGAACCAGCGCAAGCACCACGGCGGCCTTGACCACGGAGGCGAGGAAAGCGGTTACCGGAAGTTTGGCGCTGTCGTAGGCGTCGGGTGCCCAACCGTGAAAGGGAAATAACGCCACCTTGATGAAGAAGCCGCTCAGCACCAGGGCACCCGCTGCCCAGTTTTGCGCGCCGCCACTGGAAGCCGCAACTGCGAAATCGGAGATGAGGAGCGTTCCGGTCTGCGCGTACACCAGCGAGATGCCGAAAAGCATCAGCGCTGTAGCGACCGACGACATGAGCAGGTACTTGAAGGCGCCCTCACAGGCGACCGAGGCGCCACGGCCGTGGATCATCAGAGCGAAACCGGGCAGGGAGAGCATCTCGATGCCGATGAAGAGCGAGATGAAACCGGCGCTGTCCATGATGACCAGTCCACCCAGGATCGAGCAGCTCAGAAGCATCCAGGTCTTGAAAGATCTGGCGCCGGTGATGGAAAAGAAGCCCAGCACGGTGCCGGAACCAATGATGATCAGTCTTGCCAAAATCGCGAAGCGGTCGATGACTACCTCACCGGGAGCCAGGGTCACGGTGTAGCCGCTAGTTAGTTGAGCCACCAGGACGCAGCAGCCGATCGAGAGGGTAATCAGAAACAGCGGGCCGGCAATCCCCTGATCTGCTTTCATGATCTCCAGGACCATCAGGACGAGAATGAGCGCCAGCAGCAGATGCTCCGGCAAAAGTCCGTATAAAAAGTCAGTGGCCATTGCCGCCCCCGTTCTTGGAAATGTTGGTTATGACGGCCTGCGGCAGCACGACGCTCCCGGCTACCTGGACCTGCAGCTGGTCCACCGCGCCTTGAACCTTCCCCATGATCGAGGCAGGGTAGATCCCGACCCAAAGGATCAAGAGCAAAAGTGGCAGAAAGGCCAGCGCCTCGCGGGCATTTAAATCGACCATACCCGCATCCTCACTTGCCTTGCCGTACAGGATGACTCTGGCAAAGCGGAGCATGTAACCGGCGCCAAGCACCATGCCGCTGCAGGCGAGAACCACGGCCACCAGGGTAAGAGGGGAAAGTCCAGCCTGCCAGGCGCCGAAGCCCTGCTGAAAGCCGCCGAAGAGGATGAGGAATTCCGAGGTGAAACCGCTGGTGAGCGGCAGCGCCACGGAGGTGAGGATGAAGAGCATCAGGGTCACGGCAAGGCGCGGGGCCAAGGTCGAGAGTGCGGTGATCGTCTTGTAAGAAGCCCCCACCCGCTGCTCCAGAAGGCTCAGCACGAGAAAGAGTCCCACTACCGCGGCGCCGTGGCTCAGCATCTGGAAGAGCGCACCGTGCACCGAGGCCTGCTGAAAGCTGAATATCCCGAGCACGATATAACCCATGTGACTTAGCGATGAATAAGCGATCAGCTTTTTAAAATCCTCCTGACGCAGCGCCAGCACGGCCCCGTAAAGTATGCTGATCACGGCCAGAAGGATCACGTAGGGGGCGGCAACAACGCTAACTGCCGGTGCCAGAGGAATGGCGAGCTTCAGCAGACCGAAGGCGCCCATTTTGGAGAGCGCGCCGGACATGATGGCGGTTCCCGATGCCGGAGCCTCCCCATAGGCGAGCGGCAGCCAGGAGTGAAAGGGAAAGAGCGGGCACTTGATGGCGCAGGCCAAAAGCACGGACAGGAAGACGAAGAGCTGTACCCCGTAATCCAGCTGCAACGCGTAGAGAGTGGAAAACTCGAAAGACCAGGCTCCGGTCTGGCGCAGCGACTCTACTCCGAGGAGGATCACCGCCGCCAGCAGCAGCACGCTCCCCACCAGGGTGTAGAGAAAGAAGGTGTTGGCTGCCTCGCGCCTCTTCTCGCCGCCATAAACCAGGATCAGCACGAACATCGGGATCAGCACCAGTTCCCAGAAGGCGAAGAATAGCATCAGGTTCTGGGACAGGAAGGTACCTAAGAGGCTCGCCTGCAAAATCAGCAAAAGGTTCAGGTAAAGCTTGTCGCGCGACTGCGAACTCCCCCAGGCGCAGATGAGAACCACCGGGAAGAGGATCCCGGTGAGCAGCACCAGGTAGACGTTGAGCCCGTCGAGCGCCAGGTGGAAGTTGACACCCAAGGAGGGAATCCAGGCGAAATTGAAATCGTAGCGCCCGGAAGCGCCGGCGCCGTCGAAGCCGAAGAAGAGCCCAGCCGAGATGGCCAATAGCGCCAGCATGCCGACAAGCGAGATCAGGCGCGGCAGACCGGACTCCTTCCCGGGGATCAGCGATACCAGGAGGGCGACGGCTGCGGGAAGCGCGCAGAGCAGCAAAACCATCGTGCCATCAAACATGTAAGACTCCCCACAAAAGGACCAGTGCCAGTCCGATAAAGACATATAATACGTAGCCTTGGAGGCTGCCACCCTGCAGGCTGGAGAAGAGCCTGGAGGCGTAGTTAACCGAATTATTGGGGGCGGTTAGCACGCCGGCATCGAGGCCGACTTCCACCCTGCGGGCCAGCACCGATTCGGAGACCCAGTCGACAAAGCGCACCACCAGGTAGTACAGGGCATCGAAGAAATAGCCCTGGCTCACCAGGTCGTAGGCATATCCCGCCCTACCCTTGACCTGATCCGCCCATTGCTTGCGCAGGCTGAAAAAGAGCCATGCCAACGCGATGCCGGCAAAGGCGACAACTATGGAGATTCCCATGAAGAGCGTTTCCAGCTGATGTCCTGCCCCTTCCACCTGATGCCCCCCTGCCCCGACAACCTGGACGTGGCCGATAACCGGCGCCAGGAAATCGTAAAAGGGAGCCGTAACTCCGGCCATCTCGCGCAGCGGGCCGGGGAGCCCGAGGAAGCCGACCGTCGCCGAGCAGAAGGCGAGCAGTATCAGGACCCCGGACATGCTGGCAGGCCCCTCATGAATCCCCTTTTCCAGCCGGGCCGGCACGCGGGATTCGCCGAAGAAGGTCATGATGATGGCGCGGAACATATAGAACGCGGTGAGAAACGAGGAGATGCTCGCCACCAACCAGAGCCCGAGGGAGCCGTTCACGCCGGAGTAGGCGCTCCAGAGAATCTCGTCCTTGGAGAAGAATCCGGCAAACGGGGGGACCCCGGAGAGCGCCAGGCTCGCGATCAGGAAGGTAACCAGGGTGATCGGCAGCTTCTTACCCAGGGCGCCCATGTTGCGCATATCCTCCTCGCCGTGCAGCGCGTGGATGATGGCGCCGGCACCGAGGAAGAGGCAGGCCTTGAAGAAGGCGTGGGTAAAGAGGTGGAACAGCGCCGCGTTGAAGGCGCCCACGCCGCAGGCCAGGAACATGAGCCCGATCTGGCTCATGGTGGAATAAGCGAGCACCTTCTTCAGGTTATATTGAGTGAGACCCATAGTGGCGCCCAGTAAGGCGGTGAGCGCTCCGCCGTAGGCCACGACCGTCATGGCGCCCGGCGCGTGCAGGAACACGCCGTTCAGGCGGGAGAGCAGATAGACCCCGGCGGTCACCATGGTGGCGGCGTGGATCAGCGCGGAAACCGGCGTGGGGCCTGCCATGGCGTCCGGTAGCCAGACATGCAGCGGGATCTGGGCGCTCTTGCCGCAGGCGCCGATCAGAAGCAGGATGCCGATCAGGTTCATCATGGCAACGGAGGTCTGACCGTTGGCGAAGAAGGTATTGATCTCCTGGAAGTCCAGGGTCTTGGCGAAGAAAAAGATCACGAAGGCTGCCAGGATGAAACCGGTGTCGCCGACCCGGTTCACGATGAAGGCTTTGAGCCCTGCCGAGGTCTTCTCCGAGTCCTGGAACCAGAAGCCGATCAGCAGGTACGAGGCGATCCCCACCCCTTCCCAGCCGGCAAAAAGCATGACCAGGTTCTTTCCCAGCACCAAAAGGAGCATGAAAAAGAGAAACAGATTCAGGTAGGCGAAGTAGCGGGCAAAACTCTTGTCGTGGGACATGTATCCCACGGAATAGATGTGGATCAGCGTTCCCACGCCGGTCACCACCAGGCACATCATGGCGGAGATCTGGTCGAAGTAGAGTGCGGCCTCCACCTTGAAGCCGGGATAGGCCACCCAGGTGAAGAGCTCTTCCACTACCGGCACCTGGCTGACGTAGATTCCGGAAAAGAGCGACCAGGTCAGGGCGAAGCAAAGCGCGGGCATGCCGCAGGCGATCACGGAAACCGCCGCTTTGGGGAGACGGGAGCCGATCAGACCGTTGATTAGGAAGCCCAGAAAAGGGAGCATGAGGATGAGCGTCAGTTTGTTCATGAGTAGCTACCCCTTAAGATCCTGGTGCGCGTCCAGATCGAGCGTGGCGTGGCGCTTGACCAGAAGCACCACAATGGCCATGGCCAGAGCGATTTCGCAGGAAGCTGCCACATAGATGAAAAAGGTCATGGAGGCGCCGGCCACGGTGTTGCTGCGGCTGGCGGAGGTGACGAAGCTCAAGACCACGGCGTTGAGCATGATCTCCAGGCACATCATCACCACCAGGAGGTTACGGCGCACCGCCACCCCCAAAAGCCCCAATGAGAAGATCACCCCGGCTAGGGTAATCAGGAACTGGTACTTATCCATCCAACCCCTCCTTGACCGCCGTCCAGGCGGAGAGCACGCCGATCAATAAGAGCACCGTGGCAAGTTCGAAGTGAAACCAATATGTCTTCATGAAGTCGAAAGCGAAGGCGGCGAAAGTGAAGCGCTCCGGGCCGCCCGCTGGTGCGACCAGTGCGCTGGAGTCGTTAGGCAGGAGCCAGAGCGACACGGGGATGAGCACCGCCACGATCAGCGCAGGGTAGACCCAGCGCGAGAAGCGCTGCTGGAAGCTCGCGTCGCGGTCGTCGAGCAGCATGATGGTGTACACCATGAAGACCATGACGGCGCTGACGTAGATCAGGATCTGGAAGATGGCGACCACGTGCACGTTCAAGGTGGCGTAGATGCAGGCAAGGCTTACCATGTGCGCGACCAGGGCGAGCGCGGCGCGCATGGGCTGGCGCACCATGATGACCAGAACGGCAAAAAGCACGGCGGCCGTGCCGAACAAAAGGATGAAGAAGGTTTCCATCAATGCCCCTCCTGGTCGTCGACAGGGAGCTCTTCGTAGCTCTTCGCGATGTCATTGGTGGGGCGCCAGTTCAGCAGCAGATCCTGGGTGGCCCACATGTTGTCGCGCTCGAAATTGGGTAGATCCGGGGTGTCCTGCGACATCCGGATGGCGTCAGCCGGGCAGGCCTCGACGCAGAAACCGCAGAAAATGCAGCGCGAGTAGTCGAGTTCGAAGCGCACCGGAGATTTGGGGTGCGACGGGTCGTCGAAGTCGACGGCGGACTCGATCTCGATGCAGTAGGCCGGGCAGACCGTCGCGCACATGTTGCAGGAGACGCACTGCACCTTGCCGTTGGGGCGCTGGGTCAGGATATGTCGGCCGCGGTTAATGGGGGAGTAGTCGGCGCGGCGCTGTTCCGGGTAGTAGGCGGTCAGCGCGCCTTTGCGGAAAGTGAGCCATTTGAACATGTTGCCGAAGAACACACCGCCGGTGATGCAAAGTCCCCTGATCACCTCCAGGATATAGACGCGCTCCCAGAGGTCCATCTCGGGCTTGTTCCAGTAATCCTTCCTCATATCATCCTCAGGGTGAACCAGCGCACCAGCGCCGTTATTACCAGATTAAAGGCAGCCAGAGGCATCAGGAGCTTCCAGCCGAAGGAAAGCAGCTGGTCGTAGCGAAAGCGCGGCAGGGTCCAGCGGATCTGCACCATAAAGCAGCCCGTTATGAATACCTTGACCAGGAAGGTGGCAACTTGCAGCAGCACCACCGCCAGGTGCGGCAGGAGGATCTGGCTGCCGCCAGGGAACAGGAAGCCGCCGTCGTTTAAGTACGGGAGATTGCAGCCCCCCAGAAACAGGGTGACCAAGAGCGCCGAGGCAACCACGATGGTGATGAACTCGGAAAGCATGAAAAGCCCCATCTTCATGGCGGTGTACTCGGTGAAGTAGCCGGAAACCAGCTCCGATTCGCACTCCGGCAGGTCGAAAGGTACCCTCTTGTTCTCGGCGATGGAGGCGGTGAGAAAGAGGATGAAGGCGAGCGGCTGCTGGAAGATCCCCCAGGCAGGGAGGAAGCCGAACAGCTGTCCGGACTGCAGGCGTACCATCTGGCCGATGTCGAGGGTGCCGAAGGTGACCACCAGGCTGATCAGGGCGAGCCCCATGACCACCTCGTAGGAGATCATCTGGGAGGCGGCGCGCGCCGCTCCCAGCAGCGAGAACTTGTTGTTGGAGGACCAGCCGGCCAGCATGATGCCGATGATGCCGATTCCCGAGATGGAGAGCATGATCAAGACGCCCGCGTCGAGGCTCGCCACCTGCATGGCGTAGGCGCGGTCGCCGAAGAAGTCACGCAAAAGGCCAGCCTCGAAGAAGTGACCCGGCATCAGCACGCCGCCGAAGGGGACCACCGCGAATACCAGGAGCACCGGGGTCGCCGCCAGCCATGGTGCGAGGTTGTAGCAGAAGGAGTCGTAGGTGGTCGGGGTGAAGTTCTCTTTCAGAAGCATCTTGGCCCCGTCCGCCAGGCCGTGGAAGAGTCCCATGCAGGTGAGCTTCACCCGCGTGAACGGGATCCGGATGTAGGCGCGGTTCGCGCCGATGCGGTCCGCCATGATGGCCGATTGCTTGCGCTCCACCCAGGTGAAGATGGTGGCGAGACCGACCATGAAGGCGATGGCGTAGCCCATGAAAAGTGAGTAAACGATCAGGTCCTGAGTCATAAGGCTACAGTCTCCCAAAAACGTCGACGGCATGCTGCACCGACTCGGGTTTCTCGAACACCTGTTCGAAACGGTTCACTTTCCCCTCGAAGTTCGTGTAGCTCCCTGTGCGCTCGAACATGGTGGAGATCGGGATCAGCACGTCGGCGGCCCGGCCGGCTTTCGGCTGCAGGGTGGCAAGGTGAATCACCTTGGCGCTTCCAAGGGTGGCATAGTCGATGTTGTCCCCCCAGACCAGCACCAGGTCATGTCCGGCCTCGGCGTCAAAGCTGTTCTTGCCGAAGAGCGCCTCGACGCTGTAGCGGTTCGGGTTCTTGTCAGCTTTAATGAGCAGTTGATCCTCGACCACCTCACCCACTTCCGGCTCTTGATCTGCACCGGAGTAGACCGTGAGCCAGGAGGATACGGCGCTCTTGAAGACGGCAAGCTCCTCATTGGAAGCCCAGGCCGACACAACGGCTGCCGGTTTTTTGGTATCGAGGATCAGGTGCTGTACTGTGGCGATGGCATCATCCAGCGAGCACGGCACTCCTTGAACCATTGGCGTAAGGGCGCGGGGGGCGTCGTTGATCAGCTTGTGCAGGTCGAAACCTTTGCTGCAGAGCCAGGGTCCGTTGATCTCGGGGTTTTGCCTGGCGCTGATCCGGTACGCCATCAGGTTTTTTTCTTTACCGAGCGCGCGCAGCTGCCAGTTCTTCTGACGGCGCCACACGTTCACGCTGCAGCCGCGCGAGCAGCGCGGGCAGACCGAGGCTACCGGTTCCAGGTACCAGACCCGGCTCTTGTAAAGAAAATCTCTGGAAAGGAGCGCGCCCACCGGGCATATTTCCACGATGTTGTCAGAGTAGGCATCCTCAACCCCGCCCTGTTCCAGACGCTCGACCCGCGAGTGCGAGCCGCGCTCCACGATCCCTAAGAGCCCCGAGCCGGAGATCTCGTTGGTGAAGCGTACGCAGCGGCTGCAGAGAATGCAGCGTTCCCGGTCCAGTATGATACGGGAGTTGATCTGGTAGAACTTGGACTGGTGCCGCTTCGGCTCAACGGATGGGGACGGGCTGCCGTTGAACTTGAAGTTGTAGTCCTGCAGCCTGCACTCGCCCGCCTTGTCGCAGAGCGGGCAGTCCGCAGGGTGGTTCAGGGTAGCGAACTCCAGGATCGACTTGCGCACCGCGGTGACATCGGCGCAGTCGTTTTCGATCTCCATCCCGGGAGTAGCCGCCATGTTGCAGGAGGGATGAAAACCGGGACGCCCCTTGACGCGCACCATGCAGATCCTGCAGTTGCCGGCAATGGAGAGACAGGGGTGGTAGCAGAAATGAGGAATTTCGATGCCGTTTCTAAGAGCCGCCTGCAGCACAGTCTCACCCGGTTCTGCCTCAATGCGTTTATCGTCTATGGTGAATTCGATCATAATTGGACTTCCAGGCGACCGTCATTTAAGGAGCGGCCGTGTTCGATGAAATAAGCGAACTCGTGTTTGAATTTTTTCAGGAAACTTGCCACCGGCATGGACGCGGCGGCTCCCAGCGCACAGATGGTGTTTCCGGTGATCCCTACCGTGATTCCTTCCAGTCGCTCCAGGTCGCCGGCGACCCCCTTCCCTGCCAGGATGCGCTTCACGATCCTGTCCATCCAGGCGGTTCCCTCGCGGCACGGAATGCACTGACCGCACGACTCATGAGCGTAAAAGCGGGTCAGCACCTGGAGCAGGCGCACCATGCAGGTCCCCTCGGCGATCACGATGACCCCGCCGGAGCCTAGCATGCTCCCGGCTTTCGCTACCGAGTCGATGTCCAGGGTGATGTTCTCTATTTCCTCGGCGGTCAGGATGGGGGTGGAACTTCCCCCGGGGATCACAGCTTTGAGCGCCTTGCCGCCCGCGATACCGCCGGCGTCCTGGTAGATCAGGTCTTTAAGCCGGTAGCCGGTCGGCTGCTCGTACAGGCCGGGGCGCACCACGTGCCCGGAGATGCCGAACAAACGGGTGCCGGTGTTCTTCTCGGAGCCGATCTTGGCATAAGCGGCACCGCCGTTTCTGAGTATCCAGGGGAGCGTGGAGAGCGTCTCGACGTTGTTGATCACCGTGGGCGCCTGGTAGAGACCCTTAACTGCCGGAAAAGGGGGCTTGTTTCTCGGATATCCCTTGAACCCCTCGATCGAGGAGAGCATGCTCGATTCCTCGCCGCAGACGTAGGCGCCGGCCCCCTGCTGCACGATGATCTCGCAGGAAAACTCGCTCCCGAGGATCGACTGCCCAATAAGACCAGCCTCGCGTGCCTCCTGGAGGGCGTTCATGAGCCGCCGGTAGGAAAGGTCGAATTCCCCGCGAATGTAGATGAAGGAGTGGCGCACGCCGAGCGCGTAGCTGGCGAGCAGTATCCCCTCCACCAGGAGGTGCGGCGAGTGCTCGAAGATCCAGCGATCCTTGAAGGTGCCGGGCTCCCCTTCGTCCGCGTTGCAGCAGAGGTAGTAAACCGGAGCGCCCTTGGCGAGGAAGGACCATTTGGTGGCGGTGGGAAATCCCGCGCCGCCGCGGCCGCGCATCCCGGATGCCGCCACCTCGGCCTGCACCTCGGCGGGCTGCATGCCCCGGATCGCCTTTTCCAGCGCCTCATAGCCGCCGCGCTTGCGGTAGGCCGGGAGCAGGTGGGAATCTTCGGTGATTTCAAAGGTGAAGAAGACTCTTTCGCAGGTCATGAAAGCTCCTCAAGTATGCGGTCGATCTTCTCTTCGGTCAGTTGTTCGTGGTAGGTGTCGTTCACCTGCATGGCGGGCGCGGTGCCGCAGGAAGCCAGGCACTCGACCTCCAGCAGGGTGAAACGGCCGTCCGGCGTGGTGGCGCCCGGCTCTATGCCGAGCTTCTTGATCAGGTGAGCGATCAGGCGCTCTTCGCCGCACAGGGAGCAGGCGATGGAGCGGCAGACCTTGACCACGTGGCGTCCCACCGGAGCGCGGTACAGCATGGTGTACCAGGTCATCGCCTCCTTGACCTGCATGGCGGGAACACCGAGGTAGTCGGCGATGAAGAGCGCATCGCTTTCGGTCAGGTGCCCCTTTTCCTTGAGGGTCAGTTGCAGGAGCGGCAGCACCATGGAGGACTTGATCTCCTCCGGGTAAATCTTGCGCAGTTCGTCGAATTTGTCCGTCAGGCAGCTCATCGGTCACACTCCCCGCCGATCATGTTCATGGAACCGAAGGTCGCGATGATGTCGGCCAATTGATACCCTTCCAAAAGCGTGTGCATCCCCCCCATGTGCAGGAAGCTGGGACCGCGCACATGAAGCTTGTAGGGGCGGCCGCTGCCGTCGCTCACCAGGTAAAAGCCGAGTTCCCCGTTCGGTGCCTCATGTGAGAGGTAGACTTCCCCCGCCGGCACTTGGATGCCTTCCATGATCAGCTTGAAGTGGTTGATAACAGGCTCGGTCTCGCGGTAGAGATGCTGCTTCTCGGGGAGCACTACCCGGTGGTCGCTCACGTTGAGCGGGCCTTCGGGGAGCAGCTTAATCAGCTGGCGCACCATGTGGACCGACTCGTCCATCTCCCGCATCCGGACGTAGTAGCGGTCGTAGTTGTCCCCCTTGATCCCGACCGGCACCTCGAAATCGAGCTCGTCATAGGCCAGATAGGGAGTGTCTTTGCGGATATCGATGGCGGCACCGGTGGAGCGCAGGATCGGGCCGGTATAGCCCCAGCTGAGCGCCTGCTCGGTAGTGAGCACGCCGGTATTTCTGGTGCGGTCGATAAAGATGCGGTTTCTGTCCAGAAGGCCGTGGATGCGCTCGATGTAGCGCTCGTAGAACTGGAGGATCTCTTCCAGACGACCGAGCCATCCTTCGGGGAGGTCGCGGGCCATGCCGCCGATGCGGACGTAGGAATAGGTGAGACGCGCGCCGGTCAGGTGATTCATGTGCTCGAAGATGTAATCCCTGATAGTCATGAGGTACAGGAAGGCGGTCATCCCCCCCAGTTCCATGACGGTGGCGGCGATGCAGGTCACGTGATCGGCGATGCGGTTGTACTCCGCCAAAAGGGTGCGCAGGTACTTGCAGCGCGGCGTGATCTCGATACCGAGCAGCGCCTCAACCGTGGCCGCGTAGGCGAAGTTGTTGTTGAGACTGGAGCAGTAGTTGAGCCGGTCGGTGTAGGGGATGATCTTGTGATAGGTGTGGTGCTCCGCTTCCTTCTCGAAGCCGCGATGCAGGTAGCCGCAGTGTATGTCGGCTTTTTTCACCGTCTCGCCGTCCAGCTCCGCGATCACCTGGATGGTTCCGTGGGTCGCCGGATGGGAAGGTCCCAGGTTCACCAGGACGTTTTTTGGGTCAGCCGTTTCTTCCAGGTAAGACCGAACTGGGGATTTGTATTCCACTAACTCACCTATTTACGATAGTCGACCAGGGGTTGCTCCCGGTCGATGGGGTAGTCTTTTCTCAAAGGATGACCGACGAAGCCCTCATAGAGCAGGATGGGACGCAGATCAGGATTGCCGGCGAATTTGATGCCGTACATCTCGTGCACCTCGCGCTCCATGAAGTTGGCCGAGCCGAAGAGTCCGGTAAGTGTCGCCACGGTCGGGTCGCTCTCGGTAACCGGCACCTTGAGACGCAGGCGCTTTTTGTACTGTACCGAGTAAAAGTGATAGACCACGTCGAAGCGAGGCTCCCGGGACGGGTAGTCCACCGCCGTGACATCGAGAAACGAGGTGAAGCCGAGTTCGGTTTTGAGCCGGGTTACCAGGGGGATCAGATTCTCAGCCGGGAGTTCCAGGACCAGCATGCCGAAGCTGTCCCAGGAGCGCTCGAAAAGGGCGTTGAAATCGTTTTGTATGGTGCTGTAGGGCATTAACGCTCTCTTTATTAGAAAATTGTCGTATACGTTTTTAATTAGGACTTGACGTAGCGGGATCGGGAAAAGCTGCCCTCCCCCAGCCCCTCCCATAAAGGGAGGGGGGCTAACCCCCTTGAAACTAATCCCAACTAATCCCTCTCATCTAAACTAATCCCCTCTCCCCTTGTGGGAGAGGGCTAGGGATAGGGGGTGCACTCTCGCCTAGCAGCGCCAAGCTAAACCTTGACCGGCTCCTGCTTTTCATACGGGAAAATCGGGTGCCTATCGCCGGCGATCTTCTCCTGCAGCTTCATGATGGCATCGATCACCATCTCCGGACGCGGCGGACAACCCGGCACGTAGATATCGACCGGAATGATCTTATCCACCCCCTGCAACACCGCGTAGTTCCGGTAAAAACCGCCGCTAGTGGCGCAGGCGCCGAAAGCCATGACCCACTTGGGCTCGCACATCTGGTCATAAACCTTCTTGATGACCGGTGCTTCCTTGTGGGTGATGGTCCCGACCACCATGAGCAGATCGCTTTGCCGGGGGGTGAAGCGAGGGAGCGCGGCACCGAAGCGGTCGGTATCGTACAGGGTCGAACTAACCGACATGAACTCCATGCCGCAGCAGGCGGTGACAAACGGGTAAGGGAAAAGACTGAACTTACGCACCCACCCAACCAGTTCGTCCTTCCTAGTGGTGACAAAATCCATCATCGCCATTCCAGTCCACCCTCCTTCCAAACATAAACATAAGCCAGCGCCAGCACTCCCATGAAGAAAAGGAAGGAGCAGAGCGAGATGGTCGCCAGTTCGCGGTTACCGCTCGATACCGCCCAGATGAAGAGCAGCACCGTTTCCAGATCGAATAGCAGGAAGAAGATGGCTACCGGGTAGTACTTGATGGAGAGGGGGCGTACGTTGCGCTGCTGCAGCGGACGGGAACCACATTCGAAAGGTTCCATCTTGACCGCCGAAGCAACCACTCTCGGCCCGAGGAGCGCATTCAGGCCGACGATCAAACCGACGAACCCCAGTGCTGCGAGGATAAATATGAAGAAAATAAAATATGGACTCATATGCACTTCATAGAACAGGAATTTACCTCTGTGATTAGGACTGTTTGCCGACGATAGCCAGTTTGCGACTGCTTCCAGCATTCCAATGAGGACCGTATACATGTATACGATCATAGTTGAGCAACTACCATGCCAGCTTGTCTGACATAAAATCGCAACATCGTTTTGCTGCAAAAGGGTAAGCTGTAGAAGGTTTTACAGGGGCTAACAGTCAGTTTCTAGCGCTTAACTAGCACAGGATCGATTCCCAGTCCACCTAAATGTTCCAACATGGAACACTGGTAATGTTCCATTACGTACCATCTGTTACAACATGGGGGCGAAACCGGGCCTGCCAGTAGCTGATAAACACCTGGCTCAGGCTACCGCCTTTCACTCAAACTCCCGAGCTGGCTGGCATTTGTAACGAAATACTAACCCGCACAATCTCACCCCATGCTCCCCATACTGGCTAGAGCGTAAATGTTACTCGGGTTATAGAGGGGGGCATCCCCCAGATACATCAGGATGTTGCTTCCTTGAATTGCGAAATCCCGTTTGCTCAGCAGCGAAACTGCCATGAGGTTTCCAGCGGGGACATCTAAAAAGATGTTTTCATTTCCAATTGCCAAAGCCTGATTCAGAAGTTGTCGCGCCTGTGTGACGGTAAGAGAGCCCCACGGTCCTATCTGGGTGCCGACCTGCCAATCTTGGCAGCAGAGAAAACCGCTGGAACTGGTGTGCAGCAGAGAGCGGCTGCAGGTAGCCAGAAGCAGCGCTTCGCGCCAGTCGCCCCACCCTGCCCGGTCGACTGCGCGCACCAGCTCCATCTCAAAGGACGCGGATTTCACCGTTCTATTTGGCGCGCCCCTGCCGACCCAACGGTTTATCATGTCAATGGCGACGAATCCAAGCCTACGGTAGAGCCCCGCCCCCTGCTCTGATGCTGTGAGCCAGACCGTTGTCACGCCGCTTCTTTGCAATGCAGAGATCGCTGCCTGCATCAGGTTTTTGCCGATGCCGCGCCTGCGGGCGTCCGGGTGCACCATCAGGTTCCCGATCCAGCCGCTCCTGCCGTAGCTGATCGAGGTGACATAGCCCAGAGCGATGCCGTCCTCACGACAGACGAAGCACCCATGAGGGAAGCATTGCAGCAGGAAGTCAAACTCCCGGCGGTCACAGAGCCACCCCTCCCCTTCTGCCAGAAGCAGCAAGGGGGGAATGTCCGCCACCGTGAAGGGCTCGCAGCGTAGCATCAGGCTGGCGCGTCCAGTTTTAGTTCCTCGCCAATGAGCCCGACCGCATCCGCCCGGCACTGGCGGCAGTGCTTAAACTGGCCGATGGTCTTCTCATTGGCGCTACGCAGAGCGTCGACCCTTTCCGGAGAGGGAGGCACGACGTGGGCGAAGTCAGCTTGCGGGATGAGCGGCATGATATTCATGACGAACGCGCCGAGGCTTTTGACCTTTTCCGAGATAAGCGGAATCTGGTCGTCGTTCACGCCGGGGATGAGCACAGTGTTGATCTTGATGGTCAGCCCGAGATCCGCCGCCTGGCGGATTCCCTCCAGCTGATTCTTGAGCAGGATTTCCGCCCCTTCCTCGCCGGTGTGTTTGATGCCGTTGTAATAGACATGGGAGTAGATCTTGGCGCCGATCCTCGGATCGAGAGCGTTCACCGTTACGGTGAGGCTGTGCAGATCGATCTCCTGCAGCAGATGCATCTTTTCCGGGAGCAGGAGACCATTGGTGCTCAGGCACTTAATGAGGTGGGGGAATTCCGCTCCGACCAGACCGAAAGTCTCAAAGGTTTCTTCGTTGTAAAGCGGATCTCCGGGGCCGGCGATACCGATCACTTTAATTATGGGCCCCGTGACCGGACTGGCCATCACCTCACGCACCCTGATGATCGCCTCCAGGGGAGTAAGGAGCCTGCTGGTAACCCCGGGCCGCGACTCATTGGCGCAGTCATGGCGCCGGGTACAGTAGCCGCACTTTATGTTGCATTTGGGTGCCACGGCTAGATGCATTCTGCCGTTTTTATGATGATTCCCCCCGAAACACGGGTGCCCCTGCATCTTCTGAGTCTTGCATGATGCCGCCATGATATCCTCCTGTTGCTGCGGTGGTCTTGTCTGCGATTGCCGAAATTCAGTGACACTAGTTGGCTCAAACGAAAAAACGCCCGCGGAAGTACTTCTTCCATCGGGCGTCATTGCCTTTTTGTAGATACACCGTTGTATCTGATATGTCTCATTGAGCATTTAGCGTGCCACTCTTCATTGGCGTCTTAATCCCTCGTAAAACAGGTCACTTAGCAGATTCAGCCCTTGCCTGCAGCCAATCAGCTGCCTTGTATACCGAGTAGTGACTATTTTTTGTGCAGCAAATGGGGTTCTCAGAGAAAGGCAATCAAGCGAAACCGCGGTACCAAAAGGCTCCCCCCTTTGAAAAAAGGGGGTGGGGGGGGATTTGGACCAGCTGCCTAAATGATGTAGAGTCGCGACAGAGTTGACATCACACTAAATTTATCATTGCGAATGGGAGTTTCCCGGGTTCAAGGCGAGTTAACCTCAAACACAATAGGATTACTTGTTGCATCCGGCAGCGCATGCTCAATATATCTGAAACAGAAGCAGCAATATCCCGCGCCAGAGGCGCTTTCATCGGCTTGGCCGTTGGCGATGCCCTGGGAGCTCCAGTGGAGTTCATGACCCGCGGCGAGATTCGGGATAAATATGGAGTGCTGAAGGAGATGGTGGGCGGCGGCTGGCTCAGGCTCAAGCCCGGCCA
>Ga0209317_1000574_pt1 | contig 42022 bp, 36 predicted proteins | sample RifGroB2_FD_183994 | JGI IMG/M metagenome (GOLD analysis project Ga0209317, IMG submission 183994) | Soil microbial communities from Rifle, Colorado, USA - Groundwater B2 (SPAdes) (version 2) | ecosystem: Environmental > Terrestrial > Soil > Unclassified | place: Rifle, Colorado | collected... | reverse complement strand
CGTGGAGACGAACTTCGCGGGGGCGATCGGCTCCTCCGCGCTGGGGAAACGGCTCCCCGCGGGGAACTGGCTGGTGGATCCGCTCCTGGCGAACACGGTGAAGCAGAACGTGACCCGCTTCGTGTACCAGGTGGGGCGGCTCACGCACGACATCGCGGGGGGGCTCCTGTCCACACTGCCGTCCGACGCCGATTTCCAGAGCAGCGAGGTGGGCGGCCTGCTGGAGAAATATTTCGCCGGGAAGCAGGGGTTCTCGACGGAGGACAAGCGGAAACTGTGCCGGTACATCGAGGGGATGACGTCGGTGTCGACGCTGGTGGAGGCGCTGCACGGGGCCGGTTCCCCCCAGGCGCAGCGGATAGTGATGCTCCGGCAGGCGGACCTGCCGGAGAAGGCGCGCCAGGCGAAAAAGGTGATCGGGATCCGGGACGGCGGCGGCGAATCGAAGGGGCGTCGATGAGGGAATTCCGCCCGGACCTCATTCTCGAGGCGACCAACGTCGGGATCCTGTGCACCGATCGCCAGGGTCGGATCCTCTACGCCAACGACGCCGCGGCGGTCCAGCTCGGGGCCCGGAAGCAGGAGCTGATCGGACGCGCGATCGACGCGGTGTCCAAGGGGGCCGGCGACGCCTTCCTCGAGATCGTGCGGACCGGAAAACCGCAGGCCGGCGTGAAGATCCGGACCTCCGGCGGCATCGTGATCGCGGACCGTAACCCCGTATTCGACGGGGGGAAGGTGATCGGCGTCGTCAGCGTATTCAAGGACATCTCGCGCTACGAGGAAACGGCGACGGAGCTCCAGGCGTACCGCGAGCTGGCCAAGCGGCTCGACGCGGTCATCCACTCCTCCTACGACGGGCTCTACATCACCAACGGCAACGCCGACACCCTCATCTGCAACAAGGCGTACCTTCGAGTCTCCGGTCTCACGGCGAAAGACGTCGAAGGGAAGAACATGAGGGAAATCGTCCGCCAGGGGACGATCAACCAGTCGGTGACCCTGGAAGTTCTCGAGAAGCGCCGCCGCGTCACGATCATGCAGGAGTTCTCCAACGGGCGGACCGCGATCGTCACCGGGAACCCGGTCTTCGACGACGACGGGAAGATCATCCTCGTCGTTAGCAACGTGAGGGACATCACGGAGCTTAACGAGCTCCGGGAGCAGGTCCAGGAGACCCGGACGCTGGCGAAGCGGTACCGGGAAGAGCTGAAGAAGGCGAGTCTGGCGGGCGTCAACCGCGGAACGGTGGTGTTCCGCTCCCCGGCCATGGAGAACTGCATCCTTCTCGCGGTCCGGGCGGGCGATGTGCTCTCCCCGGTGCTTCTCACGGGAGAATCCGGCGTCGGAAAAGGGATGCTCGCCCGGTTGATCCACAACCTCGGAAGCCGGAAGAAGGGGCCGTTCATTCACGTCAACTGCGGGGCGATCCCGTCGGGGCTGATGGAATCCGAGTTCTTCGGTTACGAAAAGGGGGCGTTCACCGGCGCGTCGGAGGAGGGGAAGCCCGGGCTGTTCGAAATGGCGGATCGCGGGACCCTTTTCCTCGATGAGATCGGGGAGATCCCCCTTCCGCTGCAGGTGAAGCTTCTGAAGGTTCTCGAGGAGAGCGAGGTCCGCCGGGTTGGGGGAACCCAGCCGCGGAAACTGGACGTGCGGATCGTCGCGGCGACGAACCGCGACCTGCAGGAAATGACACGGAACCGCCTCTTCCGGGAGGATCTGTTCTTCCGGCTCGACGTGTTTCCCATCCGCATCCCTCCGCTGCGCGAACGCCCGGAGGATATCCCCCCGCTGATCGATCGCACCCTCGTGGAACTGAACCGAAGATACAAGAAGGGGAAACGGGTGCGGCCCGATACGCTCGACCTGCTCGCGCGCCACCCTTTCCCCGGGAACGTCCGCGAACTTCAAAACGTCGTGGAGCGTTCCTTTATCCTCGCCGACGGGAAATGGATCGGGCCGGAGCACCTCCCCACCGGGATCCAGAAGGGTTCCCCCCCGCCGGAAGCGGGCACGGTGGCGCGCATCCCGCGGGGGAAGGAGGGGTTGGAGCAGATCCTCGCCGGGGTGGAACGGGAGATCCTCGAAAGGGTTCTCCTGGAATGCGGGACGACCTACGCGATGGCGGAGCGATTGAAGGTCAACCAGTCTACCGTCGTACGGAAGCTGCGGAAGCTTGGGATCCGCGCTCATCCGGGAGGATGAGCATCCCTTGATGCGTCACTGCATCAATCGTTCTTCCGGGAGTTTCGCCGGAAATTCTTCCGTTTCCTGATTAACCCCATTAAATCAGTCAGTTTCATGCGGTATTTCCATCAGGGATCAATTTGGAACGATGCTTGCTGCTTTCCTCTCATCCGTTGGAGGAAGTCCGGGAGAAGCCGACATCAAGAGCGTTCGAACGGCAGGCTGGCAGGAAGACGGCGGCGAACCGGATGCCGTATTGGCCCGCGGCAGCGGCGTGGCGTATCGGTACACGCTGTGCCTTCGGGATCCGGAGGAGGCGGGCACGATCCTGCGGATCCTTGCGGAAGTCGCGATCCCCCTGCTGTATCTGCTGCTGCTTCCCCGCGATTCCCGGAGCGGGTACAGGGCGTACATCGGGCTCGCTTCCCCCGATGTGCTCGACCTGCCGGTCCGGTTCGCGTCCCGCGGCATCATGATCGAGCGCGGGGAGGAGATGGGTGACCGGCACCGTTAATGCACTAACGCATCAGTCAATGCGATAGTGCATTCGCTTGCCGGAGAAGACGCGCCAGGCGAAGAAAGAGATCGGGCTTGGAAGGGACGGAAAGCAGGTGTAAACCCCGAAAAGGAGGAGGGAAACGATGCGGAAGCAAGGAAGAAAGTGGCAGGCAATCCTGGTGATCGGCCTGGTCCTCGTCATGGGGCTGGCCGAAGTGGCGAGTGCGGCGGAGAAGATCGTCATCGGGGCGTTGTACCCGATGACGGGGCGCGCCGGGCGGTACGGGATCGACTCGGTGTCCGCGGCGGAAATCGCGATGAACGAGATCAACGCGAAGGGCGGAGTCAACGGCCGGATGATCGACATCATCTTCAACGACTCCAAGGCCAACCCCGCGTACTCGATCAAGGTGGCCAAGCGGTACATCACCGAAGACAAGGTGAATTTCCTGATGGGCGTCGTCAGCAGCGCGGCGGGGCTCGCGGTGACCGAGGTGTCCAAGGAGAACAAGGTGATCTTCGTGGGGACCGACCACGCCTCGACGGCGCTCACCACGGAGAAGTTCCAGCCGTACTACTTCCGGGTCTCGAACAACACGTACCAGTCCGCGGCGGCGGCGGCCCTCTACGCGAAGGACAAGAAGGAGTGGAAGAAGTATTACGTCATCGGGCCCGACTATGAGTACGGTCATCGGACCTGGGAAGATTTCTGGATGCTCCTTGGCCGGCAGCGGAAGGATGTCCAGCTGGTCGGACAGGCGTGGCCGAAGCTCTTCGAACCGGACTACACCCCCTACATCACGGCGATCCTGAACGCCAAGCCCGACGTGCTCGTCACGACGTTCTGGGGCGGCGACACCGTCGCGTTCATCAAGCAGGCCCTCCCTTACAAACTATTCGACAAAATGAAGTTCTACAACTACGACGGCGGCGGGAACTACGAGCTGCTCGAGGCGATGCCCAAGGGCCTCCCAAAGGGACTGGTCCTATCGGCCCGTCACCATCTGAACTGGCCCGACACGAAGCAGAACAGGGATTTCGTCGCCAATTTCAAGGCGAAGACGGGCCGGTACCCGTCGTACGCGGCGGAAGGGGCCTACGCCGGCGTCTACTTCATCGCGGAAGGCGTGCGCCAGGCGGGGACGGCGGAGGACCCCGACAAGCTGGTCGCCGCCATGGAGAACTTGAAGTTGAAGCTGCCGGAGGACCCGGAAGGCTTCACGTCGTACATGAGGCCGATCGACCACCAGATCGTCCAGGTGCAGGCGATCGGCGAAACGGTGCCCAACAAGAAGTTTCCTCCCGCGACGATGATGCTCGGCAACTGGAAGGTCTTCAAGGCCGAGGAGATCATCCCCTCCGTCGCGGAGATCGAGGCGGCCCGGAAGGCGGTAAAGAAGTAACGCACAGGGAACGCGGGATCCATGCCCCCCTCCGCGCCGTCTGAGACGGAGGGGGGCGCAACCCACACGGGAGAGGGCAAGAGGAACCTTGGACGGCAGCCTGCTCGTCGCGCAGCTCATCAGCGGCCTCACCTCGGCGATGACCCTGTTCCTCGTCGCTTCGGGGCTCACCCTGATCTTCGGGGTGGTCAACGTCTTCAACTTCGCCCACGGCTCGTTTTACCTGCTGGGCGCCTACTTCGCCTACCAGGTGGTGGCGGTATCCGGCGTGAATTTCTGGGCGGGAGTTCTCCTCGCGGCGCTCGGGGCGGGGGCGGCGGGTATGTTGATGGAGTACTTCTTCCTTCGCCGGATCTACGGGCGGGCCGGGGAGGCGGGGTTCCAGATCCTGCTCACCTACAGCTTCATTCTCATCATTGACGACGTGGTCAAGATGATCTGGGGGACCGACTACAAGTCGATCTCCAAGCCCGAAATTCTCTCCGGTCCCTTCTCGTTCGGGGAGGTCACGATGCCGCGATACGACCTGGTGGTGATCGTCATCGGGCTGGCCGTGGCGTTCGGGATGTGGGCGGCGATCAAAAAGACCCGGTTCGGGAGGAACCTGCGGGCGATCTCCTCCAACCGGGAGATGGCCTCGTCCCTCGGGGTGAACGTCCCCCTGACCCTCTCCCTGGTCTTCGGGCTGGCCACCGCCCTGGGGGGCTTAAGCGGCGCGCTTTCCGCGCCGGTCCGCACCGTCACGCCGGGGGCGGGCATCGAGGTGATCATCGGCTCGCTGATCGTCGTGGTCATCGGGGGGCTGGGGAATTTCTGGGGGGCGCTGGTCGGGGCCCTCGTCATCGGGGAGGTCACCGCCTTCGGCATCCTGTTCCTCCCCCAGTGGGCCATCCTCTTCAGCTACGCCGTCATGGCCTTGGTGCTGATCTTCCGGCCGGAGGGACTGCTGATGAAGAGGGGAGCCGTGGGGTGAGCGGTCCCAAGACGGGCGCGAAATACGGGCGGGACGAGTGGGCGCAGTGGGGGATCGCACTCGTCCTGTTCGCCGTCGTTCCCCTGCTCGGGAAGAAGTATTTCGTGAGCATGGGGAACGAGATCCTGGTGATGGGCCTGTTCGCCATGGGGTTCAACCTGCTCTACGGCGTCACCGGCATGCTTTCGTTCGGGCAGGCGGCGTACTACGGGGTCGGGGCATACACGGTGGGGCTGCTCCTCTCGAAGGGCGTTGCGCCGTTCTGGGTGGCGCTGCCGGCGACCATGGCGGTGGGGGGCGCGCTCGCCCTGGTCCTCGGGCCGCTGTGCATCCGGCTCTCGGGGGTCTACTTCACGATGCTCACCCTGGCCTTCGCGGAGATGGTCTGGGGGATCGTCTTCAAGTGGTACGATTTCACCGGGGGGGACAACGGCATCCAGGGGATCCCCATGCCCGAGCTGCTCCAAAGCCCTCTCCGCTACTATTACTTCACCCTGGCCGTCGTGTTCGTCTCCTTCTGGCTGATCCGGCGGATCGTGGCCTCCCCCTTCGGCGCGGTGCTGCAGTCGATCCGGGAGAACCCCGAGCGGACCGGCTTCATCGGGGTGAAGGTGCGGCGGTACCAGCTCGCGGCGATGGTCCTCTCCGGTGTGTTCGCGGCGCTGGCGGGGGGGCTGTTCGCCGGGTACCAGCACTCCATCCATCCCGACATGCTCCACTGGACCAAGTCGGGCGAGGTCATTCTCATGAGCATCCTCGGCGGAGTCTCCTCCTTCTTCGGTCCGCTCATGGGCGCCGCGGTCATCGTCTTCATCGAGGACATGATCGGCAAGTACACCGAGTTCTGGGAAATCTGGATCGGCGGCATCATGCTGGCGATCGTCATCTTCTTCCCGCGGGGAGTCATCGGGACATTCGACACGTGGATCACGCGCTGGAGAGACCATGGAAAACACGCCGGCACCGCCGCCCGTCCTTGAGGTCCGGCACCTGTCGAAGGCGTTCGGGGGCCTGAAGGTCACCCACGACGTCAGTTTCGCGATCCCGAGGGGGGAGCTCAGCGCCATCATCGGCCCCAACGGGGCGGGGAAGACGACGCTGTTCAACCTGATCACGGGGAAGCTCGTCCCCGACGCGGGAGAGGTTCTGTTCAAGGGGGAGCGGATCGACGGACGGTCGCCCGCCGACATCGCCAGGAAAGGGATCGGCAGGGCGTTCCAGATCACGAGCATCTTCAAGGAGCGGACAGTCCTCGAAAACGTGCTGGTCTCCGTGCTCTCCCGGGAGAAGAAGACCGCCCGGCTCTTCCGGAGGGCGACCGCTTATCACGAAGCGGTGCGGGAGGCGATCGAGATCCTGGCGACCCTCTCCCTGGATGCGAAGGCGGGTGAGATGGCTGGCTCTCTCCCTCACGGGGACCAGAAGCGGCTCGACATCGCCGTGGCGCTGGCGCTCAACCCCGAGCTCGTGATGCTCGACGAGCCGATGGCCGGCATGTCGCCCGAAGAGCGGACGACCACGGTGGACCTGATCCGGAAGATCTGGAAGGAGAAGGGGCTCACGCTCCTGTTCATCGAGCACGACATGGACGTCGTCTTCGGTATCTCCGAATGGATCCGGGTCCTCAACCAAGGCGTTCTGTTGGCGGAGGGGACGCCGGCCGAGATCTCCCGGAACCGCGAGGTCATCACGGCATACCTCGGGGAGGAGATCGACGAATGATCCTCGAGATGAAGGACGTACACACCTTTTACGGGACGAGCCACGTCCTCTTCGGCGTTTCCCTGAACGTCGACCGGGGGGAGGTGGTCTGCCTCATGGGCAGGAACGGCGCGGGGAAGAGCACCACCTTCCGCACCGTGATGGGTCTTACCCCTCCGCGTGCCGGGACCGTCCTCTTCCAGGGGAAGGACGTCACCCGCTTCAAGGTTCATACCAAGGCGCGGTTGGGGATCGGCTACGTACCGGAGGACCGCCAGATCTTCCCGGAGCTGACCGTCCGGGAAAATCTCGAGATAGGCCGCTCCTCCGGCATCCGCCGGGTGGACGGGTGGAACATCGACCGGATCTACGGGCTGTTCCCCGTGCTGGAGAAATACGACCGGAAGCCCGGGGGGCAGCTCTCGGGGGGCGAGCAGCAGATGCTCACCATCGCCCGGACCCTCATGGGGAACCCGGAGCTGGTCCTGCTCGACGAGCCGACGGAGGGGCTTGCCCCGGTCATCGTCATCGCCCTCAAGGAGATGATCCTCCGCCTGAAGGAGATGGGGACCACGATCCTCCTTTCCGAGCAGAACGTGAAGTTCGCGGTCAAGGTGTCCGACCGCGTGTTCATCATCGACAACGGCGCCATCCGCTACAGCAACGACATCAAGGGATTCGTAGAGGACGAGCGGGTGCAGAAACGGTACCTTGCCGTCTGAGCCGTATCCGCGAGAGGAGGAAGGAATGGACCAGAACTGGATATTCCGCACTACGCCGAGGATCGTTTTCGGGTGCGGGGTGGTCAGTCAGGCGGGGACCGAGGCGAAGGCGCTGGGGATCTCCCGCGCCCTGCTGGTGACGGACCCGGGGGTCAAGGCGGCGGGGATCAGCGCCACGGTGGAAAAGGCGCTTCTCTCCGCGGGGATCGAGGTCGTCGTGTTCGACGCCGTGGAGCCCGACCCCCGGATCGAGATCGTCGAGAAGTGCGCATCGGCCGCCCGCGGCGGAAAATGCGACGGCGTGGTGGCCGTCGGCGGCGGGAGCGCCCTCGACATCGGGAAGCTGGCCGCGGTGATGCGGACGAACGAGGGACCCATCGGGAAATATTTCGGGATCGACCTCGTCCCGTCCCCCGGGTTGCCCACGGTCCTGCTCCCAACCACGTCGGGGACCGGGTCGGAGGTGACTCCCATCGCCGTCCTGTCCGACGAGGGCGAACATCTGAAAAAAGGGGTGGTGAGCCCGTACCTGTTCCCGAAAGTCGCGATCCTGGACCCGGCGCTGACGCTCGGGTGCCCTCCGGGCGTGACGGCGGCCTCCGGCATGGACGCCCTCATCCACGGGATCGAGTCGTACACTTCGATCCACGCGAGCCGGTTCACCGAATTTCTCGCGTACAAGGCGGTGGAGACGATCGCGGAGAGCCTGCGCACCGCCTACGCCAACGGGGCGGACCTGGAGGCCCGGACTCGGATGATGGAAGGGAGCTTGTGGGCCGGGATGGCGTTCGCGAACTCCGGCGTGGCGGCGGTCCACGCCTTCGCCTACCCGCTCGGCGGGGAATACCACGTCCCGCACGGGGTCGCCAACACGGTGATGCTACCATACGTCATGCGGTTCAACATGGTCGGGTCGCTGAAGCGGTACGCCGACCTCGGTTCCGCGCTGGGCGCCGCGGAGTGCGGTTGCGGGATGACCGACTCCGACCGGGCCGAGGCGGCGATCGCGGCCGTCGAGCGGCTGGCCGACGACATCCGGGTGCCGAGACGGCTTCGGGACCTGAACATTCCGGAGTCGGGAATCCCCGTCATGGCCGAGGGCGTGATGAAGGTGACCCGGCTGCTGGCGAACAATCCGCGGACGATGACCGTCCAGGACGCAGAGGCCATCTACCGAAACGCGTACTGACCCGCAACCCGAAATCCAAGGAGGAACGAGACACCATGACCACCGCGGCGAAGACCTACAAGCTGTACATCGACGGGAAGTGGGAAGGCGGCAAGGAGTCGATGCCGGTCATCGACAAGTTCTCCGGCGATACGATCGGGCTGGTCCCCCTCGCCGACAAGGCGGCGGTCGACCGTGCGATCGCGGCCGCCCACGCCGCGTTTCCCGCCTGGTCGCGGACGCCCGCCCACAAGCGGTACCAGATCCTGAGCAAGGCGTGCCAGCTCTTGGAGAAGAACCAGGAGGAGATCGCCGCGATCATCTGCCGCGAGGCGGGGAAGGCGTGGAAATACTCCCTCGGGGAGGTCTCCCGGTCGATCGAGACGTTCCGGTTCTCCGCGGAGGAGGCCAAGAGGATCCACGGCGAGACGGTGCCGATGGACGCGAGCACCGCCGGCGAGGGCCGGGTGGGGTTCTGGCTCCGCTCCCCGCTGGGGGTGGTCACGGCGATCACCCCGTTCAACTTTCCCCTGAACCTGGTGTCGCACAAGGTGGGGCCGGCGCTTGCCGTGGGGAACACGCTGGTCCTGAAGCCCGCGTCCACCACGCCGCTGACGGCCCTTCGGCTGGCGGAGATCCTCGAGGAGGCGGGGCTCCCCCCCGGGGTGTTCAACGTGGTCGTCGGATCGGGCGGCACGGTGGGCGAGTGGCTGACGGTGGACCCGCGGATCGCGAAGATCTCCTTCACGGGGTCGCCCCCCGTGGGGGAGCAGATCATCCGGAAGGCGGGCCTGAAAAAAGTGACGATGGAGCTGGGGAACAACTCCGGCACGATCATCGAGCCGGACGCGGACCTTTCGGCGGCGGTCCCCCGGTGCGTGATGAGTTCCTTCGCCAACTCGGGGCAGGTGTGCATCTCCCTGCAGCGGCTCTACGTCCACAAGGCGGTCGCGGCGGAGTTCACGAAGCGGTTCGTCGAGGAGACGAAGAAGCTGAAGGTGGGCAACCCGCTCGAGAAGGATTGCGACGTGGGCCCGATGATCGAGGAGAAGGAGGCGATCCGGGCGGAGGAGTGGGTGAAGGAGGCGGTCCGGGAGGGGGCGAAGGTGCTGATCGGCGGAAAGCGCGAGGGGAGGATGATGCACCCCACGGTGCTGGTGAATGTTCGTGCCGAGATGAAGGTGATGTGCCAGGAGGCGTTCGCCCCGCTGGTTTCGATCTACGAGTACGAGACGTTCGAGGACGCGGTGGCGATGGTCGAGAATTCCCCGTACGGCCTGCAGGCGGGGGTCTACACCAACGACCTGAAAAAGGCGATGTACGCCGTGGACCGGATCAACGTCGGCGGGGTGATGATCAACGACACCTCCATCTTCCGCGTGGACCACATGCCCTACGGCGGGAACAAGCTCTCCGGCCTGGGGCGCGAAGGCGTCCGCTTCGCCTGCGAGGAGATGACCAGCATCAAGATGGTGATGATCAAGCCATAAACCCGTACGTGTCCCGTCGGCGAGGGAATCGTTTCCATTTGATACGCCGGAAGGTTGATGGAAGACAACCTCCCGCCGGGACGTCGATCGCATCACGATCTTCCTCCCGGCGGTAAGTATTATGGTTGCTCGCCTCTACCTCAGGATGTATCCCCCCACTCCGACGTTCAGTACCTTCTTGTCCGACCCGACCTCATAGGTTCCGGCAGGGGCGGAGTTTTTATTCCCGCCCGGGTCCCTCAGCATCAGGCGATTGACATCGACCTCGCACGTGTAGATCTTTTTCGCGAAATACCCGCCGCGAGCGCCAACGGATACCTGGGTGCAGTTTGTCTGCTTGTTCATTTCCGCGCCAGTGACGGCCATGGCGAAAACCGCCAAGGTGGCCAACGAAGCAACCGTCGGTTTCCTCATGGGACACTTTCCTCCTTTCTTGGTCTTGTCCTTTTGATGTCGCCACGAGATGCGTCGTTGCGGCAGGAGCCAGACCACATACCGGGGCCGGGCAGCGTGAAGAGAAGACGGAGTCCCGTCCCGTTTCAAACGTCGTGCTGGAATTACGGGATAATCATTGGAACGCTGCACGCCCGCCCTTGCTGCCGTCGGGATGCATATTTCATATTTATTTTCTATCCGAAGATGTCCGCCCGGACTGTCTCTCGTCCAACCTGGAATGGGCCAGGGCCAGCGGGAAGGGGAAAGTTTACTGTGCGAATTAACGAGTAAGCCTGACAGGTGGAGTATGATACTGCACCCCCAGGAGATCGTGAATGAAACACCGACAATCGCTTAGGATCCTCTGGTTGGACGCTCGAGAGGATCTACAGCTTGTTCCCGATACTGAAAAAGCGCGCGGCGGTCAAGGCGGGAATCCTGAGCGGCGGCGAACAGGAAATGCTGGCGGTCGGAAGGGCACTCATGAGGAATCCGAAAACCCTATCGCCGGACGAGCCGTTCGAGGGGTTGTCTCCCCTGGTCGTGGGGCACTTGGCCGAGGTATTTCATCAGATCAAGGACGAGATGTCGATCCTCCTCGTCGAACAGAACGAACGACATTCCTCCAGGATTGCCGACCGGTGTTGTCTCATGGAACGGGGGAGGATCGTGTCGGAGTTCTCTCCGGACGAAAAGGAGCGGGATTCACCCGACAGCATCAACCTCAACCCGGGCCACCGGAGTTTCTGGGAAATCTAGGGGCATCACTCGGAGGAAAGGATCGCGATGCGAGCGGCAATCTATGATCGGACAGGACGAGCTCACGATGTCCTGGAAATTGTCGAACTTCCTAACCCGGCACCGGCGCCCGGCGAGGTGAGGGTGAAGGTAACGTGGTCGGGCGTAAACCCGTCCGATGTCAAGACCAGAGCCGGTATGAGAACCAAGACGCTTCCGTTTCCACGGATCGTCCCGCACAGTGACGGTTCTGGAGTGATCGATGAAGTCGGGACAGGTGTCCCACGGTCACGCATCGGTGAACGAGTGTGGATGTGGAACGCGGCATGGAAGCGCCCTTTCGGCACTGCTGCGGAATATGTCGTGCTGCCGGAATGCCAAGCGGTCCCGCTGCCCGCAAGCACAGACATGGCTGTCGGGGCATGCCTGGGAATCCCTGCCCTGACGGCGTACCATGCCATCAGTGTCGACGGCGGCGTGAAGGACAAGAGCGTTCTCGTGGCCGGCGGTGCTGGAGCAGTCGGTCATTATGCGATTCAATTCGCAAGGCTTACGGGCGCAAGTCAAATTCTTTCGACGGTGAGCAGCCCCGAAAAGGCCGCACTGGCTAAGATGGCAGGAGCGGATGTCGTACTGAACTACAAGACCGAAAACATCGATATGCGAGTGCAAGAAACCACGGGAGGATGCGGGATCGATCGCATCGTCGACGTCGATTTTGCCAGCAATATCGATATCGATCTCCAGGTCCTCAAGTCCGATGGAGACATCGTTGTCTACGGCAGCAACGCCGAGGGAATCGGCGTTCCCTTTTTCCCGATGATTCTAAAACACGCGCGGCTTAAATTCTTCCTTGTCTACAACCTGAGTTCGGATCTTCGAGAGCAAGCCATCGGCCACTTAACGGAATTGCTGGAAGAATCGTGCTTGACCCATAATATCGCAGCCCGATTGCCACTCGAAAGCATCGCCGACGCACACGAGCTCGTCGAACAGGGTCGGATACCTGGGAAGGTTATTCTTGCCGTCAACTGAGCCGTGAACGCCGACTCCACTCCCGTGAAAAGGCTCGTCCGCCCCGTTCCCTCCGGCATTCCGGGGGCGGATCAACCGGTTACCGGTCAGGATAGAGCATGGAATATGCGGGTGTCATCAACTAGGTTTTTGCGAGATCAGACTGTTTTGCACGGCCTTGTAGACCGCCTCCGACCTCGATTTCGCTCCCAGCTTACGAAAAATCGTTTTCACATGGAACTTTATGGTTTGATCGGTCACGAACAGCTTTGCGCCGATCTCCTTGTTGCTCATCCCGCGGCTGATCAGTTCGAGAACTTCGAATTCCCTCGTCGTGAGTTTTTCGGACGGAATCGGGGCGGGTGCTTTGCCTGGCTGGATCGAGTTGTGGAAGGTCTCTTTGATGAGGATGGAGGTTGCCGAGGGATCCAGGACGGATTTCCCCTCGTGCACCGCATGTACGATTTTGTGAAGTTCCCCTTTTCCGATCTCCTTCAGAAGAAAGCCTGCCGCACCCGCTTTCAGCCCTTCGATCAGATACTCTTTTTCGTCGAAGTTCGTCAGGAGCACGACTTTCATCTTCGGATGCTTGTCCCGGAGAATCCGCGTGGCTTCGATCCCGTTCATTCCCGGCATCCGGATATCCATGAAAATCACATCGGGCTGCACCGCTTCCACGAGGCGGATCGCATCGAGGGCACGTGACGCTTCTCCGACGACCGCGATCGCCGGGTCAAGTTCCAGTATCTGCCTGAGACCTGTGCGGATCAAATCGTGGTCGTCCACCAGATAAACTCGGATCAACGGGGTCCTCCGGGAGCGAGTGATGTTTAATGGCAGGGGACATGGCCGCGAACGACGAAGCCCCCTCCCCTGCGGGGGTGGCAGTTGATTCTTCCCCCCATGGCCTTCGCGCGCTCGCCCATGATCATTAGGCCGAAGTGACTTTGGGGGAAATCCGACCTGTGGGATCTCTCCACCGGTTCCCTCGTGCCGAAGTCTTCCACCGCGAACGAACATCCTTTTTTATCGGACCGGATCTTGATTTTCACGTGTGGAGAATTGGAATGCTTCTTCACATTCTCCAGCGCCTCCTGGAGAATTCTGAACATACTGGTCTGTTTCTCGGGGGGCAGGACCGAGCAATCTCCCTCGATGTTGAGGGTCACGTCGATCGAGGTGGCATCCTGGAACGTCTTCGCATATTCCTGGATCGTCCCGCGAAGGCCAAGCTGGTCCAGCATCAACGGCCTCAAACCGTAGATGATCCGTCTCGCCTCCCGGATGGATTCATTCACGTAGGTCTTCAGGAATTTCAGTTCTCCGGAATGTTCGTTCTGGAGGCACGAGGTGGTTTCTTCCAGATAGATCAGCTTGTACCAGATGCTTGTCAGCCTCTGGATGATCGTATCATGGATCTCCGCGGAAATCTTATTCCGTTCCTCTTCCTGGGCATGAATGATTTTGTTCGCCAGTCGCCGTAGTTCGGTCTGGCTCTTGTACAACATTCGCAAGGTCTGTTCCCTCTCTATCGCTTCGGCAATCTTCGAGACGACCGAAAGAACGACGTAGGCATCCGCGCTGATGAATCGATCGTTGAGTTGATGAGTGTTGATCGACAGGAACCCGTAGAAATTATCCCCCGTGAAGATTGGGATGGCCATCCAGTAGCCTGCCGGAACCATGCTGATTTTTTCAGGGCTTACAGGATACCTTTTCTTGTTGGTACGGTCGATGAGGTGTGGGACGCGGATACCGTACATACCCTGAAGAATCTCATCCATGCTGTCGTCCTCAAACATCCTGAGGGAGGCATCCGAACTTCCAATCCGATTGAATTTTCTCTTCCCTTCCCTTGGATAGTGTATGGTCAAGACCGTATGCTTCGCACCGAGAATATTGGGGATGCTGTTGATGAAAACCTTACCGATCGCCGTGATTGTCAATTTGTCATCGAGCGCGATCCGGAGTTTATATAATCCTTCGATTTGCTGGGTTCGTTTCTCGATGATCTCTTCTTTCGTCTTGATGTAGGATTTCGTTATCGTTTCCCTTGCTACATCGCTCACATGAGCAAGTATTCTCGTTTCCTCCTGCAAATCCTTATAATTCATATCGGAATCTGAATATAGGTATAAAAACTCGTCGATTATGACTCGCTCGAACAATCGATGGATCTGGAGAGGGTCCTCCAATGGCACATCCTGGGTCGCACGGATGTATCCAATTCGGAACTGATCATCCAAAATGGGTTGAAAATTGCCATGTAACCCTTTGAGCAGCAATTCGTAGACTATATTGATCCGCCTCTGGCCTTCTTGAGATTCCGTCAGGAATTCCCGATAAGATTCGTTGAACTTTTCCGATTCGCGGATGGACTGGAATACCGATCTGAGAATCTCGGGTTTTCGCGTCTTCATGGCATTGACGAGGAGTCGAGGCACGAAAAAATCCCTTTTCTTGCTCCCGGCGGAGAACTTGCCTGAATCGACCAAATTTATCCTCTGATTGAACCGTTGCCGTTCGAAGGCAGCGATAGATTGATAAACACCGAAAAAGCGTTGTAATATGCCGGAATCGCTTAAATAATCGGAAACCATGTTTTACGCATTAACTGCTATGATAACGCCTTCGTTGGTCAAAGTAAAGATTTCTGTCAAGTTCGCTTGATCACTCGGCAAACCCACACACTCGCTGAATTCAGCCGGGTTCGGTTGTCCTCGACCGGACGCGGGAGGGCGATGTATATCCACCGACCATAAAATTCAACCGCCCCACATATGAATCAATAATGTTAAAAAATATCGTTATCTTTAAATACCTAAATTGAATAGATAGTTAGGGACGCTAGCGCCTGCCCGCGTCACCCCCCGCGAATGTTCATCGACCCCCTCCTTTGAGTCTATAAAAACCACTCTCCTGCAGGATTGTCTCGGAGTTCATATTCACGGACAATTGCGGGTAATTTCCCATGGGTTCAATCGATCCGAAGGGGTCAAGGCATGGCAATTCCGAATCTTCTGGCCAAGAGGGCCGACACCAGCAGCGATGCCCCCTTCCTCTACTTCAGAGACCGGACGGTCACGTTCGGCGAGATGGAGGAGGGGAGCGATCGTGCGGCCGCGTTTTTACGGGAAATGGGCGTCGAAAGAGGAGACAAGGTTTGCCTGTTGCTGACGAACCGGCCGGAGTTTATCGAAATATGGTTCGGTTTGGCGAAATTGGGTGCCGTGATGGTCCCGCTCAGCGAAACGCTTAAGGCGGACGGATTCACGTATATCATCAATCATTCCGAGTCGACCGTCATGGTGGTGGAACGCGAATTCCATCCGGTTTTCCAGGCGATAGAACAATCTCTCGAAAAAATTGGAAAAAAGATCTGGGTGGGATCCGAATCCGACACTCCTTCGGATTTCATCAGGTATCCGGATGCAACAGTGGAAAATACCGTAACAAAATCAAGGTATTCGAAAGTTGTCGGTTCGGATGTCATGGCCATCATTTACACGTCCACCGGCGCAGGTCTTCCGCGGGGGACGATGGTACCCCATCACAATTACATAAACACAGGGAAGATATGGGCTGATGCCATTATCCAGGTGAGTTCATCGGAAATATTCTTTACGAACCTCCCTCTGTATCAGATTAACGCCCAAGTAACCAGTACCATGGGGGCCTTGAGCAGCGGGCGACCTTTGGTATTGGGAGAGAGATTCGTTCCCTCACGATTTGTCGATGAAATCCGGCGGTGCGGAGCTACGGTATTCAATCTTGTCGGATGGATGTTTGCCGCCTTGATGAAGGAACCGGCCCAATCTGGCGATGCTCAGAATTCCGCACGGATCGTCTTCGGAGCAGCGACCCCAAAGGAATTGTGGAAGGGATTCGAAGAACGATTCGGCGTAACGATTCTGGAAGGGTACGGTCGCGCCGAGTCCGGGGGCGTTTGCTTGATCAACAGTCTGAAGGACAAACGAATCGGCTCGATCGGGAAGCCCATGCCGTATTGTGACGTCAAGATCTTCGACGAAAACGATAGGGAACTTCCGGCCGGGATGCCGGGAGAGATCGTTGTGCGGCCGGTGATGCCGGACTCCATCTTCGCCGGGTACTACAACAACCCGGATCTGACCCGCGAAACCATGCGAAACGGCTGGTTTCATTCGGGCGACTGCGGATACGTCGATGAGGAGAACTACTTTTACTTCCTGGATCGAACAAGGGATTGCATCCGGACCGACGGGAAAATCATTCCAAGTCCGGAAATCGAAAATATCATCAATTCCCACCCGGGAGTGCTCGAGTCCGCGGTAGTGGGCGTTCCGTGCGGGCCGGGTCAAGAGGATATCAGGGCATTTGTTGTGCCAAGAGATTCCGTCTTGATTTCTGCCGAAGAAATTCTGGCATGGTGCAATGGCCGGATGGCGAACTATATGCGTCCCCGTTTTGTCAGTTTTCTCGGCGAACTGCCGAAGACGATGACGCAACGCATCAGGAAAGACAGGTTGAGAACCCTGCCCTTGGGAGGCTGCTGGGACCGTGAGAAAACGCACGACTTGGGGACATTCAACGTAACGTAGGTCTCGGATCGGACCGAGGCGTCAAGGCCGATGCGTCAACTTCGATAATCGGTCCATGGAGAGAGGATGAGCGATGGCAAAGACCAAGCCTGTTGAAAAACCGAGTCGGGTCCATATCGGCGTGGATGTCGGGGGGACGCACACGGATCTGATCTTGGCGATGGACTCCTCGCTGCACAGAAGCAAGGCGTTCACGACGCACGATGACTATAGCCGTGGGGTCTTCGACGCGCTGGAGATCGCGGCCCAGGAGCTGAATCTGGAGTCCGCCGACCTGCTATCCCGGTCGAACTCCATGTTCGTCAACGGTACGACGATCGTCACGAATATCCTGACGGAATTCCGGGGAGCAAAGGTCGGTGTATTGATCACCCGGGGGTTCAAGGACACATTTCGCTTTGCCCGCGGCGCCCGTCGCGCCGAATACGACGATCACAAACAGTTGAATCCTCCTGACGTCGTCCAACGGAACTGCATCGAGGAGATCGACGAGCGTATCGACGGCACGGGTCACGTCGTGACCTCGCTCGACGAAGGACAGGTGCGGGCAGCCGTTCACAGGCTGCGCGCAAAGGGCGTCGAAGGGATCGCCATCTGCTACCTTTGGTCCTTCCGGAACTCCGTTCACGAGAAGCGCACCGAGGAGATCGTGCGGCAGGAATTTCCGGAGGCCTTCGTGACGGTTTCTTCGGAGATTCATCCGATCATCCGCGAGTTCGAGAGATGGATGACCGCGGTTTTCAACTGCCTCTGCTACAAAGCGACCACACGCTATCTTCACCGGTTGAACACCCGCCTTCGGGAGGCGGGATATAAAGGCGCGTTGACTTTTTTCCAGGGAATCGGCGGTTCCATCAGCCTGGATACGGCGGAGAAGTTTCCGATTCTGTTGCTGGCTTCCGGCCCAGCCGGTGGCGTTACGGGAGCTAATTTCATCGCGGAGAAGATGGGGATCTCCAGCATCCTGACGGGGGACATGGGAGGAACCAGTTTCGACGCCAGCCTGCTGGAAAACCGCAAGGTAACGATTTCCAAGAGCGTCGCGTTCGGCGAACTCGAGACCGGGATCGATATCGTCGATGTGATCTCGGTGGGCGCCGGCGGCGGAAGCATCGCGTGGACCGACTCGCGCGGTGTTCCGCAGGTCGGGCCGCACAGCATGGGGTCCGAGCCCGGGCCGGTCTGCTACGGCCGCGGCGGCGGCGAGGCGACGGTGACCGACGCGATGGTCGTCATGGATGTGATCGACGTCAACAATTACCTGGGCGGCCGTCATCGACTGGACATCGACGCCGCCCGGCGCGTGATCGAGAAGAAGATCGGCGAACGATTCGGATGGTCGGCGGATCGCGCGGCCGCTGCGATCCACGACCTGGTGGTGATCAACATGGCGAACGCGTTGCGAGAGGTGAGCGTGGAGCGGGGATACGACCCGCGTCACTTCGCGATGTTCGCGTACGGCGGCACGCTGCCGATGTTCGCCATGCAGATTTGCCGCGAAATCGGGATCCGGCAGGTCATCATTCCCAACAACAGTTCCGTCTTCTCGGCCTTCGGCCTCCTGACGGCGGACTATGTCCGGCAATACAGCCGCACCGTGGATTGGGTGCTCGGCGACGCCGGAGACTATCAGCGGATCAACGCCGTCGCGGCCGAGCTCCTCGAAGTGGCCCTGGAAGATGCCCGGAAAGAGGGATTCGGCCGGGAGAGCGTCCAGATCATCCGTTCCGGCGATTTCCGGTTCCTTGGGCAGGTCTACGAAGTCAACATGCCCTTGCCGGAACGAGAGCTGACGGACGCGGATGCCGCTCGTATGGCGGAGGAATTCCCGCAGCAATACGAGCGGGCTTACGGGAAAGGGACCTCGTGGAAGGGATCCCCGGTGGTCCTTCTCAACTACTCGGTCAAGGTCGTCGGACCCAGGTCGAAGCCCGAACTGCGTCGGGGAGAACTCGGCGAGGAGGACTCCACCAAGGCCCTCAAGAGCAACAGGACCGTGTACTTGCCGGATCTCAAGGAGAGGCGGACGATCCCCATCTACGAGGATTCCCGGTTCCTTCCCGGGATGCGCGTCAACGGTCCCGCGATCATCGACGAGAGCGACACGACGGTGTACGTCCCCGATGGGGCTACCTGCCGGCGGGACGAGTGGTTCAACCTGATCCTGGAAACGTAAACGACGGCTGGATTCGTCATCGGACATTCCGGATCCTGAGCGAGGAGGCGAGGTCGTGGTGGACAATCAGAAGACGATGGTTGGGAAGAACGACGACATGGAGATGGACGTCATCGGTGTGGAGGTCCACCGGAAGGCACTTTTCAATATCACCAAGGAAATGGCGATCACCCTCACGCGAACCTCGGGTTCACCGGTGGTCACGGAAGCGAAGGACATGAGCACGTGCATTCTCGACGCCAGGGACGAACAGCTCGCGTTCGCCGCATACGTGAGTTTCCACGTGTCGACGGCGGTTCTCGGCGTCGAGGCCATCCGGCGAAACTACGACGTTCGCGATATGAAGCCGGGCGACGCCTTCATCTGTAACGACCCGCACACGTCCGGGGCGATCCATCAGGGGGACGTGGGGATCGTGATGCCCTACTTCTATCACGGGGACCTGATCGGATGGGGCTACGCCAACGAACACGTTCTGGACGTCGGCGGCTCCTCCGTTTGCGGAATGGCTCCGGAGGCCCGGGATTGCTTTTCCGAATCGTTGCGATTCTCCGGGATCCGGATCATGCAGGGCGGGGTGCTGAGTCGGGATTGGGAGATGTTCATCGCCACGAACGTACGGGTGCCCGGACCGGTGCTGAACGATATCCGAAGCATGATCGCCGGCAACAACGTTGGGCAGATGCGCCTCGAACAACTGATCGACCGGATCGGGCTCGACCGATTTAACAGGCAGAACGAAATCATGAAGCGTTTTTCGGAAAAAGCCTTGCGCGAACGGATCTCGAAGCTGCCGGATGGAACGTACGAGAGCGAGGACTGGGTCGAATACGACGGGCGGGGGACTCCGCTCCTGTTCAACCTGAAGTGCCGACTCATCGTGCATGGCGACGAGATGACCTTCCAGTTCCGCGGCGATCCGCAAACCGATTGTTTCATCAACGGAGCGAAGCCCGCGATGCTCGGGCAGGCAATGACCACGCTTCTTTGCCAGTTCATCTTCGATATCCCGGTCAATTCGGGGATCTGGCGGCCGATCCATTTCGACCTGGGGCCTCCCGGCACCATTGTCAACGCCATCGAGCCCGCGCCCGTTACCCAGTCGCACATGGAGACGGGGATGCGGGTCAACAAGCTGATCACGGACGTCATGACCCAGGCGTTGTCATTGAGCAAGGATCCGATGCTGCGCGGCCGGGTGGCGGGGCAGCCGAACAACGGCCTCAGTTCGTTCACGGGCTTCGGAGTCGACGACCGTTCCAGCCACCCGTTCGTGATCTTCCCCATTTCGACTTGCGTCGCATTGGGCGGAGGGGCGCAGAGCGTGACGGACGGGTTGGATACCTACGCGGCCCAGTGCATGACCGGATGCGGGATGCCGGACGTGGAGATCGAGGAGTCCGCGGGTCCCGTCATGGTGCTCTGGCGCAAAGTCCGCAAGAATACCGGGGGACCGGGGCTGTTCCGTGGAGGGCAGGGGTTCGATAACGCAATGGCGCTGATCCACTCCCCGATGCTCGTAGGCGCGGCGTTCAATTCCGTATCGGAAGTGCCTCCCCGCGGCGCGTTCGGGGGGTACCCCGGCGCGGCAAGCGATTGGTCCGTCGTGCGATCGAGCAACCTGCTGGACCTCCTGAAGGAGAACAAGCAGATCACGCGGGAGCGCCTCAAAGGCGAAATCCCCCCGGCGCCGGCCAAGACAGGCTCCCACATGATGGTCCGTGGCGACGTTTATATCGGCGCTACGGGAGGCGGCGGCGGGCTCGGGGATCCGTTGCTGCGACCGGTGCACCTCGTCGCGAAGGATATCACCGACGACTACATCACGCCGGAGCATGCGAGGAGCGCCTACGGCGTGGTGGTCCGTCAGGACGGGACGGCCGACGAGATCGCGACAGCGGATGAGCGTCTCCGGATCCGGATCGGACGGATCGGGTGCAAGCCCGCTTTTGTCCCGGATGAGTCCCCGGCTTCTCCGATCACCCTGTCGGAGCACCACGGCCGATGGAACTGCACCGTCTGCGATCACGATCTCGGCCCAATCACAGGCAACTGGCGGAAGGAAGCGGTCGGCCGGGCGCTTCCAATCGAGGAGCGCTTTAAGGAATTGCAGATGTTCGTCCGGCCGCGGAAGGATCCCGGCGTCGAAATCCGGGAATATTTCTGTCCCCATTGCGCCACGGCGCTGGGAGTCGATGTCACTCTCGCCGGTCGTGGGCCGGTTCCGGCGCCTCGCATGGGCGTTGAGGATCGCTTCGCATGAAGACGGGTAACGTTGTGAAGGACATCGTCGGGACAGGAGGTTCCTCCCATTAGGATCGGCACGGTGACATTGGTTTCCACGGCGGCACAGCGGCTGAAAGACATTCTGCCGGCGCTTTCGGGGCTCCCCGGATCCGTTCAGGCGGAACTTTTCATCATCTACAGCACGCTCAAGAACCTCGGCGCCGAAATGGAAAACAAGGAAGCGGCGGACAATGCGAAGAGTGCCGCCTATCGGAGGTGGCGGCAACGGCTGCGCAGGCTGTCCCGGGCTCATCCGGGGCAGCCTTGGACCCAGCAGTTGGGGCGCAGGATCGATTCGGGGGATTGCTCGACGGTTTCCGCGATCATGTCGGATATCGCATCAGCCGGTTATCCGGAGTGGGTGGTCGGGAAAATCATGGATTGGACCATCCTGTATCTCGCGGAGTGCAATGAGGCCGAGTTGTCGGCGTTCCGGGAGAACAGCGGCCTGCCCAGGCCTCGTGCGACCGTGTCTTGATCCGTGCTTGCGCCAAGGGCACGACATAGGGGGATCGGATGAACGTCGACGGGGTAAACAGGGACATAAAACCCGTCGCATTGCCGTCCTCGGTATCCGAACGGACGGTACGCGACCTTCTTGCCCGCAATGCATACCTCTACCCCGACACCGTGGCCCTGGTCGCTTCCAGCCCGGGGCGCGGGGAGCAGCGCATGACCTATCGGGAGCTTTCGGCCGGGAGCGCGAGGCTAGCGGCTGCCCTCGCGGCCCGCGGCGTCGGGAAGGGAGACCGGGTCGGGATCCTTCTGACGAATCAGGCCGCGATCGAAGCGCACCTGACCTACCACGCTTCGCACTTCCTCGGCGCCATCAACGTTCCGTTGAACTGCCGGTACATCGCCCGCGAGCTCGAGTACGTCATGCGGTTCGCCGCGCTCAATGCCGTCGTGTTCGGCAGCGAGTTCTCCGAGGTTCTGGCGTCGATTCGGGCGCGGATCCCCGCTTCGATATTCCTGGAGGTCGGCGATACCCCGGCGTTGGGGGAAAGCTTTCACGCCGCGTGCCAGGCGTCGCATCCGGGTCTCAGGCCGACTCCCATCATGGAAAACGACGACGCGGACTGGGTCTTCACCTCCGGCACAACAGGGAATCCCAAGGCTGTTGCCTTGACCCACGCGAACTCCGTCGCGTGCGGATACCAGTCCCAGTGCCTGTGGGGAATCGACAAGGACAGCATCTATCAGTCGTTCGCACCCTTCTACACCAGCACGGGCAGCCACACCAATCTTCTTGGATGTCTCGCCGCCGGATGCACCTATGTGGTCGAGGCCGAGTTCGACGCCCTGGAGACCATGCGCCGGATCGGTCTTTACCGAACGACGTCCATCTTCCTCGTCTCGGGGATGCTGCAGCTCATCTTCAATCGGGTCCCCCTGGAGGAGCTGGATCTGAGCTCTCTCAAGCGGATCGCCTACGGGGGAATGCCTATGCCGCGTTCCTTCTACGTCCAGATGGACGAGATCTTCCGAAAGAAGTTCGGCAAGGAGCTGGTCCACCTGTACGGGTTGACCGAGGGGGGAACGGCGGGAATCCTGCTGCCCCCGGAGCGGCACGAGGAAGCGGTGGGATGCGCCGGCCGGTACGGCCTGTCCATCGGGAACCAGGGGTTCAAGGAGTGGATCGGAATCCGGCTCCTGGACGAGGACGACCAGGACGTCCTTCCGGGAGAGGTCGGCGAGATCTGCCTTCGTTCCCCGTCCGTCATGGACCGATACGTCAACGAGCGTGAGGCGACCGCTTCCGCCTTGAGAAACGGCTGGCTGCATACAGGCGACATGGGAACGATCGACGAGCGCGGCTTCGTCTACTTCGTCGACCGGAAGAAGCAGATCATCCGGAGGGGCGGACTCAACATCTCGTCCGCGGAAGTCGAGGGAGTGATCGCCCAGCATCCGGCCGTGGCGGAGGTGGCGGTAATCCCGCGCCCCAACCCGATCCTCGGGGAGGAGGTCAAGGCGGTCGTCGTGCTGAAAGAGGGGGAGACCGCTACGGAACAGGACATCGTTGTTTTCGCAAAAAGGGACCTTGCCGACTACAAGGTCCCTGTCGAAGTTCAGTTCATGGACCGGTTGCCTCGAAATGCGATGGGACGGGTCATGAAAGGAATCCTCAAGGGTGAAGCCGGCGGTGTGCAGGATGTCCAGCGATAGAGTCGAGGCCGACGCGGCGGGACACGGCGTCAAACGATCGGGATAGGAGCGGGACATGCCATTTGTCGGCCATATCAACGTGCCTTACCTCATCCGCCGGGAAGGACTGAACCCGGCCAAGGTTGCAATCCAGTTCGAAGGCCGGATCCGGACATACGGGGAACTGCGCGAACGGATGCATCGGATCGCCAACGCGTTGTCGAGGCTCGGCGTACGGAAGGGCGATCGGGTTTCGGTCGTTCTCCATAATTGCCTCGAGTTCTGGGAAATCAACTTCGGGATCCAGGAGACCGGGGCGATCGTCACCCCTTTGAATTCCCGCCTGGCACCGGTGGAAATCGCAAATCTGGTCCGTCGATCGGGCGCGCACATCATCGTGTTCGACAGGGATCACATCCAACACGTCGAGGCGGCGATGAAGGAGGCGGACATCGCCCACCGGATCTTCGTCGGTGAAAATCCGCCGGACGGCGCGATCGCGTTCGAGTCGCTCGTCGACTCGGGCGAGGCAAGGGCGCTCGACATCGCGATCGGTTTTGACGATCCCGCCGAGATCATCTACACCAGTGGAACGACCGGTCTGCCGAAAGGCGCCATCTGGACGCATGGGACGGTTCTCGCGAACTCCATCCAGCAATGCATGGACTTCAACCTGAGTTCGCAAGACAGCGCCTACGTGACGCTCGGGATGTTCTATGTCGGCGGCCGCCATGACTTCACGATCCCAATCTTCCATCAGGGGGGGACGGTACATATCCGCCGGACGGGCGGGTTCGACGCCCGGGAGGTACTCGACTATATCCGTACCCACCGGATCACGGTGATGCTCCTCGTCCCCACGATGTTGTACGACATACACCGGCTTCCGAAGGAGTCCAGGCACGACCTGGGAAGCATGCGGATGATCATGTGCGGCGGTGCGCCGGTACAGGTCCCCATCATCGAGAAGACCATGGCCGTGTTCCCGAACGCAGCCTTCGTCCAGGTATTCGGCTCCACGGAAGCCGGCGCAACGGTAACCCAGTTGACGAGGGAGGATTCGATCAGGAAAATCGGCTCGGCCGGCAAACCCACGCTGCACAATCTGGTGTATCTCGTTGACGACGCCGGCCGACCGGTTCCGACGGGCGAGGTCGGCGAGATCGCCGTCAAGGGGCCGGCCGTCATCAAGGGATACTGGGAGAACGAGGAGGCGACCCGGCACGCCTTGGGGGACGGCTTTCTCCGCACGGGGGACCTCGGGCGGATCGACGAGGAGGGGTACCTCTTCATCGTCGGCCGGAAGAAGGACATGATCATCAGCGGGGCATTGAACATCTACCCGGAGGAGATCGAGGACGTACTGAGGAGACTCCCGGGGGTCGCCGATGTCGCCGTCATCGGCGTCCCGGACGATCGCTGGGGAGAATCCGTCATGGCCGTTGTGCAGCCTGTGACAGCGGGAGGGCTGACGCCCGAGGAGGTCATCGATCAGTGCCGTCAACACCTGGCCGGGTACAAGAAGCCCCGGTATGTCGAATTTGTTGAAGGGTTTCCCCGGACTCAGTCGGGCAAGGTCCAAAAGTTTGCCCTGCGGGAGATCTATCGCCGCTCGATTTCCGGATCCTGACGGTGGCTGAACGGAATCATGTTCCCGACGGAGCAACGGTGAATCGGTCGTTACAGGAAAAACAGGACAGGCTTCGGGACTTCCTTGCGGGCGAATGGTCCGACCCCGGGCTCGCGATCCTGGGGTTCCGGGAGATGTCGGACGGCTGGTCGCGCGTGACCTACGCGCTGACCGTCGAACGCCATGGAAAACCGTTGGATCTGATCGTCCAGGTCGAACGCGAGTCCGGTGTGGTCATCGGTTCAAGTGTTTTACGGGACTTCTCGATTTTGCAGGTACTGGAGAACACTCCGGTACCTTCACCCGTTCCGCACCTGCAGGAATCCGATCCCGTGATCCTCGGAGGCCCGTTCATCGTGGTGGAGCGCAGGGAGGGCACCTGTTTCGACATGTTCAAACGGAAGGATCGCGAGGTCCTTTCGGCGCATTGGGACAGGCGCTCGGCTCTTCCCGATTCCGTCCTGGATGTCATCGTGGCTGTCCACGGTGTTCCCATCGATCGGGTTCCATTCCTTCCCTCCGCGCCGAGCGCGTCGGAGACCGGCGCCTGGGAAATCGAGCGGTGCCGGGATGTGGCCAGGCAGATCGGGCGGGAAGACGATATGTACGTGGCTACAGCGTTTACATGGCTGGAGCGGCATAAGCCGGCCGATGGGTCGCTGACCCTCGTCCACGGCGATTATCACCTCCGCAATCTTCTGATCTCCGGAGATCGGGTCGCGGGCCTGCTCGACTGGGAACTCACCCGGGTCAGCGACCCCCTGTTCGACATTGCGTATATGTGCATACCGTATCTTTCGGGAAAGTTTTTTTCCCCGGGATCGCCTTCGGCTCTTGGTCTGATTCCCGTCGACTGGCTGTTGAAGGAGTACGGGCGCCGATCCGGACGGGACATCGATCCCCGGACCTTCCGCTTCTGGCGGGTGCTCGCCACCTTGTCGCTTCTCCTCATCATCTCCACGGGGGTATCGGCGTTCGAGACAGGCATGGTACGGGATATGCGATCGGGCTGGCTGCGGTTCGTGGAACCCGTTCTGCATGAAGATCTGTTGGCATTGCTCCGTCAGTCCCTGGCCGACTGAATTGCGTACCGACTAAATAAAGGAGGAGGTAGAAACGATGCCAAAAGCTGTCCCCGCGGACGATCTGGTCAAGGTACCATCGCCGCATCCCGGATGGCGGGAGAGCTATTACTTCGATTTTTTCGACGATCGCCTTGGACTGGGGATGTGGCACTCGATCGGCAAGAAGCCATTCAAGGGATATTCGGGATTCACGATGGGAGTCTGGGGGCCTGATACGCTGGTCGGCGTCGGCAGGGACCGGTTCAAGGAGCACACGGATGAACACATCGTCGAGGGTCTCCGCTACGAGTGTCTTGTGCCGAACGAGAAGTGGCGTCTGACGTTCACAGGGGAATTGGGGCGACCTGAAAAGCGATTCAGGCTCGACCCGGCCGTGTTTCAGCCCGACGTGAACAAGAGTCTCCCCCGCGTGCCCGTCAGCTTTGACCTGGTCTTCACAGGAACGGTGCCGGCATACCGGTACCACGAGCGACCGGAATGGAACGCGCTCTTTACCGGGCACCTGGACCAGGCCGGCCATACGACGGGGACCGTCACGATCGCCGATAAGACGTATCCGGTCAGCGGATTGGGGATACGGGACCGGTCCTGGGGAACAAGGGACTGGAGTTGGCCGCGGAAGTGGAGATACGTCGAGCTGCCGTCTCCCGGCCTCAATCTGATGCTCTGGTACGCGGAAGGCGATGGAGGCGTAAAGGTCATCGACGGGTTCCTCCACGACGGAACGGAGTGCAGCACCGTCGTCGACTATCAAGAGGATCTTCGCGTCGATCCATCGAATCCAAAACCGATACCCCGGTCGTTCGAGATCACCGTCAAGGCCGCGAACAACCACGTGGTCACCGTGACGGGGGAGGTCTTGCAGGTCATGCCTGTGGTGATCTCCAAGGAGCAGGACGGAAAGGTGTTCCACTCCTGGAATGACCGCTCAGTGGTGCGCTATCGCCTGCCTGACGGGCGGACGGCCTATGGGATGATCGAATTCGCGGAACGGGTCGAGGAAGATCGACAGACCGCAGGGACGAAATGAACTTCCACGAGGCGGTGATCAATGGACGGCAAGATCCGTAAGACGATCCGGGTCGAGGAGCCTGCTCCGGGGGTCCTGAAGGTGATTCTTTCACGGCCTGAGAGGCTCAATGCGATGGATTACGACATGCTCGACGATCTGATGTCTCTTTCGGATGAGATCCGGGCTGGATATCCGGATAGGTATCGGGCGGTCGTGGTGTGCGGCGACGGACGGGCATTTTCCAGCGGCGGCGATCTTCAATTCTTTCACGGCATACTGGACGAGCCGCCGAATGTGGTTGAGACGATCATCGCCCGCTTCCACTTGTTTGCGCGTCTCTGGTACGAGCTGCCTCTGCCGACGATTGCAGCGATATCCGGAGCGGCGGCGGGCGGTGGCGCGGCGCTTTCGCTACTGTGCGATATACGGTATGCCTCTCCCGACGCCCGGTTAAGTTTTGCGTTCGTGAAGGTCGGCCTAATTCCGGACATGGGAAGCCATCTGACATTGCCCGCGCTCGTCGGGCGGGACAGAGCCCTTGAACTGTTGTACACGGGCGATCCCGTTCCCGCGGACGAGGCGATGCGGATGGGGTTGATCACCCGGGTTTTCTCCAAGGAGCGCCTAGAGCCTGAGGCGGAGGCGATGGCGGCGCGGCTCGCCGCCGGACCTGCCCACGTCCTCAGGACGATCAAGGGACTCACCCACGAGTCCAGGGGCATGTCCCTTGCGGATGTCCTCGCAAGGGAAGTGACGGAGCAGGCGAAACTGTTCAAGACGCCAACGTTCCAGGCTCACGTCCGGAATTTCATCGAGAAACGTTGATTACGGTTCAATAACATTGACGTAAAGGGGGAACGATGTTCGAAAAGTTATTTGAGCCTGGAAAGATCGGATCTATGCGCCTCAAGAACCGGATCGTGATGATGCCGATGGGCAACGGATTCATGGAAAATCCGGACGGAGGTTTTTCCCGGCGCGTGAGAGATTACTTCGAGGCGCGGGCCAAGGGCGGCACGGGGCTGATCATGACCGGCTCGACCCTCATGACGCGGGTGACGGAGTCGGAGCCGAGGAAGGCGATCAGCACGCTGTTCCTGGACAACACCTACGTGGGGGGCGCGAGCGAGACCTGCGATGCGGTTCATCGCCACGGTGCGAAAATCTGCATCCAGTTGACCGCGGGGGACGGAAGGTTGTGGACCTGGGGGCCGACTCCGGTCTCTTCGTCCGACGGATTGCCGAGCGTGTTCGACCCGAACGTCAAGAGTCGCGCGGCGACCACGAAAGAGGTCGAAAAAATCATCGAAGATTGGGGGATCGTGGCCGGCCTGGTGAAGGAGGCCGGTTTCGACTCGATCGAGATCAGGGCGTACGGGGGATATTTCACCGACCAGTTCATGACGGCGCTGTGGAACCGGCGGACGGACAGGTTCGGGGGGGATCTCACGGGGCGGATGCGGTATCCGATGGAGATCATCAAAGCCATCCGGAAATCGTGCGGCGACGACTACCCGATCATCTTCAAGTTCACCCCGGATCACGGAATTAAGGGGGGGCGGCAGATCGGGGAAGGGATCGAAATCGCACGGATGGTGCAGGACGCGGGGGTCGACGCCTTGCACATCGATTACGGTGCCTGGGAGAACCACTACAATGTGATCCCGCCGGTCCATCAGCCGTTCGCCAACCAGATCTGGCTTGCGGAAAAAATCCGGAATGTAGTGAACATACCCGTGATCGCGCACGGGAAACTCGGGAACAAGCCGGAGATCGCGGAAGAGGTTTTGAGGGACGGCAAGACCGATTACGTGGGGCTGGGGCGGTCCCTTCTCACCGATCCCGAATGGGCGAACAAGGTCCGCGAAGGACGGTTGGCGGACATCAAGCCGTGCATCGGCTGCCAGAAGGGTTGCCTCGGGCGGATATTCGTGGGCAAGTACGTCAGCTGCGCCGTGAACCCCCAGACGGGAATGGAAAGGGAATTCCGGCTTGCGCCGGCGGAACGCAGAAAATCGGTTCTTGTCGTCGGCGGCGGACCTGGAGGGGCCGAGGCGGCGAGGGTTGCGGCTCTTCGGGGGCATGACGTGACCTTGTGCGAAAAGAATGCGGCCTTGGGTGGTCAGCTCCGCGCCGCTTCCCACGGGGTCAAGGAGCAATTGCATATCCTCATGGATTACTACGTCGTGCAGCTGGCGAAGGCCGGCGTGAAGGTGGAGCTTGGGAGAGAACTGGACGTCAAGGAAATCCTGAATAGAAGACCGGACGTCGTGATCGTCGCGACCGGGGCGAAGCCGATCCTCCTCGTCCCGGACGGCGGCGGCAGGCCCGGCAATGTGTATACCGTCGAAGACATCCTGTTGGATCAGGGCAAGATCGACCTGGGAGGCAAGGTGGTGGTTGTGGGCGGAGGAGAGATGGGATGCGAAATCGCACTCCATCTGGCCGAGAAGAATCCCGGGAAATCCGTCACCCTCGTCGAGCAGTTCGGAGATCTGGCGTCCGGCGCTTTTCATTCCACGCGACTGCTGCTCAAGAAGCGGGTGGCGGATGCCGGCATCACCGTCCTGTTCAATACGAAACTCGTCGAGGTCCGCAAAGGGACGATCACCGTGGACGTGGAAGGTGGGCGGAAAACGGTCGATGCGGACACCGTCGTTTTCTCGATCGGATACCGGAGCAATGACGATCTCTCCGGGACCCTCACAGGCACGATTCCGGAGGTCTATGCGGTCGGGGATTGCAACATGCCGCGCCAGGTTCTGAGCGCGGTTTGGGAGGGCTTCCACGCGGCCAGGGCCATTTAGATCGGCGCCGCTACTTGAAGATCGCATTTCCATCGAGACGAAGGGGGTCATGATGAGCAGGAAGGTCGGGATCATCAGTTACGCATTGGAAGGATTTCACGGAGAGGTGAAGATGAGCAGCGACGAGCTTGTCTTTACTGCGGTCAGAGCGGCTCTCCGGAAGGCAGGTATCGGGCGCGACAGCATCGATGCAGTCGCCGTGAGCTCTGTTGACGCCTATGACGGCATCACGATCAGCAACGGTTTGACGGCCCCGGCCGCGGGAGGCTACGAGAAGGACGCCACACGGATCCAGGGGGGAGGGCTCTCGGCCATTTTGTCGGCGTACGCAAGCATCCTGTCCGGCAGTGCCGAGCTGGCCGTCGTGGCAGGTGGCGATGCGGTCCAGTACGACGATGCAGTGATCAGCAACGCAAGCTACGACGTCCATTTCAACAGGGGCAGCGGCATCAACAACGTCCAGAGCTGCGCCCTCGTCGCAACATCCCTTCTGAACGACGGCATTGCGACGGAAAACGATTTTGCCCTCGTCGCCGCAAAGAACTACAAGGCCGGCATGACGAACCGACATGCCCACATCAAGTCCGGATATACATATAAAGATGTCATATCGTCCCCGATGGTCTCGTGGCCCCTGCGATCCCTCGAAATCGCGCCTGTCTCCAAAGGCGCGGCGGCTCTCGTCCTGGCGTCCGAAAAGAAAGCGAAGGAACTGGCCGCGAATCCGCTGTGGATCACCGGCATAGCCGGCGGGTCGAATACCTATTCCGGCAGTTGGCGGGATCTTCTCGAAATGAAGGGGCTGCGGAAAGCCATCGGGACTGCCTACGACATGGCGGGCGTCAGGAATCCGATTGCCGATATCGACGTCTTCGAGCTCTACGCCCCCGCGGCCCCTCTTGAGCTGGCCTACTACGAGCCGCTGGGCCTCTGCGAGAGGGGCAATGCGTCAACACTGCTGAAGAACGGAATCAAGTCTGCGGGGCGGGAGATCGAGGTCCACCCGTATGGAATAAAAGTTCATGATCGGGAGATTGCGGTCAATCCGTCCGGAGGGGCGCTGTGCAACAACCCAGGTAATTGCGGAGGGATTTACCGCGCAGCGAGCGCGATGGAATACCTGGAGAAACACGATCACGCCCGAAGGGGGGTCGTTCAGGACAGCGACATCAACCTCGGTTTCATGGGGGAGACTTACCACGTGATGATCCTCGAAAAGGAGACAAGGTGACATGAAGAAGAAGGCGGCGATCATAAGCGTCGGGATGACGAAATTCACATCATGCCGACGGGAAACACGGTCCCGGGCGGAGCTGGCCTTCGCGGCCGTCAAGGATGCCCTGAGCAATGCGGGACTCGCGTTGAAAGACATCGATGCCTCCGTCTACACCAGCGTGGATGGTTTCGAAGCGACGGTTCGCCCCGCGCGGACGCTCGAGGCGTTCGGCCAGGGGTTGAATATCCCCTTGATCGATGTCAACACCGGCGGAAGCGCCGGCGGAAGCGGGATCAAGGAGGCGGTCCATCTCATCGAGGCGGGCATCCACGACATCGTCCTCGTCTACGGATCCCCCACGTTCAACAGCGTCGTCGACAACCAGCAGGTCCTCAACACCGCGTCGCCCCCGATATTCGAAAAACCTTTCGGGATCGGCGCCGTCCACATGGGAGCTTTCTACCTGTCGAGATATATGCGCGATCACGATCTTCCGGAGGAATCCTACGCGGAGGTGGCCTCCAAGAACCACAGGGCCGCGGCCCGGAACCCTTACGCCCATCTTCGCAAGGGATTCTCCGCCGAGGAGGTCCTGGCTTCTCCGATGATAACGTCGCCCATCAGGCTCCTGGAGTGCTGTCCGACTTCGTCGGGAGCGGTTGCGATGATCTTGGCAAGCGAAAAAAGAGCCAAGGAGTTGTGCGATACCCCCGTCTGGGTGAGGGCGATGAGCAGCATATCCGATACGTTCCTGAGCGGATTCAAGACCTACCGCGGTTTTGACAAGCTTAAGATCCTGGCACAGAAAGTCTACAAGGCCGCTGGGATCAAGAACCCGCGCAAGGAAATCGACGTGGCGGAACTGTTCAATCCCTTTGCAGGATTCGAATTGCTCGAGTACGAAGCCGTCGGTTTCTGCAAGGAGGGGGAGGCGAGGCGCCTTCTCGAGGAACACGTCACGGACGTCGGGGGCGAACTTCCGGTCAACATGTCCGGAGGCGTGGTTTGCACGAACTCGGGGATCTCGGCGTCGGTGATCCGGCATGCGGAGGTGGCGTTACAACTCATGGGCAAGGCGGAAGGGAGACAGGTGAAGTCCCCATCCGTCGGCCTCGCGCACTCCTGGGGTGGAAACCTCGGGCAGTTCCACACATTGGCCGTGCTGACCCTGTAAAAACCATTCGAGTCATCCACAAAACAATCTTGCGGAGGGAAGACGATGGAAACGGCGAGCTTCATGAACAAGCAATACAACATGCACCTGGATTTCAGCCTCGCGTTGGGGGAGTCCTTTACGAAATGGATGCAAGCCCTCAAAGATAAGAAGATCCTGGGGAACACGTGTCCGAAATGCGAACGGATCTTCGTGCCCGCCAAGCCTTTTTGCGAGATCTGCTTCGAGGAACTGAAGGATTGGGTGGAGACCGACGGAACGGGCGTCGTCGAGAGCTTCACCGTGACGTATCAGAAGTTCCGGAATTGTCCGGAACCTCCTTACGTGGTTGGAATCATCCGGATCGGCAAGGCCGCCACCTGCATGACGCACTGGATCGGGGGACTCGACTACAAGCATCCGGATGAGATTCCGGGCAAGATCAAGATCGGGATGAAGGTGGAGCCGGTCTGGAAGAAGGAGAGGGTGGGAGACCCCCTGGATATCCTCTATTTCAAGCCTGTTGCCTAGGCAGTTCAACGAACCGCATGCGGCCGAGGTCCGGGGGATCGGCAGGCCGGAAGGAGGGATGGAGCGACAATGGAAGGTATCGTCATCGCGGGCGCGGTCCGCACCGGCATAGGGGATTTCGGTGGCGTCTTCAAGGAGCTGGCCGCAGCGCAGCTCGCGGCGCGCGTGATTCAGGAAACGGCGACACGGACGGGGATCGACCCCGCCGAGGTGGATGAGGTCCTGATAGGGAACGTCTTCCAGGCGGGACAGAAGGCCAACCCCGCCCGTCAGGCGTGGCTCCTGGCTGGATTTCCGGTCGAGGTACCGGCGCTGACGCTGAACAACCAATGCGCCTCCGGGATGCGAGCCATCACCGCGGCGGCGGAGAAGATCGGCAGCGGGAACGCCGGCCTGGTCATCGCCGGTGGAACGGAGAGCATGACCCAGACCCCGTACCTGTTGCGGAAAGCGCGATTTGGGTACCGTCTCGGCCACGAGGAGATCCTCGACCACATGTATATCGACGGGTTGGTCGACGCGTTTCTCAATTACCACATGGGGGTCACGGCGGAGAACCTGGCTGAGCAGCACAACATTACCCGTGAGGAACAGGATCAAGTCGCCTTCGAAAGCCATCAGCGCGCGGCCCGGGCCATCAAGGAAGGGAAATTCGCAACCGAGGTCGTTCCGGTCGTACTCAAGAAGAGGGACGGCACGGAGATTTCCGTCGTCACCGACGAGCATCCCCGGGAGGACACGACGCTGGAGAAGTTGGCCAAGCTCCGCCCCCTCTTCAAGGACGGGGGAACGGTCACTGCGGGAAACGCTTCCGGGATCAACGACGGAGCGGCCGCGGTGGTCGTGACCTCCGAGAGGGAAGCAGGTCGGCGAGGGATCAAGCCGCAGGCCCGGATCGTGGCGTCGGCGATCGCGGGCGTCCCTCCGGCGATCATGGGGTGGGGGCCGGTGCCGGCCGTCGAGAAGGCGTTGAAGCAGTCGGGCCTGAGAATGTCCGACATCGGGCTGGTGGAGCTGAACGAGGCGTTTGCAGCCCAGGCCCTCGCGGGGATCAAGGGACTTGGACTGGACCGGAGAATCACGAACGTGAACGGCAGCGGTATCGGGCTGGGGCATCCTGTCGGGGCGACCGGATGCCGGATCGTGGTGACTCTCCTCCATGAGATGGCCCGCCGCAAAGTGAAATACGGCTTGGCGGCCTTGTGCCAGGGCGGAGGAATGGGGAGCGCCCTCATCCTTGAGAATCTCGCGACGTAGGCGGCTTCTCGACGGTTTTCCAGGATCATCGGTTCACAAGGAGACGATCGATGTGGTGTGATTACGGCGAAATCAGGAAGAAGCTCTACCCCGGCGTCGACAAGGTCGAGACCGTCAAAGGAGTTCTTGACCTGACCGCTGCCCTGGCGAACAAGACTTACATGATCGACGCCGTATCGGGAAGGGAATTCGGCTACGCCGAAACCAACGGCATGGCGAACCGCGTCGCCAACGCGCTGAAAGGGATGGGCCACAAGAAGGGAGACCGTGTCGGCTTCTTCATGGCCAACAGCCCGCGGTGCGTCCTGACGATCCTGGGGATCATGAAGGGCGGCATGATCGCCGTTCCGATGAATCCGAATTTCCGCCAGGCGGAAGTGGACTATCTCTCCCGGAAAGCCGAGATCTCCACGATCGTCGTAGATCCGGATCCCGGTTCCATCAAGATTCTGACGGATGTCTCGCGGGCGAACGGGGTGCTGCGGAACATCCTTTGCTACGGAGACGAGGACGGCTCCATTGAAGGCGGTGCCAACCTGGTCGGCATGAACGGACTTCTGGAGGCTGTCCCGGATTCGGATCCCGGTATCCCGGTACGGGGAGACGACCCCTGCGCAATCTTTTTTACATCGGGAACGACGGGCATGCCGAAGGGGGCTCCGGTGACCAACAGGATCTATCTGCTGGCAGCGCAGAGCGTCCTGTCGATCCCGTTGACCCACAAGGGGACGAGGAATTACACGGCGCTACCATTGTCGCATGCGAACGCCCAGCTCTATTCGATGATGGCCATGCGGTGCATGGGCGCATCCTGGGTGCTGAGCGATCGCTTCAGCCCGAGCAAATTCTTCCATGAGATCAAGAGACACGGCGCCACCTATTTCAACTCCATCGGCGGAATGATGCAGATCCTGGACGCGGCCTTCGCGGGGAAACCGGTCCCGGAACATTCGGCCCGGTATGTCTTTGTCGGCGGGACCCCCAGGGCTCTCTGGGACCGGTTCGAGAAAAAGTTCGGCGTCGTCATCTTCGAAGGTTACAGCCAAAGCGAATCGCCGGTGCTGTTCCTTAACGCCAACCCTGATCCCGCGCGACGGAAAATCGGCTCTTTCGGAATTCCGGTCTTCCCGGATCTTGGAAGAAAGACCAAGATTCGCCTCGAAACCGGCGAGGATAGTCCGGAAGGCCGCGACGTGACCGGGGAGCTGATCCAGATCGGATTCAACATGAAGGGATATTGGGGGGAGGAAGATAAAAACCGGGAAGCATTTGAGGATGGATGGCTCCACAGCGGAGACGTCGTCACGAGGGACTCCGATGGATACCACTTCTTCGTGGACCGGATGAAATTCATGATCCGGAAAGGAGGGGAGAACATCTCGGCGTTCGAGGTCGAGGCCGCCGTCAACAGCTTCCCCAACGTTTCGGAGTCGTCGGTAGTGCCTGTTCCGGATCCACTTCGGGAGGAGGAGATCAAGGTCTTCATCCGACCGGTGGAAGGCAAGGCGGTCGACCCGGTCGGACTGATTCGTCACTGTGCGGGCCGGTTGGCCTATTTCAAGGTGCCGCGTTATGTCGAGATGGTGGATTCGTTCCCCAAGACGGCCACGGAGCGAATCCAGAAGATGGAACTGAAAGAAAGAGAGAAGGCCAGGACCGAATTCGGCTGGGATCGGGACAAGGAAATTCCGGATTGGCGGGAAAGGTACTGCCAATAGATGGGGGACGCCATGGGGATCAGGGTGCTTGGCATTTCCGGAAGTCCCGTCGTCGACGGAAACCTCGAGACGTTTCTTTTGGCGTCGCTCAAGTCCGTCGAAAAGCCCGGCGTGACGATCGAGACGGCCTCGCTCGCGAAGTACAGGATCGAGGATTGCCGCCACTGCAACTTCTGCTGGCGGAAGCAGACGGAAGGAAGGTACTGCGCTCTCGACGACGACGGCCAGCTCCTGTTCGAGAAGGTCGAGTCCGCGGATATTCTTGTTCTGGCGACCCCCGTCTACTTCATGAGAACCAGCGCGCGAATGGCGGCATTCATCGACAGGCTGCGCCTGTTCATCTTCGGGAACATTACGAAGAAGAAGTTGCGGAACAAGGTGGGGGTCAGTTTGGTCGTCGGATGGATGCGTCATGCGGGGATTGAAACCACTCATCTGAACCACCTTCTGGCCTTCGGAATCCTGGAGATGATCGCGGCTACCTCACATGATTCGGTCAGCCCCCTGGGAGGATCGGCGCTTTCGAGCGAACATGGAATGGGGCGATTCGACCCGGCGGTGCGGCTGGGAACGGAGCATGACAAGAGCGGGTTGGCGTCGGGGCGCATGGCGATGGAGCGGGCCCTGGAACTGGCCACGATCATCAAGAGGGGAACGGCATGCGACGTGAACGCCGTCCCGCGATAGGTCGGACGAGGCCTGTTGAGGGCGTGGCGACATCAAAGAAAAACGGTTGGACCGCATGAGAAAGGTGTATGTGCTGGGTGCGGGGATGACCCCGTTCGGCGTTTCCGAAAAGACGAGCATGGAGATGTTCGCGGAGGCCTCGTTTGCCGCGTGCGAGGATTCGGGTCTCGCTCCGAAGGAGATCCAGGCTCTTTTCGTGGGGAATGTCCTCGGGGACTTCGAGGAGGGGCAGATCAACATGGCCCCCTTCCTGGCGGCGGAGATGGGCCTGTCGTCAGAGGTGCCCGCGGTGCGCATCGAGAATGCCTGCGCCTCCTCCACGGTGGCCATCCGGAATGCGGCATTGCTGGTCGCTTCGGGGGTCTATGACGTCGTCCTGGTCGGGGGAACGGAGCGGACGACGGTGATGGGCACTCCACTGGCGACGCGCACATTCGCCATGGGAAGCCATTGCCGGTACGAGGAACCTACCGGCATCACCTTCCCGGGGATATTCGGAATGGCCGCGCATCTGTACGCAAACAAGTACTCGATTCCCCTCGATACCCTGAAGAGGCAGATGGCCCTGGTGGCCGTGAAAAACCATCACAACGGGTCGAAGAATCCACTGGCGCATTTCCGGAAGGAGATCACGGTGGAGACCGTGCTGGGAAGCTTCATGGTTGCGGATCCGTTGCAGCTCTACGATTGCTGCCCCTTCTCCGATGGCGCGGCTGCATTGATCCTTGCGGCAGGTGCCCGGTTCCGGCCCCGGGGTAAGAAGCCCGTCGTCATCAGCGGAGTCGGGCAGGCCTCGGCCGGGAGCATGTGTCTCCAGAAAGACGTCACTCGTTCCAGGGCCCGGGAGGCCTCCGTCAGGCAGGCCTATCGGATGGCCGGAATCGGACCGGAGGACGTCGACGTGTGCGAGCTTCACGATTGTTTCACGATCGCGGAAATCCTTGCGACGGAAGGATTGGGATTCTTCGAGTTCGGCAAGGGGGGCGAAGCGGTCGAACACGGGGAGACCTCGTTGAAAGGGCGCATCCCGGTCAATCCGTCCGGCGGCCTGAAAGCGAAGGGGCACCCGATCGGGGCGACCGGGGCCGCCCAGGCCTACGAGATCGTCAAGCAGCTTCGGGGGGAATGCGGGGACAGGCAGGTCGGGGGGGCGACGGTGGGGCTTGTCGACACCCTGGGCGGGGAATTCGGGACCGTCTGCAATCTCGTCTTCAGCAGGTGAGCCATGACACGCGCGTTGACCTATTCGGCATATAAGGACGGCCTGGCGAAAGGGGTTCTTCGGGGTCTGCGGTGCAACTCCTGCCGGGAGCATATCCTGCCGCCGACCGCCGCGTGCCCGAAGTGCGGAGGTTCCGACCTGAAGGTCGCGGACTTTTCCCCGAGGGGGAAGATCACTACCTTTACCGTGGTTCGCGTGGCGGCCGCGGGCTTTCAGCCGCCCTTCGTTGTCGCCATGGTGGAACTGGACCAGGGGCCCTGGATCATGGGAACCGTCAAGAGGATTCAACCTGAGGCGGCGGCGATGGGCCTGATCGGGCGCAGGGTGAGCGTGGGAAGTGAGCGGACCGCGGCGGATCCCTATTCGGGGGGGGAAGGGGTTTCCCTCACGTTCGAGCTGGAAGGCAAATGATCGCCGGCCGGACGGGTGATGGGGGCATGGAGACAACCCTGTGACGAAAATCCGGAAGGAAGGAAACATAGAATATCGGTTTGTCCATCCGGACGAGTTCCGGAAGTTCGTCAGGGATCGGAAAGAGCGCAACCCGGTATCGAAGCTGCTCACGGCCCGGGACGCCGTGGAGAAGTACCTATCCGACGGCGATTACATCGTCTACGATTTCTCCAGCCTGACGCGAGGGCCGCAGGCTCTCATCCGGGAGGAGATCGATTCATCCCGGATCATCATACGTGGCGAGAAGATGGCGGCGGCCCTCTGAGGCCGGCCGTGCGACGGCTCATGAGACGCCGAATCTATCTTATGCGACATGCGGATGTCTCCTATTTCGACGAAAGCGGAGGCTTCCTGATCCGGGAGGATGTGCCGCTGACTCCCCGCGGGAGGGAGCGCGCGATGCTGGCGTCGGCGGCCTTGGCTCCCGTGGAATTCGATCGCGTGGTGGCGAGCGGTCTCCGACGCACGGTGGAGACCGCGGAGCTCGTGCTTCGCGGGCGGGAGAAGGCTCCGCCCATCGAATCGTGGCGCCAATTCTCGGAACTCCGAAGCGGATGCTACGAGGAGATCGCCGACGAGAAGCTGGATGCGTCGTTTCTCGGGCCTTTCCAGGGGACTCCGCAGGAGTCGACCCGGTTTCTCGGCGGCGAGGAACTCGGCTCTCTTTTCGATCGCGTGGTCCCTGCCTTGGAGGAATTGAAGAGGGAAACGGATTGGGAATGCGCTCTGCTGGTCCTGCACGGAGCGGTAAATCGGGCGATCCTCTCCTATATGCTGACGGGGAAGCGCATTTTCCTTGGAAATCTCCAGCAAAATCCCGCCTGCCTCAACATAATCGATGTCGGGAATCAATGGGTGGTGTGGGCGATCAACGTGACGCCGAGCGACCTGATTCACTCCGACTCGAAGTGCACTTCGATCGAAAATATTTTACGCAAATACCGTAAAAGCCGCCGTCGTCCCTGATTTCGACACGATATCCCTCCTCCACGGTTCAATTGTACCGGAATCGATACAGGCTGCGTTGGGAAGAATGTATTTTTCCGACATATCGCCGTAATATCGGGCTGACCACATAACTAATTGTATTGTAACACGGCTGTCCCAACGTTAGTTGAATAGATTCAACTGGTTATCGGGTTCGGGCAGCAAACCTGAACGCTCGTAATTCGTAAGTATCTGGAACAACGGCTCTTTCTCGAAAACGGAGATGCTGAGAATTTGGAGAATTGTGTAGAGGCTCTGCTTCAAATGCAACCGCTTCTTGACGATCGCGACCAGGACGTAGACCGAGATCGCGATCCACACCTGCGTCTTCACGGCGTTCTCGGAAGTTCCGAAGAACGCCTTGATCCGGAGGTGCTGCTTGATCCACCGGAAGAAGAGCTCCACCTGCCACCGCTGCTTGTAGAGCAAGGCGATGCTCTCCGGGGGAAGGGAAAAATCGTTGGTCAGGAAAACCAGTTTCTTCTTGTTCTCGACGTCGAAGAATCGGACGCGACGGAGTTTGTCGGGGTAATGCTCGGCCGTGTTGATGCCCGTCAGGGCGATGGTCTGATCGGCACGCACCCCGGTCGTTTTGTCGACGGGCTTGGAGTTCACGCGACGATACCGCAGATTCGTCTTTGCCCGTGTGACGAAAAAAGCGAGGCGAAGAGAAAAGGCATGAAGTCTCGCGAAGTCGAGATATCCCCGATCCATCACGTAATACGATCCGGGTTCGGGAATAAGTTCGTCGAGGATATGCACGTCGTGCCGCTTGCCGTCGGTGATCTTGATGAACGAAGGGATGTTCCCCCGCAGATCCAGCAGGGTGTGGAGTTTGACGGCGGCCTTCCGTTTGCGGAATCTTGCCCACGGAAAGAGAGAGAGGCACAGGTCGATCGTCGTGGAGTCGAGGGCGTACACCGTGTGCTCCAGTTCCACCGCGAAAGGATCGTTGACGTACAGCCCTCTGGCGGTCCGGATCAGGACTTGGGCGAAGTCGGCGTAGATGCGCCAGTCGCGATTCTCGTTGGCGTGAGCCAAGGTGTTCCTGGAGACCCCTCCCCGGATGCCCATGTGGTACAACTTCGGTCGGACGGTCCGCAGGCAGGTCTCGATGTCTCGCAGACTCTCCCGGAACGTCAGTTGCGCGAAGGCCATGCAGAGAAATTGATCGAGGCAGGAAAAACTCAAGACCTTGTAGTCGCCCCGATATTTGCGGACGCACTTGCGGAAATCGTGGAGGGGAAGAAATTCGAACAGTTGAGAGAAGACGGTTTTGCCGTCGTTCATGGGCCATTCCTTCCTGATCGGAATGGCCACAGGATACTCGGAAGTTGAAATCGGTTACGGAGAATATATAGGTTAACCGCATGAATTTAGACCCCTATTCGCCTCGAATGCCTTCGACGTTGGGACAGCCGTGATGATTCTTATTAAACGTACTCTCCGATCATGATCCTTTTCGCCTCTTCCTCCGTCCTCGCGAATTCTTTCCTGGCCAGGCGCAACATCCCGATCGCGTTGTTGTTATCACGTTCCAATTTTCGTCGCTCCGTGAGGATCCCGATCGGTTCTTTTTGCAGGCTCTTTTGATCCATGAAGTAGACCATGACAGTTTTCAACGGCATCCTGGCCGGATCCTTGCCCATCTCTTCTTGACGAATCCCGTCTTCGTTCAGGGCAGAGTCTTTAATCAGCCAGCCGTCTTTCCCGAGCTCCGCCATATCGCCCTCCTTGTATGGATATGCAAAATTCAGCAATAATTACGCCATCGGTAATTATTGCGTAAGTATATGATGTAAATACGTATATTGTTGTCAGGAATCACATTTACTGGAAAGCAGGTGTCTTAATGGGTAATTAATTACACATAAATGGAGCAAGAAAACAGTACATTCCCACGACGGTCATGCCATTACCTTGATCGGATGAATCCCCTCAGGCGTGCCACATCCTCTCCGTGAAATCCGGTCCGGGCAGTTCCGCGGAAAACGATCCATAAATAGGCCATCGCTCCCCGAACGAACCGGGAATCCGTATCGTCACGATGAACTCGAGTCGCTCGTCGCTCCCGCAATCGAGCGACCCGAAAGGAATCGCCAGCTCAAGGACTTTATCGAAGGCGGCGCGGACGTTTCCGTTGTTCTTTGCCGGGTCCTGCGGTGAGGTCGTATCGCCCCCGGATTCCCCGAGATTCACCAGGGAATATGTGAAGCGGCCTTCGATCGGGTCCAGGTTGGAGTTGAACTTGACGGATTTCTCCTGGAACAGGATCTCAAGTTCGATCTCGTGGACATTTTCAACGGCGACCTTGTCCAGGTCGAAGCGGAAAAAGATTTCATCGACGCTGAACCCGTAATAGAAACAGGACAGGATGAGATGTCCGGCGCGATGCATCGATCCGAAACCCGGGTCCGGGACGACCTTCCTCGCTGAATTCCATTCAAAATAAGACGTCACCACTCCGTCGACCCGCGGTTGAATGTACGATCGCGGGGCGGGGATCACATTTTTTTCCTGGACGATCCGGTCGGATTTTATGATTGGAATATCTATTGAATCCGGTGGGGTAACTCCCATTGCCTTATACGCGGCTTTTATATTGTGGCGGAACAGGCGGTCGAATTCGGGACCGTGCGGCGTGTAATGGTCGTCACCGTACCACCAGCACCAGTCGGACCCTTCGGCGACCATGAGATACTCGTGCGCCTTTTCCAGTTCGGGGGGAGCATTCTTCCCCGC
>Ga0209317_1000572_pt1 | contig 42087 bp, 39 predicted proteins | sample RifGroB2_FD_183994 | JGI IMG/M metagenome (GOLD analysis project Ga0209317, IMG submission 183994) | Soil microbial communities from Rifle, Colorado, USA - Groundwater B2 (SPAdes) (version 2) | ecosystem: Environmental > Terrestrial > Soil > Unclassified | place: Rifle, Colorado | collected... | reverse complement strand
TGGCGCAAATCGACGGCCTGGAACATCAGCCGATCTACACCGTATATCTGCGCTATCCGGCGCACGTTACCCTGCCGCACCCGATGATCGGCCTGCACCGGCGCTTCAGCCAGTGGCTGTTCGACAAGGGGCAAATCGCCGGGCAGCATGGTCTACTCGCCGCCGTCATCAGCGCGGAAGGCATCCACCAGGAATTGGCGCATGAACAACTGGCGCAGAAGGTGATCGCGGAATTGCGCGAAGAATTCGGCATCGCCGAGGCACCGGAATGGTTCAAGGTCATCGCCGAAAAACGCGCCACGTTTTGTTGTGCGCCAAACCTACGCCGCCCGCCGCAGCAGACCGCCCTGCCCCGGCTGTTTCTGGCCGGTGACTACACCGCCGGCGACTACCCGGCCACGCTGGAAGGCGCGGTACTGAGCGGGTTGCGCTGTGCCGATCTGATTTCCGGGCCGTGATGATGTGTCGACGGCGTATGTTTTATTGCTATAATAGACGACAGTAATACTCGACTTTTAAGATCGGAATTCGATTGAACAGCGGATATACCAACCGCGCCATTTAGCCATTCACAAGGAAACTGACATGAAAACCATTGCGGAATTTATGGCCGACGACCATCAGGCCTGCGACGTTAAATTTGCCGACGCCGAAACGGCCGCCCTCACCGACGACTGGAGCAAGACCGAAACCGTCTTCAATGCCTTCCGCGACGACATGGCGCGGCATTTCCGCATGGAAGAAGAGGTGCTTTTCCCCACGCTGACATCTGCCGGCGGCCCTTCCGGTCCGGTGCATATCATGCTCATGGAACATGCGCAGATCAAGGAGCTCCTCAAACAAATGGGCGCGGCAGTGGAACGCAAAGATGCGCAGCAATACAGCGGCCTTTCGGAAACCCTGCTGATGGTGATGCAGCAGCATAACCACAAGGAAGAAAATATTCTCTACCCGATCATGGATCAGATTCTGGCGGCACAACGGGAAACGCTGCTCGCTCAGATACAGTCCGTTTGACAACAATGCCGGAACTCGACGTACGCGGCCTGCCGCCGCCGGAGCCATTTGAAAATATCGTTCGCGCGCTACAAACGCTCCCCGCCGGAGAAACCTTGCGAGTGCATATTCACCGCGAGCCCTATCCGCTCTATGAAGCATTGCGCGACAGCGGCCATACCTGGCAGACCACCACGCTTGCGGATGGCGATTTTGAAATTCTGATTGCCCGCGCCACATGAAAATCGCCTCGCTCAGCCCCGACCAATCTCCGCCCATCGAATTGCCGTTGCGCTTTTTCGTTGTGGCGCCGGTTTTTTTGGTGCTGGCCGGACTGTTGCTGGCAATTATCGGCGGCAATCCGTTCGCGGACCTGCGTTCTCCCACACAGATTGCCGCCACGCACCATGTCACGCTGGGATTCATGGCGATGATCATGGCAGGCGCCATTCAGCAATTGCTGCCCGTAGTGATCGGTAGCCCGATGCCCGCGCCCCGGCTGGTGGCATGGCTCACTTTCCTCCCGTTGATCGCCGGAACGCTGCTGCTGTCCGCCGGCTTCGCGCTGGGTGAACCAGCGTTGCTCAATCTTTCCTGGCCGCTGCTGGGGCTGGCGTTTCTGGTATTCATTACTGCCAGCCTGATCAGCCTGACGCGCGCCAGCGCAAAGAATGCGACGAAAACCGCCCTGCTGTTATCCATTCTCTCGCTAGCAGGGGCGGTTGCATTCGGCATGCTGCTCGCTGCGGGCTACGCCAACGGCCTCGCACTTCCCTACGGCAAGCTGGCAACCGCCCACATCACGCTGGCACTTGGCGGCTGGGTGCTACTGCTGATTGTCGGCGTGTCCTATCAGGTCGTCCCGATGTTCCAGCTCACCCCGAATTATCCAAAATGGATCGCTGCCGGCCTCGCCCCGGCGATTTTTGCCGCGCTGCTGCTGAATCTCGCGCTGCTTGCGCCGGAATCCGCGCCCTACTGGACTGAATTTGCGGCAAAGGCCATTTTCTGGCTGTTGGCCGGATGCTTTGCCGTAGCAACCTTCATGCTACAAAACAAACGCCGCCGCCGCGTCCCGGATGCGACACTGAGCTTCTTCCGGCTCGGCATGGCCTCGCTGCTGCTCGCCGCATTATTTTCACTGGCAACGCCGCTCGCGCCGGCAATGAGCGAACCTCTCGGAGTACTGTCCGCACTGTCTTTCCTGCTGGGTTTCGCGCTGTCCATCATCCAGGGCATGCTCTACAAGATCATCCCGTTTCTGGTCTGGTTCCACCTGTTCCGCGGCGGGATAAATGCGGTAAAGGTCGGCATTCCGAACATGAAAGAAATCATCCCGGAGCACTGGATGTGGCGTCACCTGTGGCTGCACGGCGGCACGCTGCTGGCAGCACTGCTGGCGCCCTGGTCGCTGGCGGCGGCATGGCTGGTGATGATCGGGTTGCTCCTGCAAGGCATGCTGATGTGCTACGGCGTCATTACGGGCATCACGGTTTACCGGCGCACCTTCCAGAAAATTGAACAGGCACAAGCATGAAAATAACCTCCAGCCTCGTAGGGCGGATGAGCCGCAGGCGTTATCCGCCGAATGAAAAACCATACGGCGGAAGGCGCTACGCTTTCCCGCCCTACAGTCCAGATTTATGGAGGTCTTTTTGAGCTTCATATTACTTAAACACATCCATGTCTCCTGCGCCGCCATCAGCTTCGCGCTGTTCTTTCTGCGCGGCATCTGGAGTTTCAATGGCTCGCCCATCATGCAGCAACGCTGGGTCAAGATTGTGCCGCATGCCGTGGATACGCTGCTGCTCGTCAGCGCGCTGGCGTTGGCCTTCATCATCCAGCAATACCCCCTGGTGGATGCTTGGCTAACCGCCAAATTTTTCGGCCTGCTGCTGTACATCATACTGGGTTCCGTCGCGCTGAAATACGGCAAGACCAAAGCCATCCGCATTGCCGCGTGGCTGGCGGCGCAGGCAGCATTTTTCTACATCGTGCTGGTCGCCACCTACCACACTCCCTTACCTTTCATTCATTGAGGCAGACGACATGATTTCCTTTAACTCCGGCGAAACCGCCCCCAGTTTCGATCACCCGCTGGAATTGCTGCACGCCTGCCACGGCAAGATTCAGCAACAACTCGATACCCTGCAAAAACTGGCCGCCCATTTGCCCGTCCACGGTTGCGACCAGCAAGTGCAACAGGCCGCGCAATCTATCCTGCGCTACTTCGATACCGCCGGGCAGTTTCACCATCAGGATGAAGAAGAAAATCTATTCCCTGTTCTGCTTGCCCTGGACGTTCCGAACAAGGATGAGATCAAAACCCTGATCGACCGTCTGCTCGCCCAGCACGTCGTCATGTTCGCCGCCTGGAGCGATGTGCGTGCGGTATTGGTGAAATTTGCCGAGGGGGTGAATACGCCGTTGCCCGAAGCGCTGGTAGAAAAACTGGTCGGCAGCTACACCCCGCACATCGACCTTGAAGAAACCCAACTGCTGCCGCTTTCCGCGCGCCTGCTCAGCCAGCAGCAAATCATGGCAATGGGAAAGAGCATGGCGGAACGGCGCGGCGCGAAATTCCCTGCAACACCGGCCGCCTGACCATACCGCCTTGGCGGAGATAGAGCTGAACAAGATATGGACGACTCCTGCCAACCCATAACGGGACTTGGTGGCCTTCTGCAACACATTGCAGATACCCATGGTGTGCGACAAATGACACCCTGCCTAACTTTAGCGCGATAAAGAATAATGCCGCACGTAAAGGTCGTAGGGTGATTCCAGCGAATTTTTCAGTGCTGTGCGAATCAAGCTCATTCCTTTGCTGTCAGGTTCAGCTTCCAGCAAGGAACGGTATAAGCCGCTATAGAAATAATCCGGTTCTACATGCACCCGCATAATGATGGCCTGTGCATCCGGATGATGCGGGACGAGATAATCCAGCGCCATCTGCTCACCATGCGCCAGACGCGTGTCTGCCAACTCCTCGGACAAGTCCGCCGTTACCTGGCGGGCGATGATCTTTTCCTGCAAGGTTCCTGTAACGAGTTTGCCGTCAGCGGATGCCTGATAAATCTGCACCAGCACCCTTGGCGTCACATAGGTCGGAAAATGGTGTCCCGTGCCGCTATTGGTCAAGGTCAATCGTGCCGATACATGCCCGTCGCGTACGGTTGGTGGGGTGGCCTCTACAGTCACCCCTTTTCGCGTTATTTCCGGATCATGGATGCCGCGCCACAAATGGCGGCGTTCCGGCATGTGACAACTCTGGCATTGTTTCCCTTGCCTGGCGTATGGAGATGCCTGCCACTCGGCATAAGTGTTTTCCAGGAGTTTGCCGTTCAGCGCATAGCCATCCTTATCAAACTGATGGCAGGTCGCGCAAAATCGCCCGTCCGCAAATGCCGGTGTGGCGACGAAGCCATTGTGCGGTTGTTCGTTACCAGGTTTGGGTGTCGCCGGCGGCGGCCCGTAGCGGACATTCTTCCGCACATGGCAGGCCGCACAGGCCAGCCCCTGTTCGTGCAAGGCATCGGTACTTTTCTTCCCGCGCAACTGTTTTATGAGGCTGGCTTCCTGCTCGGCCAACGGCGCGTGACAACGTGTGCAATCGCGCAAAGAAGAAATGTCCGTGGGTTGCACGTCAACGAGCTGCCCCATGATGCCCGGCCCCATGGCATGTGCATGCAGGCTGGTTTTCCAGTCTTCCCACTGGCGCCGGTGACAGGACCCGCAGGCGGACGGCTCCAGCGATGCCTCCAGCCTGGAGAATGATCTGGGCGGCTTGCCTTGCGGCGCGACAGGCTGCGTCCAGTGGCGTTTCAAAAAGGTATTTGTACTATCCGCTGCCGCGTGCAGCGATGACATCGACAACAACAGGGCAGCCATAAAAAACAGGAGCATGGCGGCCATGCTCCTGCAAATTTGCTGGCTGCAACGATCAGCAAAAACCGTCATCGTTTATTTCTTGGCAGCACAGGGGTTCTTTGCGGCACAAGGATTTTTAGCGGCGCAGGGATTCGCCGCGCAAGGATTGGATTTCATTGCACACGGATTCCCTTTCATCGCACAAGGATTTTTCATCGCGCCGCAGGGATTTTTGGGCTTCCCGGTCGCACCGCTACCCGCCTTGTAGGTCTTCTGCACTTCTGCGGCATAGGCGGTCAAGGCGGCCAATTCGCGCGAGTCCCATGGGAATGGTTTGGCTGCCATCGGCGCCAGCATGCAGAATTGCACCATCTCATCGAGATGTACTTTGCTGATACCTGAACGCTCTTTCACCATGCCCACCTCGTGCGGATAAGGCTTGGCGAAACTTGCACCGAAGGCGCTGTTATTCTGATGACAGGTATTGCAGGACATGCCGTTGCTGCTCAGCTTGGTGTCGTTCCATAATGCCTCGCCTTCCTTGACCAGATCGCCGTGCTTGCCTTTGGCAAGGCGTGTCCCTGCCGGACGTTTAATGGCTGCCGGATCGATGCGGCCGCTCTTGGCGGCACATGGGTTGTTGGCCGCGCAGGGGTTGGACTTCATTGCGCAAGGATTATGCGCGGCACAGGGATTACCTTTGGCCGCACAGGGATTCATGCCTGCCGCGTTCGCTACTCCAACCGAAAACAGGCACAACATGCCCAGCAGCGATTGAGTATATTTGGATAGTTTCATTTTGCACTCCCTTTGTTATGCGTTAGAACCAAACGTAATGACCCGATAGCCACCGGCTACCAAATCCCGGAAGCTGGGGTGGCCATCATAATTGCCCAGCAAAATAAGCTTGTATTCGATTGCCGCATCGACCACACCAAAGGCATCCACACAATAACTGCAAACGCCTTTCTTATGTGCCGTTACTTCAGAAAAACAACCAAGCCGACAATCACAGCCAGAATGATCGTGGCCAGCATGATCTTCTCGTGGCCGCACATGCCTTGCTTCTGCTTGCAACCTTCCAGTGGGCACATCAGCGACATGATTATCTCCTTATCAATTGGCGATACGTCAAAACAACGACGTTGCAGGTAAGCGTTTTCTGCCTTCCTGACCGTTAGTCGCGCCCGGGCAAAAATCCTTACACCCGCTTTGAAAGTTGCTATGATCCGCTTCTGGAAAAGCGGCGGGGTCAAACAATATGCCAAACCCGAATGGTTCCATTGATGAACTGGTTTCGCTCCGCCGCGACATGCTCAAATTCGCCCGGCTGCAACTGCGCGATGATGCTTCAGCCGAAGATGCGGTACAAGAAGCCTTGGCGGCGGCCTTGTCCGGCCAGAAACAATTCAACAACCGCGCCCGACCCAAAACCTGGGTATTCGCTATCCTCAAGAACAAGATCGTTGACATCATCCGTGAGCGCGTCCGCTCACCAAGCACCGCCATCGCCGTTGATGAGATTCCCGAAGATGCCTATGACGATCTGTTCAACGAAAAAGGCTTCTGGCAAGAGGACACCCGCCCGTCGAGCTGGGGCGATCCGGAGAGCAGTTTCTCCAGCAGGCAGTTCTGGCAGGTATTCGAGATCTGCCTGGCCCATCTGCCGGAAAACACGGCGCGGGTTTTCATGATGCGCGAAATACTGGGGTTCGAGACGGAAGAAATCTGTAAGGAATTGGCCATCAGCCCGACTAATTGCTGGGTGGTACTGCACCGCGCACGGATGGGGTTGCGGCTTTGCCTTGATGAACGGTGGTTTAATTCGGAGAACCGGGGTGCTGAATTGTAAACAGGCGGCGGCGCTGATGTCGCATGGGATGGACAAGGAGCTTGGTGCATTGCAAAGAATGAATTTGCGCTTTCACCTCATGATGTGCGGGGGGTGGAGGAATTTTAACAACCAGATAATGTTCTTGCGCAAGAGTTATGAGGGATTTTCACAACGAGGCAGCCCTATCGAGTACTCAACAATGAATGTCATTATTCTTGAACCCGAACTGACCTCCCCGCATTGCGGGTTTGCCCGACAGGAGACCATGCCGACGGTTAAGTCCATTCCGAATCGCTGAAGACTGCACGAATGCAACGTATTTATCTCGCTTTCGCCATCCCTGCCATCCCTGCCATCCCTGCCATCCCTGCCATCCCTGCCATCCCTGCCATTTTGCTGTTGACTTATCTGGCCAATAAATACAGCTTGGGCATTCTGTTAGTGGCACCGCATTGCCGGGCAATTGGGTAGGCATACGCTTGCGCAGGATTTTCCGCGTCGAATAAATGCCCCGTTGTTCTTCAAATCGAATAAGGTGTGCATCAGCACCGTCACTTTTTTCAATTTTATTTTGTAAGATTCAGCCAGCTTACCAGACCAACCATTTAACGGTCAGACCTGACAGCCTGTTGCGAAGGGGGTTAAAATTGATTCAGCCAATTTTAATTAAAGAAATAGGTGAGACGGTCATTGAATCAGGACGTGGTGATTGTGGAAGTCTTGAACGTGCAGTCGAACGCGAATGGCTGGTTACCAACGGCATAGGAGGATTTGCCTCAGGCACCATCAGCGACATGAACACGCGCCGCTATCATGGCCTGCTCATGGCTGCGCTTTCTCCCCCGGTCGGGCGCACATTGCTGGTAGCGAAGGTGGATGCGACGGTGCGTTATGGTGGCGCGACCTATCAACTATCCTGCAACGAATTCTCTGATGGCACGATAACCGCACACGGATACCTGCACCTCGAATCTTTTTTTCTGGATGGTGCTGTCCCCGTGTGGCATTACGCACTGGCTGATGCCTTGATCGAGAAGCGTGTTCTGATGGAACCGGGACAGAATACGACCCATCTGCACTTCCGTGTTTTACGGGCAAGCGCCACGCTCGAACTCGAACTGACCCCGCTGTGTACCTACCGGGATTACCACAGCCACACCCATGGTGGCTGGGATATGAATATCAGCCAGATAAGTAACGGGTTCGAAGTACAGGCATTCCACGGCGCGCGTCCCTACCGCGTGATCTGCGATCGCGCCGCGTTTACTTCTGACCCTGCCTGGTACTGGAATTTCAAACACCGCATGGAAGCCGCGCGCGGACTGGACGATAACGAAGATCTATTCCGTCCGGGGCGTTTTACCCTGACTCTCGATGAGGGGCAGGCTGCGACATTGGCGATGTCCGCCGAAGCGGGTGCGCCGGAAAGTTTTGCTGCTGTGAGTGCGCGCATTGATGAATCCGGGCAAGCGCTGCTGGCGGTGTTGCCGTCCGATGCGCCGCGCTGGATCAGGCAATTGGCGCTGGCCACCGGCCAATTCATTGTTGACCGTTACCGCGACGGCCATCCTGTGGGCAAAACCGTGATCGCCGGTTATCCCTGGTTCGGCGATTGGGGGCGCGACACCATGATCGCATTGCCCGGCCTGACGCTTGCGCTACGGCGTTTTGACGTGGCAGCCAGCATCCTGCGCACGTTCGCGGCACATGCCAGCGATGGCATGTTGCCGAACCGCTTTCCCGACAATGATGAAAAGCCCGAATACAACACGGTCGATGCCACGCTGTGGTACTTCCATGCGGTGGATCAATACACCCGGCGCAGCGGCGACCTGACGCTGGCGAAGGAACTGTATCCGGCGCTCGGCGACATCGTCGCATGGCATCGCAAAGGCACACGCTACGGCATCAAGGTCGATGCGCAGGATGGCCTGCTGTCCGCCGGAGAAGACGGCGCACAACTCACCTGGATGGATGCAAAGATCGGCGACTGGGTGGTCACGCCGCGAATCGGCAAGCCGGTCGAAGTGAACGCGCTCTGGTACAACGCGCTGATCGTCATGGCGGATTTGAGCAAGCAGTTAGGCAAGCAGAAAGCGGCTGAAGAATATCGCACGGCGGCAACACAAGTGCGTTCAAGCTTCCAGCGTTTCTGGAATGAAGCACAAAGCTATTTGTACGATGTCATTGACGGCCCGGAAGGCGAACCTGATCCCGATGGGCGAAAGCGCGACCGGTGTCTGCGCCCCAACCAGATATTTGCCGTGGCATTGCCCAACAGTCCCTTGCGGGCGGCGCAACAAAAAGCCGTGGTGGATGTCTGTGCGCGCGAGTTGCTGACCTCGCATGGCTTGCGCAGTCTGGCGCGCGACCAGAACGGTTACGTTCCCTGCTATCAAGGCAACCCCTTGCAGCGCGACGCGGCTTATCACCAGGGCACCGTTTGGGCCTGGCTCATCGGGTCATTCGTGGATGCGCATTACCGCGTCTATCGGGATGCGGACAAGGCGCGCTCTTTTCTTGAGCCGCTGGGTCTGCATCTTGGCGAGGCATGTCTCGGCAATATCAGCGAGATATTCGATGCGGAACCGCCGTTTGCGCCGCGCGGTTGCTTTGCCCAGGCGTGGAGTGTTTCGGAAGTTTTACGGGCGTGGCTGGATTTGCATGATGGCGCACCCCATCGTTTTGTCACCGACACAGTATGAAAAAGGAAATTAACATGACCGCCTCATCGACTACGCGCAACAACGATTCCAAAAAACCGCCCAACAAGAATATCCCCGTCAGCGAAGAGAAAAAGCGCCTCATCGCGCGGGAGAAAGATGAGCCGGAATGGTCGAGATGGGGGCCGTACCTGAGCGAGCGCCAATGGGGAACGGTGCGCGAGGACTACAGCCCGCACGGTGAAGCGTGGGAGTATTTCCCCCACGACCACGCCCGCAGCCGTGCCTACCGCTGGGGCGAAGACGGCATCGCCGGCATCAGCGACAAATTCCAGCACTTGTGTCTGGGGCTGGCGCTGTGGAACGAACGCGATCCGATCCTGAAGGAGCGTCTGTTCGGGCTGACCAACAGCGAGGGCAATCACGGCGAAGATGTCAAGGAACTGTATTACTACCTGGACGCTACCCCGACGCACTCTTATCTGAAAATGCTCTACAAGTATCCGCAGCAGGCTTATCCCTACGCATGGCTGGTGGAGGAGAATCGGCGGCGCGGCAAGGACAGGCCGGAGTTTGAACTGATCGATACCGGCGTTTTTGACGAAGACCGCTATTTCGATGTGTTCGTGGAATACGCCAAAGCCGACCCGCACGATATTCTCATGCTGGTTACCGCGCACAATCGCGGCCCTGACGACGCTCCGCTGCACATCCTGCCGCAGCTATGGTTCAGGAATGAATGGTCGTGGGACGGACAAAGCGAAAAGCCCGTGATGTCCGTCGCTGAACATGGGTGCATCGTGCTGCAGCATCCAAAATTGGGCACTTATCACTGTCACCTCGATGGCGCGCCGGAATTGCTGTTCTGTGATAACGAGACCAACGTACAACGCCTGTATGGCATGGCGGATAAAGGCCACTTCAAGGATGCTTTTCACGAGCATGTCGTTCACGGCAACTCCCACGCCGTCAACCCTCTGCAAAGCGGCACCAAGGGGGCGGGTCACTTCGTTTTCACCGTACCGGCACACGGCAAGACGGAAGTTCGCTTGCGTCTTACCCGCGTAGAAAACAAGCAGCCCTTCAAGGATTTTGATTCTATTTTTAATGTGCGCCGGGCCGAGGCGGACGAATTTTATGCCGCGCTGCAAGCCGATATCGCCGATGAAGATGCGCGCCTGATCCAGCGCCAAGCCTTCGCCGGCATGATCTGGAGCAAACAGTTCTACCACTTCGATATACCAATATGGCAAAAAGGCGATCCGAACATGCCCGCACCGCCGGAGGGACGCCACAACGGACGCAATAGCGAATGGCAGCATCTGAACAATGCAGACATCATCTCGATGCCCGACAAATGGGAATATCCCTGGTATGCAGCATGGGATCTGGCTTTCCACTGTGTCACGCTGGCGGATATCGATCCGGTGTTCGCCAAGAATCAACTCCTGCTGATGACGCGCGTCTGGTACATGCACCCGAATGGGCAGATTCCAGCTTATGAATGGGCTTTCGGCGACGTGAACCCGCCGGTACATGCTTGGGCCGTATGGGAGGTGTACAAGGCCGAGTGCGATGCCAACAACGGCGGCGACCTGGAGTTTCTGGAGCGCGAGCTGCACAAGCTGCTGCTCAACTTCACCTGGTGGGTCAACCGCAAAGATGCCGATGGACATAACGTGTTCCAGGGTGGCTTTCTGGGCCTGGATAATATCGGCGTGTTCGACCGCAGTGCGCCGCTACCCACCGGCGGTTACATCAACCAGGCCGACGGCACCAGCTGGATGGCCATGTATGCGCTCAACCTGATGCGCATCGCGCTGGAGCTGGCGCTGCACAACCGCACTTACGAGGATATTGCCACCAAGTTCTTCGAGCATTTTCTGTATATCGCGCAGGCGATGAACAACATCGGCGACCAGGGGGTCGGCCTGTGGGACGAGGAGGATCAATTTTTCTACGACGTGCTGCGCACCCCGGATGGCGGCATGATGCCGCTCAAAGTGCGCTCCATGGTGGGGCTGATCCCGCTGTATGCCGTGGAGATTCTGGAACCGGAATTACTCGATCAACTGCCGGATTTCAAGCGGCGGCTGGGCTGGTTCATGAAGAACCGTCCGGAACTGGCCGCACTGGTCTCGCACTGGCAGGAACCGGGCCTGGGCAACCGCCACCTGCTTTCGCTGTTGCGCAGCCATCGCATGAAAGCCATCCTGCAGCGCATGCTGGACGAGACCGAATTCCTTTCCGACTACGGAATTCGCTCGCTCTCGCGCGCCCATAAAGATACGCCCTATGTGTTTAGCTGCGTCGACACCCAGATGAGTGTCAGCTATCAACCGGCAGAGTCCGAGTCCGGCATGTTCGGCGGCAACTCCAACTGGCGCGGCCCGATCTGGTTTCCGGTCAACTATCTGCTGGTGACTTCGCTGCGCCGCTTCGCCGAATTTTACGGGGATGATTTCAAGATCGAATGCCCTACCGGCTCGGGAAAATTTCTCACTGTTCATGCCGTAGCCGACGAACTGGCGCTGCGCCTGACGCGCTTGTTCAGGCGTGACGATGCGGGACGCAGGCCGGTATTCGGCAATCAAGCCAAGTTCCAGGACGACCCACATTTCCGCGACTACATTTTGTTCCATGAATATTTTCATGGCGATACCGGTCTCGGGGTGGGTGCTTCGCATCAAACAGGCTGGAGCGGCCTGGTGGCAAAGCTGTTGCAACCGCACAAGCACGATTGATCCACACGCATAAGGAGTTTGCCATGAACGAAAACGAAGACTTACCTGATGTCGTGATGCCGCACCCGCCGCATCGCAATCTACTGCGCGGCCAGAAAGCGCTGGTGACCGGCGCGAATTCCGGCATAGGCAAGAGTGTCGCCATCTTCCTTGCGCAGGAAGGGGCTGACGTCGTGGTGAACTATGTCTCCGGTGAGACGGCCGCGCACGCGGTGGTCGATGAAATCAAGGTCAAGGGCGGACACGCCATCGCCATCAAGGCGGATGTCTCGAAAGAGGACGAGGTGCAGGCCATGTTCCGCCGGATGATCGCCGAGTTCGGCACCATCGATATTCTGGTCAATAACGCCGGACTGCAAAAAGACGCGGCCATCGACGAGATGACGCTCGATCAATGGAACGCCGTCATCAACGTCAATCTGACCGGACAGTTTCTCTGTGCCCGCGAGGCCATCCGCGAATTCAAACGTCGCGGTGTGGTGCCGGGAATTTCCTGCGCCGCCGGCAAGATCATCAGCATGAGTTCGGTGCATGAAGTGATCCCTTGGGCGGGCCACGTCAATTACGCGGCATCCAAAGGCGGTGTGATGCTGATGACCAAGAGCATCGCGCAGGAAGTCGCCCCCTATCGCATCCGCGTCAACAGCATCTGCCCCGGCGCCATCCGCACGCCCATCAATCGGTCCGCCTGGGAAACGCCCGAAGCCTACGATGAGTTGATGCGCCTGATCCCATACAAGCGCATCGGCGAACCGGACGACATCGGACGGGCGGTGGTCTGGCTGGCGTCTGACGATGCCGATTACGTCTCCGGCATCAGTCTGTTCGTGGACGGCGGCATGACGCTCTATCCGGGTTTCGCCGCCGGCGGTTGATGATGGGGCCGCTCCAGTCCTTGCGCCATCACTGGCCGGAATATCTGATGGAGGCATGGGGTCTCGGCATGTTCATGGTCTCCGCCGGTCTGGTGGTCATGCTGATGGAGTCTGCTACCTTCCCCTTGCACCGGACGATTGCCGATGCCGGTTTGCGCCGCGCCATGATCGGCATCGCCATGGGGCTCACCGCCATCGGCATTATTTATTCCCCGTGGGGGAAGCAGTCCGGCGCGCACCTGAACCCGGCGGTCACGCTGGCCTTTTTTCGTCTGGGCAAGGTTGCCGCCTGGGATATGCTGTTCTACATCGCAGCCCAGTTCATCGGGGGCACGCTCGGCGTGTTGCTGGTGTGGGGCCTGTTCGGCGACGGCTTTGCGCAGCCGCCGGTCAACTACATGGCGACCCTGCCGGGGGCGGGCGGATACTGGCTGGCCTTCGCCGCAGAGCTGCTCATCTCGCTGGCATTGATGCTGACGGTGCTGTTCTTCATGAACCGGCGCGGGCTCGAACACATGGCCGGCCTTGCGGTAGGTGCGCTGGTGGCGCTATTCATCACCTTCGAGATGCCGCTGTCCGGCATGAGCATGAACCCGGCGCGCAGCTTTGCCTCGGCGTTTTCCGGCGGGGACTGGACGTACTTATGGATATATTTCAGTGCGCCATTGCTAGGCATGCTCGCGGCAGTCGAACTCGGCCGTCCGCTCAAGCTCAACACGGTGCGCATGTGCGCCAAACTCGATCATGCCGATGACAGGCGCTGCATCCATTGCGGCTATGTGCCGCCATCCAATTCGGAAAATCACAAATAAGAAGGATTCAATCGTGACCACTCAAACATATGATGCAATCATTATCGGTTCCGGTGCCGGCGGTTCGGCGGTTGCCTACGCCCTGGTCAATGCCGGGAAGCGCGTGCTGATGCTGGAAAAAGGCGGACAACTGCCGCGAGACGGCAGCACGCTCGACGTGCAGCGCGTCTTCAACCAGGCCGAATTCAAGAGCAAGGAAACCTGGCAGGACAATCGGCACAGCAGCTTTGTCCCGGAAGAGTTCTACAACGTAGGCGGCAAGACCAAGTGGTATGGTGCCGCGCTGCTGCGCTTCTCTCCGCACGAATTCGAATCGGATGCGGCATTCCAGTGTCTGGGCTGGCCCATCGCCTATGCAGATCTGGCACCTTATTACGACCAGGCAGAGGCACTGCTTGCGGTCAAGCACTTCGCCAATGAGCCGCAACTGCAAACGCTGATCGATCGCATCGTCAAAAGCGATGCAAACTGGCAGCCGCAAGCGCTCCCGCTGGGATTGAAACAGGAGATTTTGCAGCAGCCGGACGAGGCGAAACACTTCGATGGCTTTGCCTCGCCCGGCGGCTACAAGGGCGATGCGGAAGAAAACTTGTTGGCCCCGTTGTTGGGTACGGACAGATTCACGCTGCACACGCAAAAGGAAGTGACCGGCCTGCTCGCCGCCGAACAATCGTCTCTGAAGATCACTGGCGTGCGCTGCGCCGACGGCAGCAGCTATCGCGCGCCCCATGTCATTCTGGCCGCAGGCGCAATGAGCTCACCCCGCCTGTTGCAAGATCATCTGGCGCAAACCGGACTCGATCAAACCTGGCCGTCCGCGCCGCTTGTCGGCGCCAACTTCAAGCTCCACATCAACAGCGCATTGCTGGCGTTTTCGCCTTTTGTGAATCGCGACATGTTGCGCAAGACCGCAATCATCTTCAACAAGAATTTCCCCCACAGCACCGTGCAGTGCCTCGGTTGGCTGGACGGCGAGATACTCGCCACGCAATTGCCCGAGTTTGTACCGCACTTCGTGGCCAATGCCATGGGCAGGCGGGCCTATGGATTTTTCATCACCACGGAAGATGGTTCAAGTGTTGAGAACCGTGTCGTGTCAGGAACCGAATCGGGGCAGCGCCCGCTGCTCGATTACAGCCTGGAACGCATCCCCGCTTCCGTGGCGGAACATCAAGCGCTGCTCAAGGCATTCAAGCGCAGCCTGTTGCGCTCCGGCTTGCTGGGCACGTCCAGACCGATGGGGCTGACGGGCACGGCGCATGCGCTGGGCAGCATGGTGACGGGAACAAATCCCGAGACTTCCGTGGTGGATGCCAAGGGTCGAGTCCATGGCTTTGACGGGCTATACGTGGCCGACGGTAGCATTTTGCCGCGCTCCAGCCGCGAGAACCCGGCACTCACGATTTACGCTTGGGGGCTGCGCCTCGGGGTTCACCTGGCAAATAAACCAAGGGAGGCAGCATGAATTTAAATGCCGATATCGTTTCAGCGGCTGAAATGATAAGCGAGGTTGATGCCATTGGTATTACGGTCAGCGACATGCGGCGTTCACTGGATTTTTACACACAGATACTGCCTTTCAAACTCGTTAGCGACAGGGAGGTGACGGGTGATGCCTATGAGCATCTGACCGGCGTGTTCGGATTGCGGATGCGGATCGTTCAGTTGCAACTTGGTGACGAAAAAATCAATCTGATCGAGTATCTGGCACCGCGCGGGCGACCCATCCCCATCGATTCGCACAGCAATGACCGCTGGTTCCAGCATATCGCCATCATCGTCAGCGATATGGATAAAGCATATGCGCAGTTGCGCGGACATAACGTAGAACAGGTCTCGCCGGAACCCCAGTGTTTGCCGGACTGGAACCCCAATGCTGGCGGTATCAAGGCATTTTATTTCCGCGACCCCGACGGCCACAACCTGGAGATATTGCAATTCCCCGAAGGCAAGGGCGCATCTAAGTGGCATCAGAAAGGTGAAAGACTATTCCTGGGCATCGATCATACGGCCATTGTCGTCGCCGACACCGAGGCCAGCTTGCGCTTCTATCGGGATGTGCTCGGGCTTCGCGTAGCCGGAACCAGCGAAAATTACGGGATAGAGCAGGAACGCTTGAACAACGTATTTGGCGCTCGTCTGCGCATCACCGCGCTCACGGCTTCGCACGGCCCCGCCATTGAGTTGCTGGAATATTTGGCTCCGCGTAACGGGCGGCCTATGCCTGCGGACACAAAAGCCAACGATTTGTGGCATTGGCAGATTGAGGTCAGCACACCCGATGTGGAGAGTATCGCCAGCCGATTGCGCGCAGGTCATTATGACTTCGTGTCCAGCGGAATTATTCAAGTGCCTGCGACCGGCTCAGGCTTCAACCGTGAGTTGATGGCGCGCGATCCGGACGGCCATGCGTTGATTTTCATGGAGCACTGATTTTCTCCAGCCGGCAGTTCTGGCGGGTATTCGATATCTGCCTGGCCCGCCTGCCGGAAAACACGGCGCGGGTTTTCATGATGCGCGAAATACTGGGATTCGAGACGGAAGAAATCTGTAAGGAATTGGCCATCAGCCCGACTAACTGCTGGGTGGTGCTGCACCGCGCACGGATGGGGTTGCGGCTTTGCCTTGATGAACGGTGGTTTAATTCGGAGAACCGGGGTGCTGAATTGTAAACAGGCGGCGGCGCTGATGTCGCAGGGGATGGACAAGGAGCTTGGCATGATGCAGAAAATGAATTTACGCGTTCACCTGATGATGTGCAGTGGTTGCCGCAACTACGGCAAGCAGATGGAATTCCTGCGCCAAAGCTGCCGAAAGTTCACGCAGCAGGACCGTTAGCCGTCCAGACATGAAAGACGTCGTTCTCCAATCCGTGCTGACCTGCCCGCATTGCGGGTTTGCCAAAACGGAAACCATGCCTACCGATGCATGCCAGTTTTTCTACGAGTGCACGAACTGCAAGACAGTGTTGCGGCCCATGCCCGGCGACTGCTGTGTTTTTTGTTCTTACGGTTCGGTTAAATGCCCGTCAATCCAGGCCCGACAAGGGGCTGAAACATGAATGAACTCGAACATCTGCTAAACAGCCTCTTCATCATGGCCTCGATGGTGGAAGCGCGCGACCCCTATACCGGCGGGCATCTGTGGCGCGTGTCACAGTTCTGCCGCATACTGGCCGAGCATGGCGGACTGCCGCCCAATCAGGTGGCGCGCATCTCGCTGGGCGGTTTCCTGCATGACCTGGGCAAGATCGCCGTGCCGGATGCCATCCTCAACAAGCCCGACCGGCTGACCGATGGCGAGTATGAAATCATCAAGACCCATCCGGATGTCGGTCGCCGTTTGCTGATTGATCACCCGCTGGCAGCATTGGCGGAATCCGCCGTGTTTGCGCATCACGAACGCCCGGATGGCACGGGCTACCCGCAACAGTTGTCGCCTGAACAGATTTCCGTGGATGCGCGCATCGTCAGCATCTGCGACGCCTTCGATGCCATGACCAGCACCCGCCCCTACCGCAAGGGCATGCCGATTCAGAAAGCGCTCGATATCATCCGCGACAATCTCGGCACCCAATTCGACACCGGATGGGGCAAGCTCTTTCTGGGGCTGGGCGAGACAGGCAAACTGGATCACGTCGTCGGCCACAGCGAATTGGGCATCCCCTTGCATGATTGCCCGATGTGCGGCGCATCTATTGTCATTCGTCGGCATCAACATGAAGGGGATCATGCCTATTGCCGGGCTTGCGGCGCAGAAACCAGCATACGTGTAGTAAACGGAAAGACCGTCCTTGAGGCAACCGGCCAACGCGGAACTCCCGCGCAATTGGAACCCGATGTTGACACTGACCTTGTCCGTGAATTGGTTAAAGAATCAACCTTCCTCCTCAATCAACAACCATCAACCTGAGTTATTCTGCGATAGCGGTCAGCGAATGACTGGTTTTGGCACGATGCTGCACGCCGAACGATGTTATAGGCATTTTGGAAGCGGCCATCAGAGCTTTGCACTCTACCGCCTATTAGACATGCGACATCTGCTGGCCCACTATGCCGTAGCGTAATGTTATGGTTCCACAGAGAGTTTCATGCCAACGGCTTTCAACACTGCAAGCAGCGTTTTAAGTGTCGGATTCCCCCGGTAACGCGCGCGGTCAATGTTCCTTGCCGTCGATGCGCGGCTGCATAAGGAAGGGAATGTAGCGCCGGGCAAGCAGCGCGAAACAGGCAAACCAGCACAACGCCGCGAGAGCAATCCAGTGCGCATAGGCGGCGGGATGAATTTGCGGCGCGACGATGCGGAACATGAAGGCCAGCAGCATGATCCATAGCGCCAGTTTGTCGAGCGCATCAAAAACCACTTTCCTGCCCGTGTGCCCCTTCGATATCCTGACAATCATCGCGGGAATGACCAGACCCATCGCGCCGAAAGTGAAGACATGCACGGACATGGACGCAGCCCCTTCGAGATGGGTAATGTGCCTGAAAAATTCGATCAGCAACTGGGCGGCGATGGCGAGGTAGCCCAGATACATGATGCCGATGTCGAGCCGTTGCATGGCCAGTTGCGGCTTCCAGAAAACGAAGCGTCCGATCAACAACAGCGCGAGCAGCAAGGCGATCCAGCCGGACAGTTGTGCCGGCAACAGGCTTTCGAAGACCAGCAGCAGCCCGAGCAGCTTGATCGTTTTGTCGAGCACCGGCTTCTGCAGGATCGTCACGTTGAACACGCCCTTCATGAACTGCGCCAGCGTGCGCTCCAGCATCACCAGAAACGCCATGCGGAACAGCCCCAGCGTCATGCTCCAGCCGATCTGCGCGTATTCGGCGCTGAGCATCAGGTTCTTCGCCACCAGAAAAACCGGCAGGATCAGCAGGAAGAAATAATTGTCCGGATAAAAGTCGCTCTTGCGGTTGCGGATCAGCGTCCAGATCAGCATCGCGATGATCGCTCCGATAAACAGGTTGTTGGAGATCAAAAAGAGGGAGGGTGGCCAGGTGCCCTCGAACCACATGCCGATGCGCTCGAACAACCACGCGGCAACCAGGAACATCAGCGCGTAGCCATGATAGCCGCGCACCTTCACCCAGTTCTTGGTCGAGGTCAGCAGGAAGCCGCCGAGCACCGCCCAGCCGAAGCCGAAGAACATCTCGTGCGCATGCCATTGCACCGCAGAAAACGAGGCTGCCGGCATCGGGATGGCTCCGGAAAAGACCAGCGCCCACAGGGTCGGCAGGCTCAATCCGGACAAGCATGCCAATACGAAAAACGGGCGGAAGCCCACCAGCCAGAGCGGATGTTCGGACAGTTTCATCTTGCCCTCAGATTGCCGATTTGCACGAGTCCTTCAGAATTGGCAGACGATATCAAACCGCATGACCGGTATCCAGGTATTGAAACAGACGGCAACATTTGATCCTTTTCCATAGAGTCATTACAAGGGCACCTCTATAAATTCAAAATTCTAAGCCAGACAAGGCGCGAAAGAAATTTTAGCGCGCCGCCTTCAATTCCTCGGCCAGTTGAAACACCGACATCGCATAATAGTCACTGTTGTTGTAGCGCGTGATGACCTCGAAATTGTTGAACGCCAGCCAGAATTCCTTGCCCGCCTCCACCGTGAAATCGACCAGGCGCGCGGATTTGCCTCGCAGATAACCAATGACTTGCCCAGCGTCTTTTGCTGGGCTAGTCAGATGGCTAGTGGTTAAATCAGGTTCTTGCGCCCTGTGGGTATCCGGTGCGAAATCCGCGCTCGGGACCACCCCTGCCGCCGCCCATTCGGCCAGGCTGCGCGGCGTCCTGCCTGCGCCTTCGGGAAGCTCGCCGCCAGCCTGCGCGCGCGCCGCGACCGGCTCACCCCTGATCCAGCCATAGCCTTGCAGGTAGTTTGCCACGCTGCCGATCGCATCGATGTTTTCACGCAGCAGGTCGATCGTGCGGTTGGCGTTGAAGTCCACCGCATAGTTGCGGTAGCTGCTCGGCATGAATTGCGGAATACCCATCGCGCCGGCATACGAGCCGCGTATCGCCAGCAGGTCGAATTGCCGGTCACGCGCCAGCAGCAGGTAGTTTTCAAGTTCGCTGCGAAAAAAATCCGCGCGGCGCGGATAATCGAACGCCAGCGTGGTCAGCGCATCCAGCACCAGAAAACTGCCGGCATTCTGCCCGTAGATGGTTTCCACGCCGATCACCGCGACGATGACTTCCTGCGGCACACCGTATTTTTTCTCGGCGCGGCGCAGGGTTTGCCGGTATTTGTTCCAGAATTCCAACCCGAGCCGGACACGCTTTTTGTTCACAAAAGCCGCGCGGTATTCCAGCCAAGGCTTGATGGTTGCGGGGCGGGAAATGAGCTCAATCACGTCGGGGCGATGCTGCGCACGGGCAAACACATTCTCCAGTTCGTCGCGCCTGAATTGATGTTTGACCACCATGTCGTCGATGAATTGGGGGATGCCGGGAAGCTCGGCGGCCTGAACGGCAAAATGGCACAACAGAAGCAGGGATAAGACGAATTGCATAGTGAACGTATTTTAACTCGACAGCCCGGCTCGCCACTGCTAAATTTCGCCCATCAACATAAACTCGAAACGAAAGCAGGCATCATGAAAAATACCTCACAACATCATCGCCTCATCATTCTCGGCTCCGGCCCCGCCGGATATACCGCCGCCGTGTACGCCGCGCGCGCCAATCTCAATCCGGTGCTGATCACCGGCATGGCGCAGGGCGGCCAACTGATGACCACCACCGAGGTGGACAACTGGCCGGCAGACCCGGACGGCGTGCAAGGCCCGGAACTGATGCAGCGCTTCCAGAAACATGCGGAGCGTTTCAACACGCAGATCATCTTCGACCACATCCACACCGCAAAACTGCAACAGAAACCGTTCCTGCTGAGCGGCGACGCGGGCAGCTACACCTGCGACGCGCTGATCATCTGCACCGGCGCCTCGGCGCAATATCTCGGCCTGCCTTCCGAGGAAGCCTTCATGGGGCGCGGCGTATCCGGCTGCGCAACGTGCGACGGATTCTTCTACCGCGGCCAGGAAGTCGCAGTGATCGGCGGCGGCAACACCGCCGTGGAAGAGGCGCTGTACCTCGCCAACATCGCCAGCCGCGTCACGCTGGTGCACCGCCGCGACACCTTCCGCGCCGAACGCATCATGATCGATCACCTGATGGAAAAAGTGAAAGAAGGCAAGATCGCCCTGCAACTGAACAGCACACTGGATGAAGTGCTCGGCGACGCCAGCGGCGTGACCGGCATGCGCGTCAAGAACGTGCGCAGCGGCGAAAAGCAGGACATCGATGTGAAAGGCGTGTTCATCGCGATCGGCCACAAGCCCAACACCGACATCTTCACCGGACAACTGGAAATGGCCAGCGGCTACATCCGCACGCGCGGCGGCAACCAGGGCAACGCCACAGCGACCAGCATCTCCGGCGTGTTCGCGGCAGGCGACGTGCAGGATCAAATCTACCGCCAGGCCTGCACCAGCGCAGCGACCGGCTGCATGGCGGCGCTGGATGCGGACAAATATCTGGCCGCACTCGGTAAAGCCTGACACCGCACGGTGCTTGCTCACCGCAGCGTGAAACAGCCTCCGCCAAAGCTGAAAAACCAGATCATGCCCGAAGATGCCGCGCTGTTCCGTGCGGCGGTCGGCGCTGTAAAGCCGCTGCCCGAACAGAACCGCATCACACCGCAAAAACCACCGCGCCAATTTTTGCTGCGCGCTCCTGCCACGCCTCCATCAATCCCCGACACGCTCTTCGACTCCGGCGTGGAAAACGCGCCGGACGAATTCCTGCACAACGGCCTGTCGCGCATGACCCTGCGCAAGCTGCGGCGCGGTCACTGGCCGGTGCAGGACAGCCTCGACCTGCACGGCAATAACAGCGACGCGGCACGCAAACTGTTGCAGGAGTTTCTGCATGAAGCGGCGCAATGCAGGCTGCGCTGCGTGCTGGTGATCCACGGCAAGGGAATGAATAGCCGGGGCGGCGAAGGATTATTGCGCAAGCTCACGCGCCACTGGCTAGCGCAGCACCCGGATGTGCTGGCCTATTGCGACGCTCCGCCCAGAGACGGCGGCAGCGGCGCAGCTCTGGTGCTGCTGAAGGTTATCGAGGTGCCTGCTGGATAGTTGCATGGCCACTTTGTGGGAGATTAATTTAAGAAGCCTAGGGCAGCTTAGTGCCAATTACCGCCCTTCGCGAGTGTCTACTGTTGGGCAGCGTAGTAACAAGATGCTTATAGGCGCTTCGTGCCAAAGGGAAGCGCCAGCATCGGGTTGGGTTATCTTGCCATTCTGACGAATTTTAGGCGAATCTAGGCGCTGGACTATCATGCATCCATTTAATTTGGCGCACCGACTACCTCAAATTCTATTTCTAGATCAAACATCGGTGCGGGTTCTTCTCGTCGGATATGGTGTTAGGTCCAATCCTCATATAAGTGGAAAGATAGACAAATTCAAAAATAACCTGTAACGTCACTGAGTAAATTTACTCAGTGACGTTATTGACCGTGAAATACACAAGGCCTGAAGAGGCGAAACTTAAGCAAAGGCTCACCGAGCCAGTGCGGTTTATCAATATTCTGGCGGGGCCTAGGCAAGTGGGTAAAACCACGATTGTCAGAGACCTGATTTCGCCAAATTCGCCTCAAGGTTTTTACATCTCTGTCGACGAAGAGGTTGTGGTATCCCCATTCAGCAAATCGGGCAATGCTGTTTCTCCTCCGCAAAAAAGAGATGCTGAATGGTTGCGATACTATTGGCACGAGGCACGCAATCGGGCAAGCAAGTGGGCGGAGATCAGTTTGCGCAATAGTGCCGCCCCTCAAAATGAACCCTACATATTTGCCGTTGATGAAATCCAGAAAATAAAGCAATGGTCGGAAATCGTCAAAGGCTTGTGGGACGAAGACCGCGCCAATGGCCTCAACATGCATATTGTGTTGCTTGGCTCCGCTCCGCTGCTGATACAAAAAGGATTAACCGAGAGTCTGGCCGGGCGTTATGAGTTAATGCCCGTCACCCATTGGGGCTTTGCCGAAATGCAGCAAGCGTTTGATTTCAGCCTTGAGGAATTCATTTACTTTGGTGGCTATCCGGGCAGTGCTTCGCTCATACATGACGAGTCGCGCTGGCGCAGTTATGTGAGAGAAAGCCTGATTCACCCCAACATCGAAAAAGATATTGTGCAAATGGTGCATATCAAAAATCCGGCTTTACTCAAACAGTTATTTGAACTGGGTTGCCATTATTCAGGTCAGGAATTGTCGCTCACAAAAATCAGAAAGGTGTTTGATGAAAACCCGCATGTAGGAACGCTCGCCGACTATTTGCAACTATTGATGCAGGCAAAATTATTGGCCGGGTTACATAAGTATGCCGCGAAAGAAATACGCAAGCGAAACTCAGTGCCTAAGCTCATCGTATTCAACACCGCGCTGATGTCTGCCATTCAGGATTACACATTTGCCGAAGCCCAAGCCGACCGCAGCTATTGGGGCAGGCTGGCGGAAAGCTGCGTCGGCGCGCATCTGCTCAATACCAGTGATGGCGACACGCAAGTTTGCTATTGGCGCGATGGCTCGGATGAAGTTGATTTCGTTCTCGCCCGAGGCAGGAAACTCGCGGCAATCGAAGTCAAAAGTTCCGCCAATCCAAGTCGCGCGCGCGGGCTGGAAATATTTGCCCAACGCAACCCTTCCGCTAAAACCATTCTGGTCGGAGCGGGCGGCATTCCACTCGCAGAATTCTTGTCCTACCCAGCCGAACATTGGTTGAGCTGAACATCATGCACCAAGTCCCGCGCACATGCACTTTCTATCCTGACGGCTATACACCAGAAAGCTATGGGATTGCATTCTTCCGGGAGTCGGATGCCTATGTTTTGCTCGGCGATCCGGGGGCAGGGAAAACAACACTGTTCGAGCAAGAGGCAACAGATAGCGGCGGGCTTTATCTCAGTGCCAGAGACTTCCTCACTTTTAATAGAGTTGATGAATGGCAGGGAAAGACACTGTTCATTGATGGTCTGGATGAAACACGGGCGGGCAAAGAAGATGCGCGCACGCCGCTTGATGCGATTCGCGGCAAACTCGATCAACTCGGGTGCCCACGCTTTCGCCTTTCTTGCCGCGAGGCAGATTGGCTGGGGGGAAACGATCAAACCGCGCTCAATGCATGTGCACCAAGCGGCAAGGTCATAGTCCTGCACTTGGATGCTCTGACCGACAATGACATTAAATCCATCCTCGAAAAAGATGAGCGCGTTGATGACGCCGATGGTTTCATGCAGAAGGCCAAGCAGTTCAGTCTGGAGGGCTTACTGTATAACCCGCAAACTCTGGATATGCTGATTGCCGCAGTGCAAGGCAATAACTGGCCCAAGAGCAAGCGTGATACCTATGAACTCGCCTGCCAAAAAATGGCGGTAGAACATAGCGATGAACACAAAGCGAGCCGCACGCAGCAATCAACCACAACCGAGAAATTGCTCGATGCTGCCGGATTTTTGTGTGCAACCCAGCTATTAGCCAATGCCGCTACCTTCAATGAAAGTGACGACGCAAGCGAAGGGCAGGTTTGCCTGAACGCAATCAAAATCCCTGATGATTTACCCTGCACCCAAGCACTTAAATCCCGGCTGTTTAAATGTACGAATGGAACGCTATGCGCATCTGTACACCGTAGCGTAGCCGAATTCCTGGGCGCGCGATTCCTCGCCAAAAAAATTAACGAAGGCCTGCCGCTCAGCCGAGTTCTGGCGTTGATGACAGGCTTTGATGGGGGTGTGGTGGCCGCATTGCGCGGCCTGATGAGCTGGCTGGGCGCGCATTCTCCCGAGGCGCGCAATCATTTAATCGGGATAGATCCTTTAGGTATGGTGCTCTACGGTGACGTGCAGCTATTCTCAACGCAAACCAAGCAACAGCTCTTATCGGCGTTGCGGCATGAAGCCGAGAGAAATGGTTATCTTCACTACGATTACTGCGCAAGCTACCCATTTGCAGCACTCACCACCAAAGACATGGCAAGCCAACTATTGGGTTTGCTAAATAGCCCTTCCCGCGAAAAGCACGATCAACAGATATTAAATTGCATACTGGATGGCTTGTATCGCTCCGAGTGTATTCCAGAAGTAAAGGGTGCGTTGATCTCCATAGTTCGCGACCAGACTTATGGGGAAGGCGTCCGGGTAAGGGCGTTACAGGCGTTTATGTATCAACATCCAGAAGATATAGGTAGCTTATTTGCCCTTGCAGAGGACATTCGATTAAACAAGGTTGCGGATGATAAAAACCGCTTGCTGAGTATGCTGCTACCTAAACTATTCCCGAAAATAATCCGCGCCCACAATGTATTTGACTACCTTAGGCCAGCCAAGGCTGCTCGCGACAATTATATTGTCGCCGACTTTTTCTGGGATGGTGAGCTACTTCAGAATACTGAGGATCAAGATTTGCCGATTTTGCTGGATGAATTAAGTGAACGTGGCGTTGATTTATTACGCCAATCCGCTGTCCAGAATTTATTTGGCATGGCAGGCCAGCTTTTAGTGCGGGGACTGCAAGTTTTCGGCCATACAATATCCAACGACCACTTGTATGACTGGCTCTCGCTAGGACTTGATGAATATGCAAGCAGCAATCTGGAAGATGAGAATCAGCAACAAATTCGCGTATGGCTAGAAGGTCAGCCCGAGCGTTACCTTGGTTTGCTGGGAGTAGGGTTAAGCCGGATAGCAGACCCGGAAAAGATAAACCACGAATTTCATAATGTACTCGCAAGACTCTACAACGCAGCCGCCCCCGAGAATCTTGGCCTGTGGTGGTTAGATCAAACGCTGGCCGCAACTAATTCCAAGCTGAGAGATTATTATTTCCGAGAAGCATTCTGGGCATTAAAGAATGGCCCAAGCCAGCAAGTATTATCGTTAACGGTATTTGGAGATTGGGTTCGCCAACACCCAGAATTTCAAAACACCTACCAGGAATTAACTAGTGATGAAATTCCTGAATGGCAGCTTAGACACGAGCAATCAAAAAAAGAACGTAAAATTAAACGTGAAGAGGAAAAGGCAGCGCGCCTTGCCTATTTCCGGGAACACTTGGCAGCTATTCAGGACGGTAGCGCATATCCGCAGGTATTTAATCATTTGGCCAACGCATACTTTGAACGCAATGGGCAAACTAATGCAAAGACCGGCCTCGAACGTCTAGCGGAACTTCTTGTTGACGATGAAATATTGATAAGGGCTGCAAGGAGCGGACTGCGCAAAATACTCGACAGAACCGATTTGCCGCAACCCCCAGAAATTATTGCCCTAGCCGCGAAGCATCGTGAGCATTATATTCGCCTGCCTTTTCTCACCTGCATGGGCGAGCTTTACCGGGAAAATCCCGCCATGCTCGACGCGCTAAGCGACGACCTGGCGGCTAAAGCATTGGCCTTTTGGTACACCTATGGCGCTGGCAGCGAACCTGCCTGGGTGAAACCGCTGGGCAGTTCCCATCCCGTATTGGCGGCCAAGGTCTTCATCGAATATGTGAGCACAATGCTGACGGCGAAAGAGCGGCATATTCATGGGGTTTATCAATTGGCGCATGACCGTGAATATCACGAAATCGCCAAACTTGCCGCGATCCCTTTGCTGGAAATCTATCCTGTCCGGGCGAACAAACAGCAAGCTTCGACTCTGGAGCACCTGCTTAAAGCGGCGATTGAACATGGTGACAGAGCCAGACTGCTCGCGCTGATTGCAGAGAAATTAGCCCTCAAGAGCTTGGATATCGCCCAGCGTGTGTATTGGCTCGCCACCGGACTGGTTGTAGCTCCCACGCAGTATGCAGCCATGGTCAGAAAGTATGTGGGCGGCAATGTCACGCGCATTAACCATCTCTCGACCTTTTTATATAGTGGCTTTCATTCACGGCAGCCCGGCTTTCCCTTACCACCCGCCACTATTGGTTTGATTGTTGAATTGCTGGCTCCGCGCTGCACGCCACACTGGCCTGAGCGTGAAGACTCATGGGTTACGCGAGCCATGAACGAAGGAGATTACGTCAACTCACTGCTTAAACGGCTGAGTGAGAATCCTGATGCCGAAAGCGCGCAGGCCATTGAGCATTTGCTCGCACTGCCGCTGTTAAGTGTATGGCATGAATCTCTGCGCACCGCCCAGCAAACCCAGCAAATCAGCCGTAGGGAAGCTCTGTTCCAGCATCCGAGCGCGACCGGAGTGGCGTTAACCCTGAACAACCTCAAGCCCGCCAATGTGGCCGATTTGGCTGCACTCACTATGGATCACTTAAACAAGCTGTCAGGCGAAATACGCACCAGCAATACGGATAGTTACAAGCGATTCTGGAACGAGGATGGTTACGGCAGGCCAGTTAGCCCAAAGTCTGAAAATAGTTGTCGCGATTACTTGGCCGAGAAGCTTCGGGCGCTGCTATCGCCTCTTGATGTTGAAGTAGAGCCGGAAACGCATGAGGCCAACGATAAACGGGCAGATATGGGTTTGTCATGCCACTCGAATGGGAATGCATTCCATTTGCGCATTGAAGTCAAGCTCGATCACAGCCCGGATTTATGGCGAGCAATACATGAGCAACTGATCCCACTCTATACTCTAGATCCGAAAACCCAAGGGCGCGGCATATTTCTGGTGCTTTGGTTTGGTGAAAAAAACATGCCCGCGCCGACCAGTGGAAAAAAACCAAAAACCGCCCCTGAGTTGGCTACAAGGCTGATTGAAACATTGACTTCACAGGAACAAAAACTGATTGATGTTTTTGCCCTGGATGTCTCAAAACCGGTTAATTCCTATTGAGCTTTGTGTAATTCATGAAAGGCGATCCAATCACCTGCCTTGCATCTGGCTGCAACAACAAGGCTGGGGCGAGTTGAATTATTTGTCATGCGTAGATTACGATTGGCATTTTGAATAACTGCTTTCCGGCGGGGATTCTCGTAGATTGTTTGACTGGAATGTGTCGAGAGCTCTACGTCACGAGTGACTGCTGCCGGACAGTCGGGCAGTGTAACTTGCCAAATGATTATCATCAGATGATATAATTGCATCATGCAAGCCGATAGTGGAATTGAAACGCTGCTTGAACTGAATGGAAATATCATTCAACAAGAGCATGGCTACTGGGTAGAGATACACGCATGGCGTGTTGAATCATCTAGCTTGATTCCGCACGGTGTTCGCTATGCATTAACGCTGCATCAGTTGAGTGGAATACGAGTGATGGGCTATGACAACGCACATGCGGTAAAACCGTCAGGGCGCTTCAAGTATGCAGGGCAGGTGTTGCCGTATGACCACAAGCATCGCAGCATCTCGGATAAGGGCGTCCCTTACGAGTTCAAGGATGCTTACCAGTTGCTACAAGATTTTTTTGCGGATGTAGATCGGATAGTTCAGGAGTACATAAAATGAAAAGTATCGTGATAGGCATCATGCCCCAAGAAAAAATACGTGAGCGCATCTATGCGATTGCCAAAGGGCTGTATAAGCCCAAGGCAAGCGAACCGAAGATATGGTTCACTTCGATGAAGTCGTTAGCTGAAGTTCTCAGTGATGACAATCGAGCATTGCTACGAGTGATCAAGGACTCCCAACCAGAATCCATTTCTTCGCTGGCTGAAATGACTGGTCGTAAGCCGAGCAATCTTTCGCGTACGCTGAAGACCATGTCGAACTATGGCATCGTTGAAATGAGGAGAGAGCGTAATCATGTGCGTCCGATTGCAAATGCAACGGATTTCCACATTATCACGGCCTAATTTGGTGTCACCGATTTGTCACGCGACATCGTTTTTATGAGGCTAATTTAGGTGAGTATCTGCAACGGGTCGTTAGCTTCACTTCATGAACGATCGGTTTGCATCGGTCAGAAACCCCTTTTTAGACATCAACGCCATACGGAAACACCAGGTGTGGAGTGAGTAGAGCAAGGTCGGTTGTGTACCGCTATTCGTCCTGCAATACCTGTCCTGGGAACAATTCTTCCGTATAGCCGAATCCGGTCATGTCCCGGATACGCATCGGATACAGAATTCCATCCAGATGATCGCATTCGTGCTGCACTACGCGCGCATGGAATCCGCTCACTGTCCGTTCAATCGGCGCGCCATGTTCGTCAATGCCCTGATAGCGGATATTCTGAAAGCGCGGTACCAGTCCGCGCAAGCCGGGCAGGCTCAGGCAGCCTTCCCAGGCCTCTTCGATTTTGCCGTCCAGTTGCGTGATTACCGGATTGATCAGTACGGTTTCCGGCACCGTCCCAGCATCGGGATAGCGCGGATTCTGCCCGTCTTGGGCAGAAAGCAGCCGCATGCCAAAAATCACCACGCGCAGATTCACGCCGATTTGCGGCGCGGCCAATCCCACACCGTTCAGTGCCTGCATGGTGTCGCGCATATCCTCCAGCAGCGCATTTAATTCACCACTGCCAAAATTGCTGACCGGTTCGGCGCGCTGCAACAGCCGCGCATCGCCCATGCGCAACACTTGCCTAACCGCCATCGCAATTCACCACACACTCGAGAATGCTGCGTACCCGCCCCACTGCTGCGCCGGCGGTGGCACTGGCCTGCTCCCTATTGATACCTTGCTTGCTGTCGCCGCGCCCCGCCGCGTAATTCACGACGACGGCGATGGTGGCATATTTCAGCTCCAGCTCCATCGCCAGCGCGGTTTCCGGCATACCGGTCATGCCGACCATATCCGCGCCATCCCGCTCATAGCGATTAATTTCTGCGGCACTGTCCAGGCGCGGCCCTTGCGTTGCAGCATAGACACCGCCGTCCAGACAGGGCTGCTGCACAATGCCCGCGCTGCGCAAAATCCGGCCGCGCAATTCCGGGCTGTACGGCAACGTGAAATTTGCATTGGAATAAGGTGTGTCGCGCGTATCGAAAAAGGTGGCGTCGCGCCCATGGGTGTAGTCGATGATCTGATCCGGCACGACGATGACGCCGGGTGTCAAATCGGCGCGGATACCCCCCACTGTCGCAACTGAAACGACCTCACTGACACCCTGCTCACGCAACGCCCACAGGTTGGCGCGATAGTTGACCAGATGCGGCGGAATGGTGTGCCCATAGCCGTGGCGCGCCAGGAAAATCACCTCATGCTGATTCAGCGTGCCAAACAGAAATGCGCCGGAAGGCTCGCCATAAGGCGTGCGCATTACCTGCCGATGGGTGATTTCCAGGCTCGCCAGTTCTGTCAGGCCGCGGCCGCCGATAATTGCCAACATGATTATTCCTCCTTCACTGCATAAATGGCGGGCAGATTGCGCCACGCCCCTTCGATGTCCATGCCATAACCGAACACGAAGCGGTCCGGCAATTCCATCCCGACAAAATCGGCATGGATCGGCTTGGCCCTGCCATGCCGCTTGTCGGCGAACACCGCGCTGTAGAATTTGCTCGCGCCCAATTCCAGCACGCGCTGGCGTAGCGCCGCCAGAGTGTGGCCTTCATCGAGAATATCGTCCAGTACCAGCACCACGCGGCCGCGCACATTCTCATGCGGCTCGACTTTCCAGTGCATCTGCCCGCCGTGCCGCGCGGCGCCGTAACGCGACACGTGCACGTAGTCGAAATCCAATGGAAAATCGAGCATCGGCAGCAACTGCCCGGTGAATACCACCGCGCCGCCCATTACCGACAACACCAGCGGATGCGTATCCGCCAGCGCGGCATTGATCTGCCGCGCGACCTTGTGCAGTGACGCCTGCACCTGTTCCGCCGAGCACAGCAGTTCGGCCTGCTGCAGGATATCGCGGGCATGCTGAGTCGAAACACTCATGAATTATTTCAGGCTGTCCAGATAGGCGGCAAACTCATCGCGCAATTCGGAATGCATCAGGCCGAATGCCACCTGCGCCTTCAAATAGCCCAGTTTCGAACCGCAGTCATAGCGCGTGCCCTTGAAACGATAAGCGAGCATTCTCTCTTCCTGCATCAGCGCGGCAATGCCGTCGGTCAACTGGATCTCGCCGCCTGTTCCGGCCGGCACCTTTTTCAGATGATGGAAGATGCGCGGCGTGAGAATGTAGCGTCCCACCACGGCAAGGGTCGAAGGCGCATCTTCCGGTTTGGGTTTTTCGACAATGGCATCTATCTGTTCGAGGCCATCTGCCAGCGGCACGCTGCTGACAATACCGTATTGTCTTGTGTCGTCGCGCGGCACATTCTGCACGCCCAGGATCGAGCACTGATGCTGCCGGAACACACCCACCATCTGCTTGACAATAGGAGGCTCGCCATCGATCAGATCATCCGCCAGGATCACCGCGAACGGCTCATCCTGCACCACCGGCTGTGCGCACAGCACCGCATGCCCCAGTCCCAGCGGCTCGGACTGGCGGATGTAAATACAGTTCACATGCCTTGGGATCACCTCGCGCACCATGTCCAGCAGTTCCTGTTTGCCACGCGCGGCAAGCTCCGCTTCCAGCTCATAGGCCGTGTCAAAATGATCCTCAATGGCGCGTTTGTTGCGCCCGGTGATAAACACCATATCGGTGATGCCCGCCGCCACCGCCTCTTCCACCGCATACTGGATCAGCGGTTTATCCACCACCGGCATCATCTCTTTCGGGCTGGCCTTGGTGGCGGGCAGAAAACGGCTGCCCATACCGGCAACGGGAAAAACAGCTTTTGTTATCTTCTTCACTGCAAATCTCCCCTATGCTTGGTTAACGAAAGCTGTTTTCGGCGCAGACCGTAGCCCAAAGCGGCCTTGGTAATGCGCTTCATTTGCTGATCCTCCATTTCATGGCTGCCTGCATGCGACTGTGAGCGATCCACTGGATTTACCATTGAAGTCCGGCGGAACAATTGTACGTCAAGAGAAGCCGCCAATGAAATTTCAGCAGTTCAACATTGCTGTGGGATAATTCCGCCATGAATTCCTCCCTGCTTTCCGGCCTCAATCCCGAACAACGTGCCGCTGTCGAACTCCCCGCCCAATCCGCGCTGATCCTCGCCGGAGCGGGCAGCGGCAAAACACGCGTGCTGACCACGCGTATCGCGTATCTCATCAGCACCGGGGCGGTCAGCCCGCACGGCATCCTCGCTGTGACATTCACCAACAAGGCGGCGAAGGAGATGGTCACGCGCCTCTCGGCGATGCTGCCCATCAACACGCGCGGCATGTGGATCGGCACGTTCCACGGGCTGTGCAACCGCATGCTGCGCGCGCATTTTCGCGAAGCGAACCTGCCGCAGACCTTCCAGATTCTCGATTCCGGCGACCAACTGTCCGCGATCAAGCGGCTGATGAAGGCGATGAATGTGGATGACGAAAAATATCCGCCGCGCGAGATGCAGAGTTTCATCAGTGGCAGCAAGGAGCAAGGGCTACGCGCGCATGAAGTGGAGGCCTACGATCCCTATACGAAGCGCAAGGTGGAAGTGTTCGCCGAATACGATGCGCAATGCCAGCGCGAAGGCGTGGTGGATTTTTCCGAGTTGCTGCTGCGCTGCTACGATCTGCTGTCGCGCAATGCGCAACTGCGCGAGCATTACCAGGAGCGTTTCAAGCATATTCTGGTAGACGAGTTTCAGGACACCAACAAGCTGCAATACCAATGGCTGAAATTGCTGGCGGGCAGGAACAATTCGTTGTTCGCAGTGGGCGACGACGACCAGTCGATCTACGCATTTCGCGGCGCGAATGTCGGCAACATGCAGGAGTTGCTGCGCGATTTCCACGTCGAGAACATCATCAAGCTGGAGCAGAACTACCGCTCGCACGGCAACATCCTCGACGCGGCCAATGCGCTGATCAGCAACAACCGCAGCCGCCTCGGCAAGAACCTGTGGACAGCGGAAAACGGCGGCGAGCCGATTCGCGTATACGAGGCGGCGACCGATGTGGACGAGGCGGCGTTCATCGTCGATGAGATCAAACAATTGAAATCTGAGGGGATCAATCTCAAGGAGATCGCGCTGTTGTATCGCTCCAACGCGCAGTCGCGCGTGCTGGAACATGCGCTGGTGTCCGCCGGATTGTCGTATCGCGTATACGGCGGGCTGCGCTTTTTCGAGCGCCAGGAGATCAAGCACGCGCTGGCCTACCTGCGCCTGATGCAAAACACCGACGACGACAACGCGCTGCTGCGCATCATCAATTTTCCGACGCGCGGCATCGGTGCGCGCAGCATCGAACAGTTGCAGGAAGCGGCCAAGATGAATTCGACTACCTTGTGGGATGCCTCAGCACGCGCGGGCGGCAAGGTGTCGGCGTTCGTCGCGCTGATTGAGTCGTTGCGCAGCGCGACGCGCGAGTTACCTTTACCCGAAATCATCGACCATGTGCTGCAGCACAGCGGCCTGGTCGCACATTACCGGAACGAGACCGGTGCGAAGAAACGCGAGTCCGAGGAACGGCTGGAAAACCTCAATGAACTGGTCAATGCGGCGACGCTGTTTGTGCATGAAGCGGAGGACGACAGCCTGACTGCGTTTCTTACCCACGCTTCGCTGGAAGCGGGCGAGCATCAGGCGGGCGACCAGGACGACGCGTTGCACCTGATGACGGTGCATGCCGCGAAAGGGCTGGAGTTCCACACCGTGTTCATCACCGGGCTGGAGGAAGGACTGTTTCCGCACCAGAACAGCCAGAACGTGGACGGCGGGCTGGACGAGGAGCGCCGCCTGATGTATGTGGCGATCACCCGCGCGCGGCGCAGGCTGTACCTGAGTTTTGCGCAGAGCCGCATGCTGCATGGCCAGGTGAGTTACGGCAGGGTATCGAGTTTCTTGCGCGAGCTGCCGGAGGGGTTGCTGCATTGGCTGACGCCGAGATTCGTCGCGCGCAAGAGTTTCGATTCCTACCTGCCGCCGAGCGCCGGTGCGACACCTTCATTCGGAGCCGCTCCCGCACCCGAACTCTCTGGGAACACATGGCGCATTGGTCAGCGCGTATTCCACCAGAAGTTCGGCGATGGAGTCATTACCGGCGTGGAAGGCAGCGGCGCGGATGCGCGCGTGCAGGTGAATTTCAAGCACGCGGGCAGCAAATGGCTGGCATTGGAATATGCGAAACTGACTGCCGTGTAGGGGCGAATGAATTCGCCCCTGCATAAAGTCAGAGCACGCCCTTGTCCGGCGTGAATGCATCGTTGGCGGGCGGAATTTCGCCGGCAAAGGGGAAGATGTTGCGGTAGCTGACGTAGAGCGAGGTAAAGCCGAGCGGCAGCAATACGACCAGGCCGATGTTGAACGGCAGCAGGCTGAGCGCCAGCGCGATGACTTGCATGATGAGGCTGTATACGGTGTATGGGACAAGATTGCGCAAGGTGCCGGACAGGCTGGCGCGCAGCGCGGCAAATGGCGGCGCATCGTTGAAGAATACCAGCATCGGCGCGTATTGCAGCGCCAGCATCAGCACCAGTAACAGTGCGAAGCCAACCAACAAACTGAAAGCCACGCCCGATCCGGCGGCCCACATGGCGGTCATCAGCATCTGCGGATCATTGGCGGTCTGGACGTTTTCCGACAGTGTGGTGAGCGCTTCGCCGCCGATGAATATCATCGCGGCCGAGGTAAACAGCAACCCCAATATGGTGAAACCACCCAGCGCAACCAAGCGGGCGGCGCCCTTCTGGAATCCAGCGAAGAGGTGCGCCAACTCGACTTCCTCCTCTTCCTCCAGCGCACGGCAGACGCGCATGTAACCGGCCATCAGCACCGGCAGCAGCAGTACGACGAGCAGCGGTCCGAACAGCGGGATATTTAGCACGGCGAACATGGACAGCGCGCCGACCAGCGCGAAAGTGATGGACATCAGCGGGTTGCGCATGATGAGTTGGTATCCTTGCTTCACCCAGATCCAACCGCGCGCGGCGTTCAGTTTGCGTATCTCCATAGCGTCCTCGCTTATAGCCAGACGGCCTGCGCCGTTGCAATATAATTCTTCAGTATCCGTTCAAAATGACGCGGGTCGTGCGCATTGACCAGCTCGCCATCACGCGGCAGGTGCAGGTCAAACAGGCGCGACAGCCAGAAGCGCAATGCGGCGACGCGTAACATCAGCGGCCACGCATCGCGCTCGCTGTCCAGCAGCGGACGCACTGCATGGTAGGCACGCAGAAAGGTTTGCGCGCGTGCCATATCCAGCGTGCCATCGGCATTCATGCACCAGTCGTTTACGGTGATCGCCACGTCATACAGCAACGCATCGCTGCATGCGAAATAAAAATCGATCAGCCCGCCGACGCGGTTTTCTTCCAGCAGCACATTGTCGCGGAACAGATCGGCGTGAATCGCGCCCTGCGGCAACGCAGCCCAGTTTTGCTGCGCGTGCAGTGGAATCTCGCTGTCCAGCAATGCGGCCTGTTCCGCGTCGAGAAAGCGGCGCACCTGCGGCGCAGTCGCGGCGCGCCATGCCGCGCCGCGCGGGTTGGGCATGATCTGGCTGAAGCTTTGCCCCGCAATGTGCATCTGGCCGAGCATCGCGCCGATGGCGGCGCACTGGGCGCTGTTCGGCGTAGCGGTGGATTTGCCGGAGAGGCGGCTGACGATGCAGGCGGGCTTGCCGTTGAGCGTGCCCAGAAACTGGTTGCGCCGGTTCGCCACCGGGCTGGGGCAGGGAATGCCGTGGCGTGCCAGGTGCGCCATCAGGTTCAGGTAGAACGGCAACTCGTCGGCGCTAAGTCTCTCGAACAGCGTAAGTACGAAGCGGCCATTGCTTGTCGTGACAAAATAATTGGTGTTTTCAACCCCGGATGCGATGGCCTGCAATTCCAGCAATTGACCCAGTGAATAATCGCCCAGCCAGGCGCGTAATTCTGCCTCCGAGACGCTGGTGAAGACGGCCATTTCTAAAAGCTGTGAATAATCCAGCGCGGTACGCGTACGCCGGAATCGAGACTCTCCTGCCGCACAAACTTGCCATCACCGCGGTCGTCAACCAGGTAGTACGGCACGCCATGCTTCGGCGTGATCTTGATCATGTACAGCTTGCCGCCTACGCGATATTCCTCGACGGTCTGCTCGGTCTGCTTGCTGATGGTCACTTCCGGCGCATCGTCCGGAGCCACATCCGGCCCGGCGTCGAACGCGGGCGGCGGGGGCAGCGGCTCGAGGTTGCCGGGCACCGGTTTCTGGGCGAAGGCGGCGAGGGAAAAACAGCCCAGCAGCAAAAAGGATAGGAATCGCATCGCAGTAACCTCGATGAATTGTAATAAGCGCATTTTAGCCGATGTAGGAAGGAACTGCGCGGCCATGTGCAAGCCCGCACAAGTCAGATGCACTCGTTATAACCCGCCATGCCTCGAGCTTGCGCTCATGGGAAATGGAGGCATTCGCCGGGCTGGTGGACGGCAGGCGCAGGTACTCGATGGTTTCAATTTCGATGTCAGGATGCACATGCTTGCGGTAGCACTGCTCTGCCTTGGCGCCATTGAAAAAAACATGGTTGATCTTTGTGTGATGCCGGAAAAATGCTGCAAAGTCGTTCGGGACGAGCGATTCATTATCGATATGGGAATCCAGGCTGCCTTTGCGGCGGCATGACTGGAGCACATCCCACAACGCGACCCGGGCCGCTTTCAGCGCTTGAACCCTCTGACCGTAAGGCGAGGACGGATCGATGTCGAGCAACTCGCCCATGATGCGCCAGAACAGGTTGCGGGGATGCGCATAGTACTGGCCCGCCCGGAGCGAAGCCTCCCCGGGCATGCTGCCCAGGATGAGAATCCTGGCGTCCGCCGTTTCGATCGGCGCGAAACTTTGTACATGCCGCATGAGTTGTAGGTCGGGTTTTAACCCGACAGCGATAATTTACAAGTAAAGCTGCCGCTCGCGCTCTGCCTCCGAAGGCTCGAAGCCGCGCGTTTCGTAGTGTTTGAAAATCGCGCTGACCACCGCTTCGGGTTCATCTATCACCTGGACCAGGTTCATGTCTTCCGGACTGATGACTCTTTCTTCCAGCAGTGCGGTCTTGAACCATTCAAGCAAACCGCCCCAGAACTGGCTGCCGACCAGGATGATCGGCATCCTGCGCGTTTTGCCGGTCTGCACCAGCGTCAACGCTTCCATCAGCTCGTCCAGCGTGCCGAAGCCGCCGGGCATCACCACGTATGCGCTGGCGAATTTGACGAACATCACCTTGCGCGCGAAGAAGTGCTGGAAGGTCTGGCTGATGTTCTGGTAGAGGTTGCCGACCTGCTCGTGCGGCAACTGGATGTTCAGCCCGACGCTGGGCGATTTGCCGTAGAACGCGCCCTTGTTGGCGGCCTCCATGATGCCGGGGCCGCCGCCGGAGATGACCGAGAATCCGGCGTCGGAAAGCAGTCGCGCGATTTCTTCGGTGAGCTTGTAGTAGGGTTGGCCAGGCTTGGTGCGCGCGCTGCCGAAAATGCTGACTGCGGGGTGGATATGGTTGAGGCGTTCGGTGGCGGAGACGAACTCTGACATAATGCCGAACACGCGCCACGCCTCTTTGGAATTCCATGATTCCGGCACTGCGGAGGTGGGTAATTTGGACGATACGCTCATGCAATTTCCTTTATGAAAACAAACGAGACGGGTTCCGCCAAAACATTGTTGCTGGTGGACGGTTCCTCTTTCCTGTACCGCGCGTTCCATGCGATGCCGGATTTGCGCAACCGCGAGGGCTTCCCGACCGGCGCGATCTACGGCGTGCTCAACATGCTGCGCAAATTGCGCCACGACTACCCGGCGGATTATAGCCTGTGCGTATTTGACGCAAAAGGCAAAACATTCCGCGATGACTGGTATCCCGAATACAAGGCGCACCGCCCGCCGATGCCGGACGATCTGGCGCGGCAGATCGAACCGCTGCACCAGGCCATCGCCGCATCGGGCTGGAACCTGCTGATGCAGGAGGGCGTGGAAGCGGATGACGTGATCGGTACACTGGCGCAGCAGGCAACCCAGGACGGCGTGCGCTGCATCGTCGCGACCGGAGATAAAGACCTCGCGCAACTGGTGAATGAGCATGTGACGCTGATCAATACCATGAACAACGAGACGCTGGACGTACCGGGTGTTTCCGCCAAATTCGGCGTGCCGCCGGAGCGCATCCTGGATTATCTGACCTTGACCGGCGACGCCGTGGACAACGTGCCGGGCGTGGAGAAGGTCGGCCCGAAGACGGCGGTGAAGTGGCTCACGCAATATGGCACGCTGGACAATCTGATGCAGCACGCCGGTGAAGTCGGCGGCGTAGTCGGCGAAAATCTGCGCCGTGCGCTGGGCTGGCTGCCGCAGGCGCGCAGTCTGCTCACGGTGAAATGCGACGTGGCGCTGCCGCAGGCATACAGCGCGCTGACCCCGCCAGCCGCTGATAAGGAACAACTGCGCAGCCTGTATGAACACTTCGAGTTCAAGACCTGGCTGCGTGAGATCGGTACTCCTTCCCCCTCCCAGGGGGAAGGCTGGGATGGGGGTAATATCCGCAAAGTTTCTACCCCCTCCCTAACCCTGAGTGAAACAACTAGCCATTCGACTAAGCTGAAAGAAACCTCAGCTAAGTCGCTGGTTATCCCCCTGCAAGGGGGGGGGAATGGCGCAGCACATCAGGATATGTTCGGCGCTGAACCCACCCGCACCGACAGCGCACACTACGAAACCATCCTCACCGACGCCCAGCTCGATGCCTGGCTGGAAAAACTGCTCGCCGCCGAGCTGGTGTGCGTGGATACCGAGACCACCGGCCTCGACGTGATGAACGCGCAACTGGTCGGCATCTCGTTCGCGATCATCCCGCACCACGCCGCCTACCTGCCGCTGGCGCATATTTTTCCCGGCGCGCCGGACCAGCTCGGGCGCGACCATGCGCTGAAAAAACTCAAGCCGTGGCTGGAGAGCGCGCAGCACCACAAGCTCGGGCAAAACCTCAAATACGACCTGCACATCTTCGCCAACCACGGCGTAGCACTTTCCGGGATACACGACGACACGCTGCTGCAATCCTACGTGCTGGAAAGCCACAAGCCGCACGACATGGACAACCTCGCGCTACGCCATCTCAACGTGAAGACCATCAGCTATGCCGAAGTGGTCGGCAAGGGCGCGAAGCAAATTTGCTTTGATCAGGTCGATCTCGATACCGCCACGCGCTATGCCGCCGAGGACGCCGACATCACGCTGCAACTGCACCATGCGCTTGCGCCGCAAATCGAAGTGCAGAGCGGTTTGCAGCATGTGTACCGCGACATCGAATTGCCGAGCATGCATGTGCTCTACACGATGGAACGCAACGGCGTGCTGCTCGATTGCGACCTGCTGAAAATTCAGAGCCGCGAGCTGGGCGAGAAGCTGATCGCGCTGGAGGCCCGCGCGCACGAAGCCGCCGGGCAGCCGTTCAACCTGAATTCGCCGAAGCAACTCAGAGAAATCCTGTTCGACAAGCTGCAACTGCCGGTCAAGAAAAAGACGCCGAGCGGCGATCCGTCCACCGACGAAGAAGTGCTACAGGAGCTCGCGCTCGATTACCCGCTGCCGAAAATCCTGCTCGACTATCGCGGCATGGCGAAACTCAAATCCACCTACACCGACAAGCTGCCGCAGATGGTGGATCGCCAGACCGGGCGCGTGCACACCAGCTACTCGCAGGCGGTCGCGGTCACCGGACGCTTGGCTTCCAGCGACCCGAACCTGCAGAACATCCCGGTGCGCACCGCCGAAGGGCGGCGCATCCGTGAGGCGTTCGTCGCACCCTCGGGCGGCCGCATCGTCTCGGCGGATTACTCGCAGATCGAATTGCGCATCATGGCGCACCTGTCCGGCGACGCGGGGCTGCTGCAGGCTTTCGCCAACAACGAGGACATCCACCGCGCCACCGCCGCAGAAATCTTCATGGTCGCGCCCGCCGACGTGGACAGCGAGCAGCGTCGCTACGCCAAGGTCATCAACTTCGGCCTGATCTACGGCATGTCCTCGTTCGGCCTCGCCAAACAGCTCGGCATCGAACGCGGCGCGGCGCAGGCATACATTGACCGCTATTTCGCGCGCTATCCCGGCGTCGCCGACTACATGCAGCGCACCCGCGACCAGGCCAAACAGCAAGGCTATGTCGAGACCGTGTTCGGCCGCCGCCTATGGCTGCCGGAAATCAACGCCAGCAACGGCATGAAGCGCCAGGGCGCCGAACGCGCCGCGATCAACGCGCCGATGCAAGGCACCGCCGCCGACCTGATCAAGCTCGCGATGATCAAGGTGCAGCACTGGCTGGAACAGGAAAAACTGCACAGCCTCCTGATCATGCAGGTGCACGATGAACTGGTACTGGAAGTGCCAGAAGCGGAATTGCACTTGGTCAAAGATATGTTGCCTAGGCTGATGTGCGGTGTCGCAGAATTGAAAGTGCCGCTGCTGGTGGAGCTGGGCGAGGGGAAGAATTGGGATGAGGCGCACTGAAACGAATTGGTGGTTTCGTAGGGCGCAATGCGCTTCGCTTATTGATGCCCTACACCTTACGCAGATTGTGTTGCTGTGGAGGATGAAAATGATTTCTTTATTTTTTGGATGTGGATAGAGTGGGAAAAGAAAAGCGACCTCATAAACAAAATTTTTTGAAAAAGTATCCATTGTGCTGCTTTTGCGGTGGATTGATGCCGTCCGAAGAAATTGACCATGTGCCTGGACGAGTATTTTTCAGGGATCGGCAATGGCCACAAGAATATGAATTCCCAGCTTGCATTAAATGCAATCGTGCCACACGGTATGAGGAAAAAGTAATTGCACTTTTGGCTCGCTTTAACAGCGGAGAAAACGAAAGCGAAATAGATGAAGTGGAGTTCACAAGACTGGTAGATGATATAGTCAAGCATGATCCAGAATTCATTTCCGACATACGTTCGCCAAGTGCCAACGAAATTCGTAATTTTCTTAAAGAGCGCAACATTGAAAAACCAGCAGGTGTTGCCACATCTGATATCCCTCTCATAAAGTTTGGTGATGTTGTAAACAAATCGGTTCGTAAATTTGGACGAAAATTATTCTTGGCATTGTGGTTCAAACACACTGGAGCAGCCTTGCCGAAGTCGGGAGGGATGCGCATCGTATGGATGACAAATGCATCACATAATATTGATGACGCAACTCTAGCCGCCATGTTTCAAACACTGCATGGCATGCCATCGATAATTAGAAGTAGTCGCCACATACATGATCAATTTACATATAGGTATGTGGTTACAACCACTGGAGATGGCGCTGGCTTCTTCGTGTGGTTTCGACAATCTTTTGGGTTGTTATGCACTATAGCTGTGGACAAAAGTATGATTCAACATGGTCTAGAGAACGTCGAAATTCCGTTTTAATAGAAATAAGTGGATCAGCCTCACAGCCCAAATCTGTCATTCCAACGTCATAGGAGGTGCAGCATGATTCAGAGAGCCGCTGCCTTCATCCTGCTTTTAACCGCCAGCCTGGCCGCCGGCGCCCGCGACCTGCCGCTGGACAGGATCAAGCTGCCGCCCGGTTTCACGATCAGCCTGTATGCCGACGACGTGCCGGGTGCGCGTTCGATGGCGCTGAGTCCGGACGGGACGCTGTTCGTCGGTACGCGCGGCTCAAAAGTTTACGCGCTGCCCAATCGCAAAAACGGCAAGCAGGCGGATGAGGTGATCGTGCTCGCCGACAAGCTCAACACGCCGAACGGCGTGGCGTTCCGCGACGGCGCGCTGTACGTGGCGGAGGTGAACCGCATCCTGCGCTTCGACGGCATCGAGTCGCGCCTGCGCAACCCGCCCAGGCCGGTGGTGGTGAACAGCAGCTTTCCCACCGACACGCACCACGGCTGGAAATTCATCCGCTTCGGCCCGGACGGCCTGCTGTATGTGCCGGTGGGCGCGCCGTGCAACATTTGCGAACCCGACCCGACGCGCTATGCCGCGATTTTCCGCATGAAGCCGGACGGCACGGCGCTCGAACAATATGTGCGCGGCGTGCGCAACACGGTGGGTTTCGACTGGAATCCTGATACTAATGAACTGTGGTTCACCGACAACGGGCGCGACTGGCTGGGCAACAACGCGCCGCCGGACGAGCTGAACCATGCACCGCGTCCCGGCATGCATTTCGGCTATCCGTATTGCCACGGGAAGGCGATTGCCGACGACGAATTCGGCGGCAAGCGCGCCTGCGGCGAATTCACCCCGGCCGCGATGGAGCTCGGCCCGCATGTAGCCTCGCTGGGGATGCGCTTCTACAGCGGCAGGATGTTCCCGGAAAGTTACCGCAAGCAGGTTTTTATCGCCGAACACGGCTC
>Ga0209317_1000570_pt1 | contig 42241 bp, 38 predicted proteins | sample RifGroB2_FD_183994 | JGI IMG/M metagenome (GOLD analysis project Ga0209317, IMG submission 183994) | Soil microbial communities from Rifle, Colorado, USA - Groundwater B2 (SPAdes) (version 2) | ecosystem: Environmental > Terrestrial > Soil > Unclassified | place: Rifle, Colorado | collected... | reverse complement strand
CTGGCTAAGTCCTTGAATTTCTTGGAGCGGGAAACGGGATTCGAACCCGCGACCTTCAGCTTGGGAAGCTGACACTCTACCACTGAGTTATTCCCGCTCAAATCGAGTGGTATTTCTACCGCAAAGCGCCCCTCGCTGTCAATGCTTTTCTTACTTTAACTACTTCACACGACTTCTGCCTGTTCTCAGCGATCGCTTAGTGTGTGGTGCTCATGACGATCTTGGATAACATCTTCTCGGCTACGGCACGACCGGAGACCTGATAGGTTCCTGCTTGCACTTGTGCCTTGAGTTCTTCAACCTTACTGACTCTGGGATCCTGCTGCTTCTGGGAAGTGGGAACGACCGGCATATAGCTGGAAAGTTCCACAGTCACTGCTGCAGACTGCTTCTTTGCAACTGTTTCCCGATGAGCATCGGCCGCTTCGGTCTTGTCAGTCCGTGCAGCGGCAACTTGGGTGATCACCGCGTTCTGATTCAGTTCGTCTATTTTCATCTGTTATGCCCCCGATAGTTAGGTACAGTCTTCTTCGTCATTGCACCATAAAAACTTTAGCTTTTTTTCACTTCTCTTTCATCCCAGGATGGGAAGTTCCAGCAGGGAGGGAAAATCCTCCACCAGATAATCGGCTCCGGCCAATTCTGAACTGTCACCGTAGCCGTAACTGCATCCCACTGTGACTACTCCGGCTCCTTCTCCCGCGGCCATGTCGTTGATGCTGTCCCCGACTATGACACATTCCCTGGTAGCGACCTGAAACTCCTTCAGAAGGGCCAACACCGGCTCAGGGGAGGGTTTCCTGAAGGGGAAGGAGTCGGCACCAAAGACTGCCGGAAAGAATTGCGCTATGCCGAGCTTGGCAAGTACTTCGCGACAGAGCCCGACGTTCTTGTTGGAGAGGACACAAAGCGGAATCCCCTGCCCCTCTAGTGCCTGCAGCGTCTCGACTACTCCCGGATAGAGCGTGGTCTTGTCTGCAATGTGCGCCAGGTTGTAGCTGAGGAATATTTCCAGTCCATCCTCGACCTGCTGGGGGGTCGCCGTCGGCAGTGCGCGCGCAACCAGCGACCGCGCACCCTGCCCTATCAGCTTGCGCACCTCTTCGGAACCAAGCGGAGCAAGATGGTAGTTTTGCCGCAGATGGTTGGTGGCGTCGATCAGATCCGGCAGCGAGTCGATCAGCGTGCCGTCCAGATCGAAAATGAGCAGTTTGGGGAGCGGCATTTTTGTTCTCTCCAACTATGAAAAAAACCGCGGCAACCGTTCAACATTTCGGCTACCGCGATTCATTAGTGCAAAAAACAGACCCTATTAGAAACGATTAGTTTCTATTCCCACTCGATGGTGGAGGGGGGCTTCTGACTGATGTCGTAAACGACCCTGTTGACACCCTTCACTTCGTTGATGATGCGCGAGGAAATGCTGCCCAGGAGCTCGTATGGGAGCTTGACCCAGTCGGCGGTCATGCCGTCCAGGGAGTTCACGGCACGAAGCGCTACGGTGAATTCGTAGGTCCTGGCATCACCCATGACGCCTACGGTTTTTACCGGGAGCAGTACGGCAAATGACTGCCAGATGTCGCGATATAACCCGGCTTTCCTGATCTCTTCGATGACGATGGCGTCGGCCTCGCGCAGGATTTCGAGCTTGTCTGCGCTCAGTGCGCCGATGCAGCGGATGGCTAGGCCCGGTCCCGGGAAGGGCTGGCGATACACCACCTCGTCCGGCATGCCGAGCTCTTTGCCCAAAAGCCGTACCTCGTCCTTGAACAGTTCGCGGACCGGCTCCAGCAGTTTGAGGTTCATCTTCTCGGGAAGGCCGCCCACGTTGTGGTGGCTCTTGATGACGGAGGACGGTCCCTTGATGGAGACCGACTCGATCACGTCCGGGTACAGGGTCCCCTGTGCCAGGTAATCGACCTGCCCCAGCTTCTTGGCCTCTTCCTCGAACAGGTAGATGAACTCGTTGCCGATGATCTTGCGCTTCTGCTCGGGATCGGAAACGCCTTCCAGCATGTTCAGGAAGCGGTCGGTCGCCTCGACGTAGTCCAGGTTGATCTTGAAGTGCTTGGTGAAAAGGTTTACCACCTTCTCGGCCTCGTCCTTCCTGAGCAGTCCGTTGTTCACGAAGACGCAGTGCAGCTGGTCGCCGATGGCGCGGTGAATCAGCACGGCGACGACGGCGGAGTCGACCCCGCCGGAGAGGGCGCAGAGCACCTTGCCGGTGCCGACTTTCTCGCGGATCGAGGCGAGCTCGGTCTCGATGAAGTTGGCCATGGTCCAGGTCGGCTTGGAGCCGCAGATGTTGAAGAGGAAGTTGCCGAGCATCTCCTCGCCGCGCGGTGTGTGCACCACTTCCGGGTGGAACTGCACGCCGTAGAACCGTCGTTTCTCGTCCTTCATCGCCGCGACCGGGCAGCCGTCGGTGTGGGCCATGAGCTCGAATCCGGCAGGCATAGATTCGATCCGGTCGCCGTGGGACATCCAGACTTCGGCCCCGCCTTCGAAGCCGGCGAAGATCTCGCTGGCGCCGTCCAGAACCAGGGTGGACCGGCCGAACTCGCGCTTGTCGCAAAGCTCCACGCGGCCGCCCAGCTGCTGGGTCATGAGCTGCATGCCGTAGCAGATGCCGAGGACCGGAATCCCCAGGTCGTAGATGCCGAGATCGGAGTGCGGCGCGTCCTTGTCGTAGACGCTGGAGGGACCGCCGGAGAGGATGATCCCTTTGGGAGCAAACTCTTTGATCTTCTCAAGCGACATGTTGTAGGGATGGATCTCGCTGTAGACGCTCTGCTCTCTGACCCTTCTGGCGATCAGCTGGGTCACCTGGGACCCGAAGTCAAGAATCAGCACCTTCTCGGAATGAATATCGATGGTCATGTATGGGTATCCTTATGGAAAATAGTTACTATTTCTCGACGCGGTAGTTCGGGGCTTCTTTAGTGATCATGACGTCGTGCACGTGGGACTCCTTGAGTCCTGCGCCGGTGATTCTCACGAAGCGCCCGTTTTGCTGCAGGTCGACGATGGTCCGGCTCCCGGTGTATCCCATGCCGGCGCGCAAGCCGCCCATCAGCTGGTGTACGCTGCCGGAAAGCGGTCCGCGCAGCGGAACCATCCCTTCGATCCCTTCCGGAACCAGTTTGACGTCGCTTTCGACATCGCTCTGGAAGTAGCGATCCTTGCTCCCTTCCTTCATGGCGCCGATGGAGCCCATGCCTCGGTATCCCTTGTAAGCGCGTCCCTGGTACAGGATGGTGTCGCCGGGGGACTCCTCGCTTCCCGCGAAAAGCGAGCCGATCATGATGACGTCGGCGCCGGCCGCGACTGCCTTGGTCAGGTCGCCGGAGTACTTGATGCCGCCGTCTGCGATGACCGGAATGCCGTGCTTCTTGGCGATCCTGGAGCACTCGGCGATGGCGGTGATCTGCGGCACCCCGATGCCTGCGACGACGCGGGTGGTGCAGATGGAACCCGGTCCGATGCCGACCTTGATGGCGTTGACCCCCGCTTTGATGAGCGCCTCGGCGGCGTCTGCGGTGGCGATGTTGCCGGCCACCAGTTCAAGACCGGGGAAGGTCGACCTGATGCGGGCTATTGCCTCCAGCACCCCCTGGGAATGGCCGTGAGCGGTGTCGATGACGATGACGTCCACGCCAGCTTTCATAAGTGCGTCGATGCGCGCGTCGACATCGGCGGTGGGGCCGACTGCAGCGCCGACCCGTAGGCGCCCGAGGGAGTCCTTGCAGGCATTAGGATACTTCTTGATCTTCTCGATATCCTTGATGGTGATGAGTCCCATCAGGTTCTTGTCGTTGTCGACTACCAGAAGTTTCTCAACGCGGGTATGTTTGAGGTGTTCTTTGGCCTGCTCTAAAGTAGTGCCGACCGGTACCGTGACCAGGTTTCTTTTGGTCATCCGGTCCGAGATCAGCAGATCCAGGTTGGTCTCGAAGCGCAGGTCGCGGTTGGTCAGGATGCCGACCAGTTTGCCGTTAGCCTTGGTGATGGGCACACCGGAGATGCGGTATTTCGCCATCATCTCAAGAGCCTCCCGGATGCGCTGGTTCGGTCGCATGGTGATCGGGTCAACGATCATCCCGGACTCGCTTTTCTTAACCTTATCAACCTCCATTGCCTGCTCGGCAATGGTGAAGTTCTTATGGATGAAGCCTAGTCCGCCTTCACGCGCCATGCAGATAGCCGCCCTCGACTCGGTAACAGTGTCCATTGCCGCACTGACAAGCGGTATGTTCAATATGACATTGTTAGTCAGTCGTGTGGTCAGGTCGGTATCGCGAGGGAGGATGAGTGAGTGGGCGGGGAGAAGCAGGACATCATCAAATGTAAGACCTTCGGGGAGGTTGCTTTCTAACATGAGGGAGGGCTCCTTTTGTTGTTTCGGCGCAGGATATTAACCGAAAAATCTATTACATGGCGCCTGTCAAGTCAACTAAAATTAGGCTAATAAAGAGGCTGCAGCCATATAATTCCTTAAGGTTATCGTTTACATATAGAGAGTTAACACTGCAGTGACTGCCACAGTCAGTCCCGGCCACAACTGATACTATTCGCGGCGTCGTTATCATCCCCTCGCCCTCCGGGCCTGCCCGCCGAAGCGATGGCGCGGAGGCGGGAGAGGGTGCCCGAAGGGCGGGTGATGGAGCTTCGGTTTTCGGAGACACAGGCTGCAATATGCTACGAGTTGCTCTTTTAGCCGGTCATCGCCTGGGCGCGTCCCTCACCCCTGCCCCTCTCCCGCTTGCGCGACGTAGCGCTTCAGCGCGAAGGCTCGGGGGGCGAGGGGATATGGCTCATGGTTGGTCGCTGAACGTGGCTGAGCTGAACTAGCACCGTCGGCCTTACTCTTACTCTTACTCTTACTCTTACTCTTACTCTTACTCTTACTCTTACTCTTACTCTTACTCTTACTCTTACTCTCAATCTCAATCTCAATCTCAATCTCAATCTTAATCTTAATCTTAACCTGGTATGAAGGCTTCCTTGTCGCTGATCCGGGCCAGGGTGGCGACGATCAGCTCTACTGCGGCGTCGAGATCGGCCAGCGACAGGGTCTCCACCGGAGTGTGCATGTAGCGCAGCGGCAACTTCACCAGCGCGGTGGCGACGCCGCCCCGGGAGATCTGCATGACGTTGGCATCGGTCCCGGTCGCCTTGGCAATCCCGGTGTACTGCACGGGGATGTTCTCCTGGACGGCGGTGTCTGAGAGCAGATCGAAGAGCACCGGGTTGATGTTGGCGCCGCGGGGTAGAATCGGGCCTTTGCCGAGCCCGACTTCACCGTTGTGCTTTTTGTCGACATCGGGCTGATCGGTGGCGAAATCGACCTCGACGCAGATGCCGACATCGGGGTTAACGGAATAGCTGCTGGTGGTGCCGCCGCGCAGGCCGACTTCCTCCTGCACTGAGGAAACGCCATACAGGTCGATGGGGAGCGGGTTCGGAAGCTCGGCGACGCGGCGCAGCACCTCGGCGACTACAAAACTTCCCGCCTTATCATCAAGCCCTCGCGAGGTGACGCGATCGCCCAGGAGCCGCTCCAGGGAGACGGCGAAGGTGATGGGATCGCCAACCCTGATCAACGCTTGCGCCTCTTTCTTGTCCACGGCGCCGATGTCGATGTACTGGGCTTCCAGTTTGATGACGGTATCGCGCTCTTTGGGCTCGATCAGATGGATGGGCCGCTTTCCTATCACCCCTTTCACCGGCCCCTGGGAGGTGTGGACCAGCACCCGCATGCCGGGGGTGATGTGGGGATCAACTCCGCCGATAGCGGAGAAGTAGATGAAACCGTTGTCGTCGAGGTAGCGCACCTGGAGTCCGATCTCGTCCGAGTGGCCTACCAGCATGACGCGGGGCCGGTTTTGCCCGACGCCTTGGATGAAGCCGAAAACGTTCCCCATGACGTCCGTTGCCACGGTGGAAAAAGGCTCGATATATGAGCGGAAAATTCGCTGGGCCGGCTGCTCATACCCCGAAGGGCTGGGCGCCGCCACTAACTGCTGCAGGAATTCAAATGATGCTTCACGCATAATGCCTCCAAAAAACAGATTAAGACTAAGATTAAGATTAAGGAAGGCAGAGAACCATTAGGCAGCCGGGAGGCTTGAACTAATGTCACTTCGCCACATCTCACCCTACCCTTAATATTGCATTTTTTCAATAATTTCAGTGTAGTGCCGAACCGCAGCCGGGGCTCGGGCTGGTTCCTGAAGCTGGAGCTTCGGGGCGGGCATTGCGTTCCCAAGCTGGAGCTTGGGAACGAGGGGATGCAGGAGCTTGGGAACGAGGGGATGCAGGAGCTTGGGAACGAGGGGATGCAGGAGCTTGGGAACGAGGGGATGCAGGAGGTTGGGAACGAGAGTCCTGTATGGGCAAACCTTGCGGGTATCCGAAAGCAAGGCTGGACACCCGCAAGGGGTGCCCATACAGGTTGCTTATCAGGCAGTGCTCGTGGGGAGATGGTGAAAAGTTGGTAGGCGCCCCACCCTCCCCCAGCCCCTCCCATCAAGGGAGGGGGGACGAACCAATCTCAACCTTTATCTTGATCTGCCTCACCTGCCTCTACAATCTCTACCCTAATCTGCCTCACCTTCACCTGCCTCTACTCAATCTTAATCTTTACCTTAATCTGCCTCACCTACACCTTGCTTCTACTTAATCTCAATCTTTACCTTAATCTGCCTCACCTGCCTCTGCCTCTACTTAATCTCAATCTTTACCTTAATCTTTACCTTAATCTTTACCTTAATCTGCCTCACCTACATAGGGTATTTCCCCATGGTGGAGATGTCGAGCTGGTCGAGAAAATCTACGAACCTGCGGGCGTTGTTCTCCCTGGCAAATCCCTCTTCGTTCATGTCAAGCCGCGATACCTGGCTTAGAAGCTCGCTGTTCACCATGACCGGCAGACGGTACTTAAGCGACAGGAGCATCGCCTCGCTGACATGGAGTTCCAGACTGATCTCTTCTCCATCTGCCGAAGCGAGTTGTACGGTGGAGGTGAAAATCCCGTCACGCAGACTCTCGATCACGATCCTGGAGACGGTCATGCCGAGTTTCTCAACCAGGGTGGCAAAGACATCTTTGCGGCCATTTCTGATGGACATCTCCCGCCCGACATACTCCGCGGCAAAGGAGACCGACTCCGAGGCGTTGATCCAGACCGGCACGGTATGCTTTTCCTCGGCATCTTTAAGTATGATCACCGGCATCTGGGCTATGGCGTCCAGCGCGAAACCGTGCACCTTCATCTCTAAATACATAACAGGGCTACTCCCTCCAATTTCAGTCATGCAGGATCTCACCTTTCAGGATCGTCTGCAGCCCCTCGGTGATCCTCACATCGAGCACGCGCCCGGCAAGCGACGGGTCGCCGTCCATGATGATGCCGCGGTTGCCGCCGGTCCTGCCGAAGAGCGATTCGCCGGAAGTGCTGAGGCCTTCGATCAGTACCTGCTGCACGCTCCCCACAAAGCTTTCGTTTCTTGCCAGAGTCGCCTTTTTCTGCAAGGCCTGCAGCCTCTCCAGACGCCCCTGCTTCTCGGCATGCGCCGTAGCATCGGCGTAATCGGCGGCCTTGGTCCCGGGACGCGCCGAATAGATGAAGGAGAAGAGGTCGGCATACTCCACCTCCTCCATCAGGGCGAGGGTATCCTGGAAAGCGGCTTCGTCCTCACCCGGGAAACCGACGATGATGTCGCCGGTGAACTGAATGGTCGGGCAAGCGGCTTTCAGGGCCGCCACTTTGGCGAGATATTCGGCACGGCTGTAGCCGCGATTCATTCTCTCCAGCACTGCATCGCTTCCGGATTGGGCCGGCAGGTGGATGTGCGGGGCAAGCTTGGGTATTTCAGCAAAGCAGTCGATGAGCCGCTGCGACATGTCCTTGGGGTGGGAAGTGGTGAAGCGGATCCGCTCGATACCGTCAATCTGTGCCACGAGCTTCAGCAGTTCCGGAAAATCCGGCTCGTCCGGATTCCTGGAGCCGTAGGAATTGACGTTCTGGCCCAAGAGCGTTACCTCGGTGACGCCTGCAGCGGCAAGCGCTGTGACTTCCTCGACCACCTTGGCAGCGCTCCTGCTGATCTCGCGACCTCGCACGTGCGGCACGATGCAGTAGGCGCAGAAGTTGTCGCACCCCTGCATGACGGTGACGAACCTTGTTACGCCCCCCTCGGCTTCCGAGAGCGGAAAGAGGTCGAACCTCTTCTCGTCGTCGAGAAAATCGGTCTCGCTGCTCCGTTTGCCGCCTTCGGCGTCGCTTACCATCTCCTGGAGCAGATGGAGGTTGTGGGTGCCGAAGACCAGGTTCACGAAGGGCGCCTTCTTCAGGAGCTTTTCGCCCTCCTGCTGGGCAACACAACCACCCACGCCGATAATCAAGCCCGGCTTGCCCGCTTTCATTGCCTTGAACTTGCCGAGATGGCCGTAAACCTTCTGCTCCGCTTTCGCCCGGATGCTGCAGGTGTTCAGCAGGACCAGGTCGGCATGGGAGGCGTCGGCGGTCTGCGCGTAGCCGATCCCCTTCATAAGAGTCACTATCTTCTCAGAATCGCTTACGTTCATCTGGCAACCGAAGGTTTCCAGATACAGCTTTTTTGCTTGTTTCACGTAGTTTCCCTGTAACTTAAATAGAGGCGATATTACGCAACTTCGCCGCTTCCCGTCAATATCTATTACAGCAGGCGCGCAATGAACCGGCTCAGGCTGAGCCCCTGCCGGAGAGATAACCGAACCGGCATATGAAAATAGTTATATATGCCATAAGAAATATATTGACTCTGCCCGCGATCAGACTTATAACACTAAAGAAGTCGCTATCCTCTCAGAATAGCGATGTTTAATGTAGCAGCCTTGGTTATTTCACTCCGGTTTAGCCGAGAGGACCCGGCTACTGTAGCGTTAGACAAACCGCTAGCGACACTTTCAGCTTTTATCTTTTCTATTAATTCATTAAGGCCGTCTCCTACCCGAACTAATCCGTTGCTACCCGAACCGACCCCACCATCCAGCCTTAAGAGGGGTCGCTTAGATCAGACATTTTTTATATAGCTATATGGAGGCACGGTTCACGTTTTAGCCGCCTCCGTAGGGGCGAATCGTCATTCGCCCGGCTTTGGCGCACGGCCACCAAGGGCGAATGATGGTTCGCCCCTGCGTTATTGCTCTGCCACAAGAACCATTTGCCTATAACGAGAGCGTCCCCGGAAGGGACGGTTTCAGCAGCGGTCCATTTTACAACCGGACGATCGGGTCAACACCAGCAAGAAGAACCAAAAGGAGAAGGCATGAAAGAGAATGTGAAGAAGCTTTTGTCGGGCGCGCTGCTTTTCGCGCTTGCCGCACCTGCCGCCGCCCAGGCCGACGAGCAGGCACTGCAGAAAAAGGTCGAGGATCTGACTCGTAAAGTCGAGAAGCTCGAGGACAAGTCGCTCAGCAAGTGGCTCACCCTCGGCGGCGATTACCGGTTCAGGGTTGACTCCCTGCGCGGCGAAACAAAGGCATACACCGACGCTAACGCCACTTTCACTAACGCGGCCAATCAGTTGCAGGCTGCCTTCTTTGCCGATCCCAACGGTGTCGCGCCCAACGGCTTTACCAACGCGCAGAACCTGAGCGGGCTGATGGGATTCTCGAACCAGATGAGCCAGGTCAAGACCTTCTCGGGTGCCCAGGCGTTTCTCGGTCAACCCGCTACCCAGGGGATGCTGGGCGGACTGCAGAACTTCGCCGTGCAGGTCCCCTCCTACAAGCCGAAAAACAACACGCTCTACACCAACCGCGCCGGCATCAACCTGCACGCCAAGGCAGCCAAGGACCTGACGGTCAACATGCGACTGCTCGCTTACAAGACCTTCGGTTCCCAGGACGACTCTGCGGTCACCAACGGCGCATCGACCCCCTTCTTTGCCGATCGCGTCGGCGTCTTCGACGGCACCCTGGGCCATGTACCTTCCAGCAGCCTGCTGAATGTCGATCGCGCCTATGCGACCTGGTCCAATATCGCCGACCAGCCCGTCTGGTTGTCCGTGGGTCGTCGCCCTTCGACCGAAGGCGCGCCGAGCAACCTCCGGTTGAACAACGAACGTCCCGGCAACGGCGGCACCCCTGCCCTTCTGGTCGACTACGCCTTTGACGGTATGACCGTCGGTTGGGCGCCCGACATTGAGGCACTTCCCGGCGCCTATGCCAAGATCTGCTACGGCCGCGGCTTCGAGAGCGGTTTCGAGACACCGGGCAACAGCCTGGAAGACACCGACATGCTGGGCGTCGCGCTGATACCGATCGATACCGACCCGCTGCGCGTCTGGATGCAGTGGAACCGCGGCTTCGACATTTTCGACTTCCCGGTCATGAAGGACACCGCCTTCGGCAACACCGCCCCTTCTACCGCGCTGGGCGACATCGACTGGTACGGCATGGGCGCAATGAGCACCTTGAAGAACATCGGCCCGGGCAAACTGAACTTCTTCGGAGATGCCGGTCTGAGCGTCACCCACCCCAACGACAATGTTTCGGCAAACGCGGGCTTTCAGGGTCTCATGACCGGGAGATTCTTCAATCCCGAGGCACCCTCCGACAAGACCGGTTGGGCAGCCTATGTCGGCGCACGCTACGACTACGAGCCGAGCAAGACCAAATTCGGCGTCGAGTACAACCACGGCTCCAAGAACTGGATCACCTTCGCACCTGCGGCAGATGACATCTGGACCTCGAAACTCGGCACCCGCGGCGACGTCTACGAGGCTTACCTGATCCAGGAACTGAATCTGAAACCGATCTCCTCACATCTCTCCAAGGCCTTCTTCAGGGTCGGTTTCCAGTACTACGACTTCGAATACACCGGCAGCAACAACTGGGTAGGCGCACCGGTGAAGGTCGCGGACGTTCAGGGCGACATGATGATGCTCACCCCGCTCAAGAGCGCACGCGACATCTATGCAAGCTTTGAGGTGAAATTCTAGAGGGCATTGCTTTTGCGCTGCGGCTCTCTCCGGGAAGAAGAGGGCCGCGGCGCGACGGTTTTGCAATGCAGGGAAGTCAACCGACCACAGAACAACAGGGAAGAACAGGCAGTTCAACACAACCGTGAGGCGGCAACCACAGTTGCCGCCTCACGACCAAAGGAGAATGAAGATGAGAAAAACTTTTTCGGTAGCTTTACTGATCGCAGTCATGGCTATAGGTACGCTCTGCTTCGGCGGCGTCGCCAGTGCTGAGGAGATCAAGTTCGTCGGTGTAATAACCAAGATCGAGTTGGCCGGCAAGGACGCAACCACGGCGACCGTTACGCTTAAGGACACCAAAACCGAGGCGCCCGTTGTCATCACGGTGAATGACGAGCTCACCCTGGACAAGTTCAAGGACCACAGGATCGCCGTGGACGACGAGATCCGTTGCAAGTACGAAGTGATCGACGGCAAGAATGTGGCTAGACTGTTCAGAAAAACAGCCGGCTGCTAGATCGCCGCTGAAAATACTGGTCGGAACCTCACGCTGTAGTCCTCCTATTACAGCGTTTTTTCCGGCGCAACACATCCAAGTATATACATATATGCAAGTCAACCGGCTCGGTTGCGGCGCAAATTCCCGCTAACAGCCCGCCAACGGCGGGCGCAGAGCGACAGATCACAAAGAGGGACACTTCGATGAAGATAACAACGGCAGCAGCACTGATTTGCCTGGCACTGGTGGCCGGCACGGCGGTGGCAAAGGAGCAACCGGAGCATCCGGGCAAGCAATCGATGGAGCAGAGCGGCTACAAGGGCCCGGAGACCTGCGAGGAGTGCCACCCCGGTACCGCCAAGGCTTTTCTCGACACCGTGCACTGGAAACATGCCTCGAAGGTGACCAACGTGGACGGGCTCGACCCTAAAACCGAATACGGCATGAAGAACCGCATTTACGTCATGTGCAACGGCAACGACATCGTGAACAACCTGAAGGAGATACCGAAGAGCCCGGAGACCGGGAAAACCAAGTTCTCCGGCTGCAACACCTGCCATCCGGGTAACCACCTGAGCGACGTCGGGAGCAAGGGAGCCGAAGCGGAAAAGGCTATCGATTGCCTGGTCTGCCATTCCACCGATTACGACTTCAGGCAGAGAAAGGCCTTCAAGGACGAGCAGGGTCGGGTCGTCATGGGGCAGGACCGCAGCACCAAGGCGGCGCTTGCCATCGGCAAGCCGACTGTGAAGAACTGCATGGTCTGCCACGAGTCGGCAGGGGGCGGGGTCGTCATCAAGCGCGGCTTCTCGTTCACCAAGGACACGGACGTGCATGCGGCAAAAGGGATGGTCTGCGTCGACTGTCACACTGCCAAAAACCACAAGATCCCCACAGGGACCGATCCGAACAACTGGGCCAACGACGGCGTGCTGATCTCCTGCTCCGACACCTCGTGCCACGGCAGCAAACCGCATAAGAATGCCGCACTGGACCGCCATTCGGCGAAAATCGCCTGCCAGACCTGCCATATCCCGCGTACCGGCGGCGCCTTTGCCAAAGACTTCACCGTTTGGGAGCAGAGTTCGGACAAGTTCTACGAGCCGACCACACTGAAGAAAGAGGCAAATGAAACGACGCCGGTATATGCCTGGTACAACGGCAGGGTATCGAACACCCCGCACTTCATAGGCCCCAAGGGGAGCAAAAAGGACAACAAGAGCAAGATTACCCCCTTCAAGATCTTCCAGGGCAAGGCATTCTATGACAAGAAGAGCGGCGCCCTGCTCTCCATGGATTTCGCACCGCCCATGGCGACCGGCAACACCCGCGCCGGAGTTGAATCAGCGGCCAAGACGCTCGGCATGAAGAATCCCGCAGCAGTTGCCAAGAATGCGGTTCCCGGCTGGCAGACCATATATTTCGGGAGCAACCATCTGGTGACCAAGACAAAGGCTCTCAACTGCGCCAACTGTCACGCCCCTAATGGTGTGCTCAACCTGAAAGAGCTGGGTTATACCGAGAAGGAGATCCTCAAGCTGACCAGTCCGGAGATATATATGGGCTATCTCGTGGAGAAGCAAAAGGAAGAATGGTAAGAGCTGTCTGTCGGGGTCGCGTGGGCACGGAGTGCCCGCGCGACCCCTCCGCCGACAATTTTTCTTTTCAACTGATTGTGCAGGTCTTCCGCTAAAGAAACTCCCTCCCACTTCACGGCACTGCTGCTTTCACCCTCCCCCAGCCCCTCCCATCAAGGGAGGGGCGCTTTTAATCCTACTCCTATCCAGGGGTAGGGTCGGTGTAGGTGTAGGGTGGGCAGCCCCTGCCCACCTCAATGAGGCATGGCATAGGGGCAAGATGGCACGAGGTCGCGTGGGCACGGGGTCGGTGGGCACGGGTGCCCACCCTACCGGAGGGAATAACCTCCACTTTGACGGGGGAGGAAGCTGACCAGAGGAAGATCGATGCTATGTGGGTTTTTTATGGAAGATTTGCCAGAACCTCTATATGCTGATTGTCGCCTTGCTTTGGCACGGCCTGTTTGATATAAAGACCAGGCTTACCTCAATCTAGTTTAAGGGGAGACATCATGTTCGGTTTTGGCGTACCTGAACTCTTAGTCGTTCTTGTCATATTGCTGGTGATATTTGGACCAGGAAAGCTGCCACAGTTGGGGTCTGCTCTGGGCCAGACTATCAAAAACTTCCGAAAAGGGGCAGAGGACGAACCGCGCGTCATCAATCCGAAGGACGAGGAAAAGCCTAAGCAGTAGAAACTGCCGCCGGATTAAGTTGTTACCTGATCCGCACGGTGGCAGATTTCTTTGTGCCCTATCGGGACCACCTGCACCAGAAGCAAGAATTATTCAAGAATTAGCTGGCAAAGCAGCGGCAGGAATGGTATGGTGCCGAGTTCGAAAACGCATCCGCCTCTTTTTCTCCAGCGGTATGCATTTCCGCTTGACACTCTAACGTCGGCGGTGGTATAAATCATACTTTCGAAAACTCAATAGCTCTACTTAAAATAATCGGAGGTGCAGTGTGGCAAATCATAAATCGGCAATAAAAAGAATCAAGCAGACAGAGAAGAGAACGGATCGTAACAAGCACGTTCGCTCCACGCTGCGTACCTTCGTAAAGCGCGTTCGCGAAGCTGTGGCAACCAAGGATCAGGAAGCGGCAAAGAGTGCTCTTGCACTTGCTATCCCGATCATCGACGGTGCAGCAACTAAAGGTATCATCCACTCATCTAACGCTTCGCGTAACGTTTCCCGTCTCACCAAGCTGGTTAACACTCTGGCTCAGTAACAACGGTTTCGTTAAGACTGAAGTAAAAAGGGAATCCTCAACAGGGATTCCCTTTTTTTTGTTCGGTTCAGTGATTTTTCTAATGGTTTGGCGTTTCGGTTTTTCGGGGTAGGTTGAGCTGTGAGGCAATGATTGGTAGGAAGTAGGTGAAAAGCCGGTAGGAGCCTCACCCTCCCCCAGCCCCTCCCATAAAGGGAGGGGAGCAAATTCAACTCTTGCAGGTCTCCATCACGAAGCGCTCGAATAGGGCATCGGCCCTGCCTCCGGACTTGAAGGCCAGATCCAGATCCAGCATCCGCTCAAATACCAGCTTCAGCTCACTCACCTTGTAGTTGCGCGCGTGATCGGTCACCTTCTTCAGAAAATACGGATTGATCCCCGCGCTCTTCGCCAGCTCTGCGGAAGGTACTTTCCGGTCCAGCAACTCGCGCACCTGCCAAAGCTGGCGGTAATGGCGCGCTACGGCGCCCAGAACGCGCAGCGGGGCCTCGCCGTCTTGCAGCAGGGCGGTCAGCATCCGGAGCGCCTTGGGCAGATCCCTGGCTCCCATGGCATCGGTAAACTCGAAGACGTTCTCCACCTTGGTGTCGGAGACGATCGCCTTAACTTCTGCCACGCCTATCAGTTCTTTCTTGCCGCAGTAGATGCAGAGCTTTTCTATCTGGGAGACCAGCTCCTGCAGATTGTTGCCCACCAGGTAGGCGAGGAGTTCTGCTGCTGAGGCATCGATCTTTTTGCCGGCGGCCCGCACTTCGTCCCGCACGTAGGGTCCGAGCTGGTTCTCATAGGGTCGCTTGAACTCGACCATCTCGCCGCGCTTCTTGAACTCGGCAAAGAACTTCTTGCGACCGTCGATCTTTTCGGCCTGCAGCACCAGGCAGGTGGAGGGAGAGGGATCCTGCAGGTAGGAAAGCAGTATTTCCATGGCCCCGGCCGAGAGTTCCCCACCCTTTTTTATCAGCACTACCCTGCGCTCCGCGAACATCGGGAGGGTCTGGGCCGCGCCGAATACTTCTTCGCCTTTGCACTCGTTGCCATAGAAGACGTTCAGGTTGAAGTCGCGAAAGCCGGGATCGACCGCGCGCTCCAGAAGCTTCTTCACTCCACGCTCCACCAGATACGGCTCGTCGCCATATAAAAGATAGAGGGGAGCCAGCTCCCCCTTTTCCACTGCCCTGTTGAACTCTTCCGGTTTCATACGGTTTCCTCTTGCATCTTCATAAGCTCATAAGCTTTACTGCCGCAACTTATACCATCTGCCTGCTTGGGATCCAGTTGCCTGGAATAGAGGACTATCCCGACACGATCAATGTGTTGAACAAATTGGGGATCAGTAACGGTCTCGTAGTGGATTACATCGAAGAAGTACGGGAGAGGTTTTTCCTCGTTCAACATCTCCGCAAGCTTAACCGCAGTGTCATACGTTACGGAGGCCCCTTTTATAGCTAAATCCACGTCAGAGCCCGTCTTATAATTACCTTTTGCCCTTGAGCCGAATAGCACAACTTGTGCGATTTCAGGAAAGCACCTGACTGCCTCAAGGATATGCAGCATGTCTTTTTCTAGCAGGCCGTAGGGCATATTAGCTGTTCACTTTAATCCGAAAGTCATGATGTAGTTGCTGCAAGCGAGGGAAATACTTTAGCCGGATTTTTTCCTCCACATCAATAGCAGTTTCTTCGTTATAGGTATGGGTTGTCAAGTTTGTGTCTTCCAGAGCATCGAGCCAATCATGCCCTTCACTAATTATCTCTGCCTGAAATGCCTGTTTGATAGCATCTCTTGGACTCTTAACGGTAAACCCTTCTGCTTCTTCAAAATCCTTCAGCAGCTTCCAGCCGAGTTCGAATGCCATCTCAAAAAATTTGATCAAACCGGCTCGCTCAACTACCGACGGTTTTTCAATAGAGACGGCGTTCTGAAGAAGCAAGAATGCTTTTTCAAAGTGGTGAAATCTCTGTTGCCAGCGAATATCTTGATCGCTCATAGCTTTACCCCTCTGCATGGTTTTTAAATCGGCGGGAGTAGCCGGCAAAGTTGGCTAAATCCCCCCGCCCCCTTTTTCAAAGGGGGGAGCCTTGTATTCAAAGGGTGGGACCTTGTAAAAAAACCGCCCACCAGCCTGGGCTGAATGGGCGGCTTGAAGGGTTTGCACTGACCAAACTTTACCTAGAACCGCTCTCCGATCTTCTGCCAGATCTGTTCGGACAGCCTGCGGCTGATCTTTGCTATGGCGGCTTCTTCTGCATTTTGCTGCAGCGCTAAGTTGTCGATCCCGGGAAGGGCCTGTTCCTCGCTGGCAGGAAAGGCCTGCTCCTCTACGAGATCGGCCTTCCAGAGCACCTTCAGGGTCTGCCGTTGCCGCAGGATGGCCTGCACGGTGAGCACGGATTTGTATTCCCTGATGGTGTCGAGCGCGCTGTAGGAGATCGGCACGGTTCTGTAGCTCAGCACCGTGCCGGTCAGTTCCAGATCCGCCTCAGGGCCGGGGAGCACTTTGCCTCCGCTGCGCTGCGCAAACTCATGCACCAGCTCCCGGGCAAGTACTGCTTCCACTCCGGGCCGGTAGCTCTTGTTGGCAAACAGGGTGACGTTCACTCCGTTTGCCTCGGCAAGCGGTCCGCGCAGGACTACCGGACGGTAACCGCAGCCGCTGACAACGAGCAGGGCAAGCAGCACGAGCAGGAGTGCTACCAGGTTGTTGTGCCGGGTGGCCTTTATCATCACGTTAATGCGCCTCACCTTTTACCCGACCACGATGTTCACCAGCTTGCCGGGAACATAGACCACTTTCTTGACGCTCTTACCCTCAAGAAACGGCTGGACTTTGTCGTCGGCAAGGGCCGCGCTCTTCACGGCCTCTTCCTGGACGTCGGGGGCTACCATGAGCTTGCTTCTCAGTTTGCCGTTCACCTGGATCACGACGGTCAGCTCTTCGTCGACTGTCGCTTCGGCGTCGTATCCGGGCCAGCCTGCCTCTTCGAGGGTACCCGCATGGCCCAGCTCGGACCAGAGTTCTTCGGCGAAGTGAGGCACGAAGGGAGCGATGAGACGCACCACGGACTCCACACCTTCGCGCACCACGGCGACGTTTTCCGGGGCCCCTTTCTGGTTGAAGGCCTGCAGTGCGTTGACCAGCTCCATTACGGCGGCGATGGCCGTGTTGAAATGGAAGCGGTCCTCGATGTCCTCGGTCACCTTCTTGATGGTCTTGTGCACCGCACGCCGGAGGTTCTTCCCTTCGGTGCTGAGCTTTGCAGGGTCAGGCTTGCCGGCTCCCTTGATGGCAGGGAGCACCTCGTAGACCAGACGCCAGACGCGGTTCAGGAAGCGGTAGCTGCCGTCGACTCCCTGGTCGCTCCAATCCAGATCCTTCTCGGGGGGTGCGGCAAAAAGGGAGAAGAGTCGTGCGGTGTCCGCGCCGTAGCGCTCGATGAGGGCGTTCGGGTCGACTACGTTCCCCTTGGACTTGCTCATCTTGGAGCCGTCCTTGATCACCATCCCCTGGGTCAGCAGGTTGGAGAAAGGCTCGTCCACGTTGCAGTAGCCCAGATCGCGCAGCACTTTGGTGAAGAAGCGTGCGTAGAGCAGGTGCAGTACGGCGTGCTCGATGCCGCCGATGTACTGATCCACCGGCATCCAGGCCTCGACCTTGTCGCGATCCAGCGGACCGTTGGCAAATTTAGGCGAGCAGTAACGCAGGAAGTACCAGGAGGACTGCACGAAGGTGTCCATGGTGTCGGTCTCGCGCCTGGCAGCCTCGCCGCATTGCGGGCAGGTGCAGTTCACGAAGCTCTCGACCTTGGCGAGCGGGTTGCCCCCCTCGCCGGTAAAGGCTGCGTCCATCGGCAGCACCACCGGGAGCTCCTCAAGCGGCACGGCTACCACGCCGCAGAGGTCGCAGTTGATCACGGGAATCGGGTTGCCCCAGTAGCGCTGACGGGAGATGCCCCAGTCGCGCAGGCGGAAGTTGACGGTCTTGTTGCCGATTCCTTCCTTCTCAAGGAAGTCGGCGATCGCGTCCTTGGCGTCGGCGTTGGAGATCCCGTCGAAGCGGCCGGAGTGCACCATGACCCCTTCCCCGGTGAAAGCCTCCGTCATCGTTGCCGGATCCAGCTTCTCGCCTTCGGGGTTGATCACCACCTGCATCGGCAGGTTGTACTTGCGGGCGAACTCGAAGTCGCGCTGGTCGTGGGTCGGAACAGCCATGACCGCGCCGGTGCCGTATTCCATCAGGACGAAGTTGGCGAGGTAGATCGGCATCCTGGCGTTGGTAACGGGATTGATGCAGTACGAGCCGGTGAATACCCCTTCCTTCTCCAGATCGTCCGCACCGCGCTTGATCCGGTCGGTCCGCTTCACCTTGTCGATGAACGCCTCGACCTGGGGACGCAGCTCGTCGGTGGCAAGCTGCAGCGCCATCGGGTGCTCGGCGGCCAGCGACATGAAGGTGGCGCCGAAAAGGGTGTCCTGCCTGGTGGTGAAGACCTTGATCTTGGACATCCCCGTTTCCAGCGGGAACTCGATCTCGCAGCCGACGCTGCGCCCGATCCAGTTTCTCTGCATGGTGAGGACGCGCTCCGGCCAGCCGGTCAGCTTATAGGTATCGTCCAGCAGTTCCTGGGCGTACTTGGTGATCCTGAAGGACCACTGCTCCAGTTCCTTCTGCGCGACCGGGCTGTCGCAGCGCCAGCAGCAGCCGTCTTCCACCTGCTCGTTGGCGAGCACGGTCTGGCACTTGGGGCACCAGTTAACAGCGGAGACCTTCTTGTAGGCGAGTCCCTTCTGGTACATCTCCAGGAAGATCCTCTGCTCCCACTTATAGTATTCGACGTCGCAGGTGGCGAGTTCGCGACTCCAGTCGTAGGAGAGTCCGAGGGTTTTCAGCTGGCCACGCATGTAGGCGATGTTCTCGTAGGTCCACTTGGCCGGATGGCTCTTGTGCTGGATAGCCGCGTTCTCGGCAGGCATGCCGAAGGCGTCCCAGCCCATCGGGTGCAGCACGTTGAAGCCCTGCATCCGCTTGAAGCGGGCGATCACGTCACCGATCGAGTAGTTTCTTACGTGCCCCATATGGATGTTGCCGGACGGATAGGGGAACATCTCCAGCAGGTAGTACTTCTTCCTGCCGGTATCCTCGACCGCTTTGAAGCTCTCGCGCTCGGCCCAGAAACCCTGCCACTTATCCTCAATACCCTTGGGGTTGTATCTCTCTTCCATTAAAGCCGCCTCCGAGCAGTTCCATGCATATATGTGAAATGCGTTTTTTAGATTTAAATATTCAATGTTTAATATGTACTATTTCCCCCACCCCTGAGACAAAGCGGGTGGGTCTTGCTCCCCCCTTTGACAAAGGGGAGCGGGGGGGATTCGGTTTAGCTGGGTCAATAGAGCGAATCATGATTCGCCCCCCCTGCAGAGTCAGAGGCAAATCCCCCTAAATCCCCCTTTGCCAAAGGGGGACTTTTAAAGGCAAAGGCAAAGGCTAAAAACTAAAGGCAAAAGCCTCCTGTCTAACTCTAAGGCTTTCCCCCGCCCCGCGCTAGGTGATCTTCAGCAGGGTCCTGGCCACGTCCAGGATCTTGGTGGGCTGGATCGGCTTGGTGATGTAGTCGTTGGCGCCTAACGCCAGGGCACGCTCACGATCCTCCTGGGCCCCTTCGGTGGTGATCACTACGATCGGGATGGTCTTGTAATTGGCATCGTTTCTCACCAGACTGACCAGCTTCAGGCCATCCATGATCGGCATGTTTATGTCGGTCAGGATCAGGTCGAAACGCTCGGCGGAGAGCTTCTTAAGCCCGTCGACACCGTCGTTGGCCTCAACTATCCTGACTCCCCTGATACGTTTCAGGGCAAAGGCGATGAGTTGTCTCATCGTCGGTGAATCCTCGACTATCAAAACGTTGTATTCTGACATCTGAGCTATATCCCCCATGGCATAACAAAAATTATTTGGTCAGGAGATCGATGAATCCCTGAATGGTCGAGAGCTTGCGCTCGGAGTCGCTGTAGAGCCGGGAACTGAAGATGGCTGTGGCGGCATGCCCGGCTAAGAGCGTGAAAAGCTCATAGTCCACGGGGGCAAATTCCGTTTTCTGCATCAGCAGCTTGTAGATGGCCAGCACGCCGATCACGTGATCCTTGATCTTGAGCGGTATGCAGACCATCGGGTGTGCGAAGTCGCGCGCGTAGTTGTCGACATCGGCTACGAAATAACTCTCGCCGGAGCTCGCAACCTGCCCGATCACTCCCTTGCCCAGCCTGACCAGCGGAATCTCCTGGCGCTCCACCCCTTCGGTGGCAACGGCCTGCAGTTCGTCGCTCTTCTCGTCCAGAAGCATTATGGCGAATTCTTCGGCCCCGATCAGGTTGATGATGATCTCCGTGATGATCTGGAGCACCTCTTTGAAATCCAGGGTCGAATGGAGCTGGTAGCTTGCGATATAGAGGTTGGCGAGGTTGTTGTTCTCGTCCTCTATCTCGATGTAGCGCGCGGCAAAGTCCTGGTTCTCGTCCTCTACCTGCTTGATCCGGTTCAGGATCTCCTGCTTCTCCTGCTCCAGTTCAGCGATCCGCTCGGCAAGTTTTTTCACCTCGCCCGACGGCGCAGCCCCTTCGCCCCCGGAGAGCTGGTTCTTCTCCAGTTCCAGCACCCGGTACCGGAGCCGCTCGTTCTCCCGCAAGAGATCCTGAGTGAATTCCGCCCCCTTCTTGAAAACCTGCAGGAACTCCTCACCCCTGTTCTGAACTAAACGCTCATCGTCTTTTTGCATGCGCACCCCGGTTTTCTTGTAAGATCAACCAAATCTCGGCAGGAGGCCGCTGCGATACACGATCTCCCGCACCATTGCGTCTATCGGGACTACCCGGTCCACAACCCCCGTCGCTATCGCCTCGCGCGGCATGCCGAAGACTACCGCCGATTCCTCGGATTCGGCGATCACCTGGGCACCCAGCCGCTTGGCCTCACGCACGCCGCGGGCGCCGTCGTTACCCATGCCGGTCAGCACCACGGCCAGCATGCGGCTTTGATAGATCCCGGCGCAGGAGCAGAACATCTCGTCCGCGGAGGGGACGTAACGGTCTTTTTCGTTCGGCGTCACGACGCGGGCCACCACCCGGTCTCCCATCCTGGCAAAGAGCAGGTTCTTGCCGCCCGGGGCTATCAGCGCCCGCCCGGGGAGCACCTGGTCCCCGTCCCTGGCCTCCCTCACCTCGAACCCGGTGCTGCGGTTCAATCTCTCGGCAAAGGCGTTGGTGAATCCGGCCGGCATGTGCTGGGAGATCACCATGGCGAAGGGGGGAGGCTCGGTGAAGGCGGCGAAGATCCGCTGCAATGCGGGAGGGCCTCCGGTCGAGGAGCCGATGGCAACGACGTCTATATTGGCGGCCGTCTCTCCCCTGGAAGGAGCCAGTGCCAGCTCTGCAGCCGGCGGCGGCGGCTCATAGCTCTTGCGCACCAGCGCCATGTTCAGCTTGAAGACCGCCTGCACCTTATCGTGCAGGTCCTGCTGGATCTTCAAAAGCTCCTCGGAGATGATGCTGGTCGGCTTGGCGATAAAGTCCACCGCCCCAAGCTCAAGCGCCTTAAAGACCTTCTCGTCGCCGCTCGTGGAGCTGATCACGATGACCGGGACCGGGCTGCTCGCCATCAGGATGCGCAGCATGGTGAAGCCGTCCATGCGGGGCATCTCCAGGTCGAGCGTGACCAGGTCCGGCGTCAGGTCGATCACGCGCCGGATACCTTCCTCGCCGTTGGTGGCGTAACCCACCACCTGCACGCCGGGGAGTTCCTCCAGCATCCGGGTGATGGCGCGGCGGTTGTAGGCCGAATCGTCCACCACTACTACCCGTATTTTTTTCACGTTGTCACTCCGGCGTAGGTCGGGGCCGTCTTCTGGTAGACCATGTCATTTTTCAGGTGTTTCAGGGCAAAGGCGGTCGTAACGTTCATGAGCGACTCGGAGTGCCCAAGCAGCAGGTATCCCCCGCCGCGCAGCATATTGTAAAACGACTCGATGACCCGTTTCTTGGAATTCTGGTCGAAGTAGATGATCACGTTGCGGCAAAAGATCACGTCCATCTTGCCCAAAAGCGCCAGCCGGTTGGAGTCGAAGAGATTCATGTGGCTGATGGTGACGAGCTCGCGCACCTCGTCGCAGATCCGGTACCCGCCCTCGGTCTGGGTGAAGAAGCGCTGCAGGTAGCGATCCTCGGTGCAGCGGAACGAGGACTTGCTGTAGATCCCCTTGCGCGCGTGCTGCACTACCCTCTGGCTGATGTCGGAGCCGACGATCTCGATGCGCCATCCTTTGAAGCAATCCAGCTCCAGCATCAGCATGGCGATGGTGTAGGGCTCCTCTCCGGTCGAGCAGCCGGCGCTCCAGATCCGAAGGGTACGGTCCCGATCCTTGGTAACCTTGAGCTCGGGGAGGATCTCTTCGGTGAAAGCCCTGAGCTGGAAGGACTCGCGGAAGAAGTAGGTCTCGTTGGTGGTGAGGACATCCATGATGTCGGCGATTTCCTCATCCTTGCGGCGATCGTATTTCAGGAACTGGTAGTACTCCCTGAACCCGGAAAGGTTGTGATGGGCAAGCCTTGCCAAAAGGCGCCGGTCCAGGAGGTACTTACTGTCGGAGTCGAAGAAGAGGCCGCAGTGGTTGTAGATCAGATCCCTGATCAGGCGGAATTCTTCCTCGGTAAGTTGCAGTTCCGGCTCGCTATATCGCATCAGCTCAGCCTGCCTATCAGAGCGGAAATCTCCCCCTTGACCAGCGGATCCGACTCGTTTGCCAGCGCCTTCCCCAGGCAGGGAAGCGCGGCGCTACCGAGCTGCTGCGCCATGGCCCGCACGAAAGAGCGTCTCACCCCCCAGTGCCGATGACTGATCAGCGCATCGTACTGCCCGGAGATCCATTCCTCGTTGAATCCCGACAAGATGCAGATGGCAGCCTCCACCACCTCCTCATCGTCGTGGCATAAGGCCGCCTTGACCGGAGCCAGTTCGGCCTCGCCACCTACGGCAGCCAGCGCGGCAAGTCCGGCAATCAGCACGGGGCCCTGCGCCTTGGAGAGGAGCGCTGTGATACCAGGGAGCGCGAGAGGATCGCCCAGGGCGCTGAGCCCTTTGAGGGCTGCGGTCTGCACCCAGGGGTCGCAATCGTTTAGCGCCAAAAGCAGCGGCTCCAGCACCCCGGCTCCGCCGGTTTCCGAGAGCGCCTGGGCCGCCGCGACACGCACCTCCGGTTCCTCGTCGGATAGCGCCATGGCCAGGATCCCCACCGTCTGCGGCAGCCTGACCCGCGCCAAAGAGGCAACCGCCGCCTTGCGCACCGAAGCATCCTCGTCCTTGGCTAACAGCGAAAGGCGTTCGCTGTCGCCCGAGCCGCAAAAAAGCAGCGCTGCGTTACGTCTTTTGCCGGGGAGCGCCGACTGTGCGAGTTCCTGGCAAAGTCCGGCGACTCCAGAGGGATCGCTGCCGCTCAAGCGCTGCAGCGCCTCCAGGGCGGCCTGCCGCACCTGTGCCTCGGCGTCGTCCAGCAGATCCACGAGCCGCCTCACCACACCGGCAGGGGCGAGTTTGCCAATCGAAGTCGCGCAGGAGGCCCGAAGCTCGGGGCTCTGGTCGGCAAGGCCGGAGATGAGCAGCTCTAATCCTTGCGTCGCTTCCAGTTCTCCCAGGAGATGGGCAATGCGGGCCTGCTCCGCAGCGGAGGCGGCCGGGAAATAAGCCAGCAGCTCCGGCAGGGCCGAGGGACCGATGCTCCTGAAAGCTTCCAGACAGACTCCCCTGAGCCGCTCCTGACGCGAGACGCGCAGCAGAGCCGTCGCTGCCCGATGGTCCCCGATGATACCGATCACCTGGATCAGCGCCTCGAGGGTCCCCGGATCGCTGCTGGTAAAGGAGGCTAAAAGGGTGGGAACGACTTCGGAGCCGAGGAAGTTTTTGAGCGGCAGGTCGACAAGGCGAGAGCGCTCCTCGGCCGGAAGCCGTCCTCTCACCCGCATCAGGGCGCCAACCGCGGCCTCCCGTACATTTTTGGTCTTCTCCTGCACCCCTTGCAGCAATAGCGGCAGGGAGGCGGCATCGCCCAGCACACCAAGACAGTCGTACCCCGCCCGTCTGAGCAGGCTTTCCTTCAAAAGCGGCGCCAGCGCGCTGAGCGGCACCGGAGCCCCGATCAGTGCCAAAGCGTCCAGCACGGTGAACTTGAGCCAGATGTCGCCTCCCTCCAGCACCTTCAACAGGTGCGGCAGGGCGCGCGGGTCGCCGAGCTTACCGAGGTTCTCCGCGGCAGCGCCTCGCACGTTGGGGTCCTGGTCGTCCAGGGCCTGCACCATGAGCGGCAGACAGGAGGTCGAGCCGATGCTTCCCAGGATGTCGATGACGAACTTGCGCAGGTCATGGTCGGGATCGTTCAGGTGCGCGCAGAGATGCTCTACAGCGTCCTCCCCGAGCCGCTCCAGTGACTCGACGGCCGAGTTTCTCAGCCCGGCGTTGTCGGAGGCGCGCAACAGGTCGATGAGCGCCTCGACCGCCTCGGCGTCCAGCGGTCGGGAAGCGGCAAGAACGGCAACCGCCTCCTTCCTGACGCGCCAGCTCTGGTCCCCCATGGCGATAAAGAGCAGCGCACGGGTGCGATCAAAGTTATGCCCACCCAGGGCCACCACGGCAAGCCGCCTCGCCTCCTCATCCGGCGAGCGGAGCTGCAGTGAAATGTCTTCCAGATTGCTTGGCAGTTTGCTTCTCCTAAATGCGCAGTTCGGCGCGCTTTTTTGCTATCAAATCCTCAAAGGCGTCCTTCAGGAACGAGGTTCTGTCCCGGACCTCCTGGGACACCCTCTGCCGGTACAGGTTGTCACCTTCGCGGATATCATCGGCCAGCAGCTGGTAAAAAGTACCGTTACGAAGTCCCTGCTCAACCTTGCCCTGGTTGTAAAGCACGATGTCCGAGACGATGATGCGCGCCAGACGCCGGGCCTTCACCTCAACCTCGGGAAGCTCTACCGGCGCGGCACCGACAGGCTTTTGCTCACCGGGTGCCGCGGCGATAGGCGCCACCGGGATGGGAGCCGCAGCGACAGGAGCCGCGACCGGTTGGGGAGCAATTGGCTGGGGAGCAATTGGATCCGCGGCAATCGGCGCAGCTATCGGCGAAGCAGCGACCTGCGCTGCAGTTACCGGCGCAGGAGTCGGGGGAGCCGCGGCTTCGGAAAGCGGCGCGATCCCGACACAGGTCTCGCGTACCTCCACCTGCCTGATCGCGGTGCGGCAATCCTCCTGGGCCGCCAGTTCCTGCGCGCTCGGCGCGATGATATCGGGCACGCTCCCGGAGGCGAGCCGGTAGATCATCGGGATCAGCGAGTCGGGGATGTGGTGCTTTTCGATGTAGTCGTCGGCGCCGTACAGGGAGTTGGGCGATCTCTTGTAGCGGGTCTTGTCGTAGATGGAGGCAATCAGCACGATCTTCACGCCGGCGAGCGCCGGATCTTGCCGCACCCGCTCGCAGACCTCGAAGCCGAACATGGTGGGAAGCGCCACATCCAAAAGCAAAAGCTCCGGGCGAATGCGCTGCACCGTTTCCAGCGCCTCTTTGCCGTCGTTGCAGATGAACAGTTCGAACGGCTCGCCGGAGAGAACCTTCTGCACAGCCTCGCAGAAGGGAACGCTCTCGTTGGCGATCACCACCTTGAGCTTTGCGGGAACAGCCGCGGCAGCAGCCTGCTCTCTCGGCACTTTACGGACCAGGCCGAAGACCGCCCTGCAACTGGAGCAGCGTAGCTTCTTGGAATCCTGGGCAATGGCAGGGTCTATATTGAATCGATTCTTGCAGTTGGGGCAGACAATCAGCATGCTGTGCTCTTTCTATTAGTGGAAGTATTTGTCTCATGAGGAGCGAGACAGCCGAGCTCAGCCTTCTCTTTAAACGTGAGCAGCCCGTCGATGTTAAGCAGCATGACCGGGACCTCGCGCACCAGGCAAAGCCCAACCATGTATTCGCCTCCGACCAGGCGCACCCCGCGCGGCGGCGGCTTCAATTCCCTGAGCGGGACCGTGATCATCTCGGTGACCTCGTCCACGATCAGGCCGACCGGCTGCCCCGCTATCGACAGGATCAAGAGCCGCGCGCTCTCTTTATGCTCAACCGGCGGCAGCCCGAATCTCTTTCTCAGGTCGACCACCGGGATCACGGAGCCACGCAGGTTGATCACCCCCTCGACGAAGGGGAGCGCCCGGGGGAGCGGTGCTAGTTTTGGTAGCTTGATGATCTCCCGTATCCTCATGATGTCGACGGCGTAGAGTCCGTCTCCCATCCTGAGGCAGGCGACCTGTATTTCCTGCAGTTCCTGTTTCATTAAGCGCTCTCTCCCCTTGCCGCTTGCGCAGCCAGCAGCCCCTCGATCACCTCTAGCACCTTAACCGACTTGAAAGGCTTGGTGAGATAGGCGTCAGCCCCGGCCAGTTTCCCCTGTTCCAGATCGTTGCTGCTTTTCTTGGCCGTCAGCATGAGGACCGGGATGACACTGGTCTGCGGGTTCGCCTTGATGGCGCGGCAGACCTCGAAACCGTCCAGGCCGGGGAGCATGACGTCCAGCACCACAAGGTCCGGCCGCTCCTTGGAGAGCGCCTCCAGCGCAGCGTTGCCGTCTCTCACGCCGGTCACCTGGTACCCTTTCGAGGTGAAGAGAATGCTCTCCAGCTTGAGTAGGCTCTCTTCGTCCTCTACCACCAGGATTCTGCTCTTCTTCATGGCACCGCCCTCCGTCCAGAAACTCAAGAAGCTATAAGAGGCTAACGTCCAGCACCTTCTCCATATCCAGCAGGATCAGCATGCGACCCGACACCCTGCCGATACCCTGGACGAAGTCGCGGTCGATCCCCTCAAGCACCACCGGCGGCGGTTCGATCCCCGCCTCGGCGATCCGGACCACCTGCACCACCTCGTCCACCAGCACGCCGCAGAAGCCTCCCTGACGTTTCACCACCACGACCCGCTCGCGCTCCGAAGAGGCGGCGCCGGGAAGGCCGAGCCTGACCCGCATGTCGAAGATAGGGATGATGTTACCGCGCAGCGAAAGGATGCCCCGTACGAAAGCGGGGACCCGCGGCACCTCCGTCACCTCGCGCGGTTTGATGATCTCCTTGATGTCCATGATGCTGATGGCGTATTCCTCGCTTGCCACCTTGAAGCAGAGGAGCTCCACGCTGGCAGCCGCCTGGTCGTCCTGGAGCAGGACCTCCTCGAAGACGGCGGATTCGCGCCCTTTGAGTATCACGGCCGCCGGGTCGAAATCTTCCGGCTCATCGCAGAGCTCGAACTGAGCGGGGAGCGAGCTGCGCATCGACTCCGGCTGGTAGTAGGAGTCCTGCCCGGGGTGGCTCGAATAAGAAGTCGGGTCGGGCTCGCCATAGCAGAAGGCCGGCTCGGGCGGCTCTGGCGGCTCGCAAAGGGCGGCCGAACCTGTCGAAGCGGTCGGCGCAGGCGCAATCGAGGCGTTCGGGTCGGAAGATTCGATACTGCCGGAAACCGCCACGGGAGCCTGCCAGGGCGAGATCTGTTGATCGGCCGGCTGCTCTGACTTTTGCGCCTTCTTTCTGATGTCCGCGAGATTCATGACTGCCTCGTAAAATCCGTTCTACGTTCTACGTTCGATGTTCGACGTTAAAATCGGTGCTAGGTATGTACTATGTAGGTCGGGTTAGCGGCTTCATCGCGTAACCCGACATTGCAACGTTGGGTTACGCGATGAGGCTGCTAACCCAACCTACGACTACGCATTCAACGGCGGTAGGTCCCCCGGAACGTAGAACGTAGAACGTAGAACGTCTTCTGCCTCGTAGAACGTCTTCCGCCTCTACGTCAGCAACTCCGCTGCGGTCTCCTCGATCACGGACGCATCGATCAACGCGGCATCCCTACCGAAACCGATCAACAGCGCGTTGGTGGCAACGGAGTTGATCCTGCGCGGCACCCCGCCGGAGAGCTCGAAAATACGCTGCACGGCGTCGGGGGAAAAGAGACCCGGCTCGCCACCGGCGGCCATGATCCTGAAATCCAGATACTCCAGGGTCTCCTCCAACCCCAGCGGGGCCAGATGGAAATTGAGCGAGATGCGCTGACGAAACGGCTCGTAGACCGGGGAGGCCAGCATGCTGCGCAGCTCGGGCTGCCCCATGATGATCACGCTTACCAGATTCCTGTCATCGAGCTGGAAATTGGTCAGCAGGCGGATCTCGTCGAAAAGCTCGCGGTCCGGGATCATCTGGGCCTCGTCGATCACCACCACCGGAATGCGCCCCTCGCCATGCAGCCGGTACAGCGCGCTGGTGATCTCACGCAAAAGCTGGTCTTTTTGCAGCGATGGGGAGTCAACCTGAAGCCCCGAGGCGATGACCCGGAGCAGTTCGTCGGAGGTCAAGCGCGGATTGAAGACGAATAGGAAGTGGTAACGATCCCCGACCCGGTCCATGAGCGCCCGCGAAAGGGTGGTCTTGCCGCAGCCGATCTCGCCGGTCAGAAGGGCCAGCTCACTCTCCTCGACCGCATACTCAAGCCGCGCCAGCGCCTCGCGGTGCCCGGAACTCATGTAGAGAAAGCGCGGATCGGGTGTCTTGCTAAATGGCTTCTCGGTCAGGCCGTAAAACGCCTTGTACATCAGGCACTCCCCCGGGTCGCCTCGCTAATCACGCTCCCCACATCGAGGACCAGGATAGTGCGCTGGTCACCCAGGTCGGCCGCCCCTGAGATCCCCTTGAAACCGGCGAAGGTCTCGCCTATCGACTTGATTACGATGTCCTGCTGCCCTAAAAGGTCGTCTACCACGAGCCCCAGGCGCTTTTCGGCAACTCCCACCACTACCACGTAGAAGCTGTCCGGCGGAGCGTCGCCACCTTTGAGCTGGAAGAACTCGGACAGGCGCAGCAAGGGAAGGGTCGCCTCGCGCAGCTGGATTACCTCTTTGCGCTCCACGGTCCTGATCTCGTTGCGCTCGACGATGATACTCTCCAGCACGGAGGTGATGGGGAGCGCGTAGGTGCGCCCGGCGGTCGTTATGATGAGTGCCTTGATGATGGCCAGGGTGATGGGAAGCGTTATGGTGACCCGCGTCCCCTGTCCCGGGAAATTTTCCAGGTCGATCATCCCGGAGAGTGCGGCGATGTTGGTGCGCACCACATCCATCCCTACGCCGCGGCCGGAGATCTCGCTCACCGTTTCGGTGGTGGAGAATCCGGGGAGGAAGATGAAATCGAGCGCCTCGCGGTCGCTGACTTCGTCGGCAAAATTAATCCTGCCCAGCTGGATGGCCTTCTGCTTCACGCGGTTGACATCGATCCCGCCGCCGTCGTCGTCCACCTGGATCACCACATGGTTTCCCTTCTGGAAGGAGGAGAGCGTGATGGTTCCCTTCTCGTCCTTGCCGCAGGCAACCCTGAGTTCCGGGGACTCGATGCCGTGGTCGATGGAGTTTCTTACGATGTGCATGACCGGATCGGAAATGTCCTCGATGATCAGCTTGTCCAGCTCGGTGTCCGCGCCGTAAAGCTTCAGCTCCACCTTTTTGCCCTGCTCGCGGGAGATCTTCCTGACGATGCGGGACATCTTCTCGAAGAGCTGCCCCACCGGGATCATCCTGATCTCCATGACCCCTTTCTGCAGTTCGGAGAGCTTCTTCTCCAGTCCCTTCGCGGCCTTGGTGAGCTCCTGGCCCGGCGCGATCAGCCCGTCGCGGCGCATGCGCGAGGCGACCTCGGAGATCATGGAGTGGGAGAGCACCAGTTCGCCCACGATGTTCATCAGCAGATCGAGCTTGCCGATGTCCACCCGGACCGTGCGGCTCATCCCCTTGGCGCTGACCGCTCCCTCGACCGCGAGCGGTGCCAGGAACTCCTCCTCCACCGCTGCCGGGAGCTCAGTTTCCTCGCCGAACCTGGTGATACTCAGGTTTTCCCGGTCGACCAGCGGCGTCAGCTCGGCCGTGCTCAGGTCGGAGCCGAACAGGATCTCGAAATCGATTCCGGCATCCAGGCCGCCCGAGGCAGAGGGGAGCGTGCTGATCACCTCGCCCACCTGCTTCAGCTGCTCGGTCAGTTCCATCAGTTCAGAGTCGAAGGTGGCAAGCAGCAGGGAGACCCGGATCGAGTAGATGCGCCGGCCCCGCTTCACGTTCTCCAGCAGGCGGTGCTCCTCGTATTCCGTCATCGAGTTGAGCACCCGCTCCGGCAGGTTCAGTCGGGAAAGGGGCGAATCCTTGGCTGCCTTGGGCTCACGGGCGAGGCAATCGTTAATGCGCTGCATGGCACCGGAGAAGTCCACCGGCTCGGGCTCCAACTCGCCGGCGTTTCGCACCAGGATGCTGAGAAGTTCGGTCGATTCGAAAAGCGCGCTCACCACTTTCTGATCCAGATCCACCCGCCCAAGCCGCAGGGCATCGAGCAGATTCTCCAGGTGGTGGCCCAGCTCGGCGATCTCGGTGAAGCCGAACATGCCGGCCAGTCCCTTCAGCGAGTGGGCCGCACGGAACACGGAATTCACCAGGTCCGGGCTGCACTCCCCGCCGTCCGCGCAGTCGCTAAGCGCCACCAGGTCCAGGCTCAGCTGGTCCAGGATCTCGTCGGCCTCAGCCAGGAAGTCCTTAACCGCCTTCCCTATGTTCTCCTCAACGCTCATAGGTTTCTCTCTTGAATGACCTGCACCTTTATGCGCCCTCCCCAGCCCCTCCCATAAAAGGAGGGGAGCTTAAAATCCCCTCCTCACCGGGAGAGCAGCACCCCCTCTCCTCACCGGGAGAGCTTAAAGTCCCCTCTCCCCTGGTGGGAGAGGTTAGGGAGAGGGGGGGAAATCCACCCTTCTACTACGGTTCCAGATACTTGCAAATCAGTTGCTGCAGCCTGACGGGATCAAAGGGTTTTATCAGGTACTCGTTGGCGCCCAAAGCAAGCCCCTTCTCCAGATCCTTGTCGCCGCTCTCGGTCGAGACCACGAAAAGCGGGATCGACTGGTAGTTGGGATTGTTCCGGACGTAGCTGATCAGCTCCAGCCCGTTGATGTCGGGCATGTTGATGTCGGTAATTATCAGATCCACCTGCTCTCGGGGCAAAAGGCGCAGCGCCTCGAAACCGCTTGCAGCCTCGACGATGGTGTACTTCTCCAGTTCGTCGATGGTGGAAACCAGCATGGACCGCATGGTGTTGGAATCTTCTGCTATGAGTATCCTCTTCACTTCACATCTCCCCTCGCCCATGGTCCTGCAACCTGCGCTGCAAAAGTGCTTTTTCCATTGCTATCCCGGCCTGGCCCAGAAATATCTCCAGGGATTCGGTGTCGCCTATCGGTTTTTCATCCGGAAGGTTGTCGCCGTACAACACCGCAACGACCTTTCCTTCGCTCACTATCGGCCCCACGAAGACCTCCGCGGGACGCGGCCCGCCGAGCTGTTCCAGAAAGTAGCCGCTCCAACTGGAGTCGTCGACCTCCCCTTTATGCGGGAACCTGGTCTGCAGCACCGACGAGAAAAACGACGGCTCTTCCCTCGGGATGCGCAGGTTTCTGACCCGGATATCGGCGCTGTCGTCCCGATCCTCCAGGCCAAACTGCCCAAGCCCCTGGATGCTGTCCTTTTTCACCAGCAATACCACAGCCCTGTTCATAAATTCGGCGGCAAAACGGAGCACCAGCAGGATGATTCCGCCGCCTAGCTGCGGATTGTTTAACTCTTCCAGCATCCCTCTGAGATGGGAGATGCCGATACTCTGATTTATCTGCGGCGCAGGGAGAGCCGGCTCCTCGCCCATCTCCAGCCTGAGCTCGTCGCCGATGTTGACCTGGCTGACGTTAGCCCCGCCACTGGCCACCATGCTGGAGAGCGCGTCGAAGAACCTGGGGGCGAAGCCAGGGATGGCGTCGGGAAGCTCCCCCTTGAGCGGCTTCATGATAATGGGAATCCCCATGGCGCGCGTTTTGCGCTGGGCGTCCTCGTTGGGGAAATCGCTCAGCGCCAAAAGCGGCAGCTCAGGGAAATTGCTGCGCACAAGCTCCATCAGCTCCAGGCCGCCGAGGATGCCGGTGCCGTCCATTCTGGGCATGATCAGGTCCACCACAACCGTGGGGCGGATTCCGTCGCGGTACAGGTTGTCCACCCTGATCAGCGCGTCCTCGCTCATGGTCAGGGCGTCGACCCGGTACCCCTGCTGCTCAAGGAGCAGAGCTAACGCATCCAGGGTTACAGGATCGTCGTCCACCAGTACCAGCGGCCGCCCGGCAACTGCAGCACTCACAGCAGTTACTGCGCTTGCAGCAGCTGCAACGGATGCAGCGTTTTCAAATGTTGCGGCGCCGGCAGCGGTTGCTGCCGTGCCGGCGCTTGCCGCGCTGTTGGCAGACGCTGCGCCTTCTGCTGATGCGGCGTATACTGCGGCTGCGACCGGTTGCGGTGCGGGCTCCGTGAAGGAAACGTCGATTGGGGGCAGCCGGTGCGGAGAGTGGTTTTTTTCGAGGGCGGGGGACGATGGTTCCTGCATAAGGTTGAAGGCGAAGTCGAGGCTTTCGTCCTGCTCAGCCTCTGCCTGCTCCTCCTCACCCGACTCACCCCGGTGGCGCTGCTCGTCGATGATGCGCGACCCTTCCATGGCGAGGTACTGCGGATTGAGCCCCTGCTTCAACATGAACTGGACCGGATCGAGCCGGGTAGCATCACCTTCCGCCATCTCCTGCAGCTCAAACTCGAAGGTTCCCTCGGCCCAGGCAAACAGGGAGTAGACTACGTTCTCGATCTGTTCCCTCAGCACCGCCTCGATGGCGTCGGAGCTGATACCGAAGCGGTCCACCATGATGACGCCGAGCAGCTGAGCGTTACCCTCATCGGCCTGGATGCTCAGGGCGCGCTTCAGGATGGTCAGATCGATGACCCCCTTCTGGATCAGCACCTCGCCCAGATTCTGGTGAAAAGTGTTCGAGCTGGCCCGGATCACCTGACCGTTTCGGAAGATGACCCGCGCCTCCCGCCCCCGGCTTTCCAGGGAGAGCACGCCCGATCGTCTGCTGAGGCTCACGATCTGCAGGATCTCGCCCAGCCCCAGGTCTTCCAAATTGCCGACGAGACTCATGGTTGCCGCTCTCTCATGTGAAGGGGTGGGTTCAGAATTCGCCTCATACTAAACCATCATATCGGCCAAGTAAAGAATGATTTAGGCATCTTTCTTGTCCCTGCCGCGGAACATCAGCTTGAGCGGAGTGCCGTCAAAACCGAACGCCTCTCTAAAACGATTCATTAGATAGCGCTCGTAAGAAAAGTAGATCCCCTCGGGACGATTGGTGAAGATAACGAAGGAAGGAGGCTTGATGGCGACCTGGGTGGCGTAGAAGAATTTCACCCGTTTGCCCTGGTCGAGCGGCGCGTGGTTTTCCTCGATGGCCTGGGTAAAGATACGGTTCAGCTCGCTGGTGGAAACCCGCTTGGTGAACTGCTCCATGACCAGGTCGACCTCTTCGATGATCTTGCCCGTCCTCTGACCGGTGGTGGCCGAGATGAACAGGATCGGGGCGAAGGGGAGGTACTTGAAGTTGCGCCTGATCTCTTCGATGAACTTCGGCACCGAGGCGTTGTCCTTGGTCAGGGTGTCCCACTTGTTGACCACGAAGATGCAACCGCGCCCGGCCTCGTAGGCGTAGCCCGCGATCTTGGAGTCCTGCTCGGTGACCCCTTCCTCGGCGTTCAGCACGATTAGCACCACGTCGGCGCGCTCGATGGAGCGCAGCGCATCCATGACGCTGTATTTCTCGACCTTCTCGACCGTTTTACCCTTGCGCCTGATTCCGGCGGTGTCGATCAGGAGGTACGGCTTCTTGTTGACCATGAAGCGGGTGTCGACCGCGTCCCTGGTGGTTCCGGCGGTCGGGTTCGCCACCACGCGCTCGTAGCCCAGCAAGCGGTTCACCAGGGTGGACTTGCCGACGTTGGGACGGCCTACCACCGCGATCTTGGTGATCTCCTCCTCAACTTCTCTTTCCTGGTCCACCGGGATAGCCGCCAGCACGTCGTCCATCAGGTCGCCTATGCCGCGGTTGTGCTCGGCCGACACGGTATAGATCTGGCCGATGCCGAGCGCGTAGAAATCTCCGACGTTGGTCTCCTGACGGTCGCCGTCCACCTTGTTGATCAGGTAGAATACCGGCTTGTTGATGCGGCGCAGCATCTCCACGACCTCGGTATCGGCAGGGGTCAGCCCGTCGCGCGAGTCCATGACGAACAGGATCAGGTCCGCCTCGTCCATGGCGAAGCGCGACTGTTCCCGCATCTGCTGCAGGAGCTTATCGGAAGTTTCCGGCTCGAAGCCGCCGGTATCCACCAGGATGAAGGGGACGTCGAAGCGGTTCACCTCGACGTAGTTTCTGTCCCGGGTCACCCCCGGCATATCGTCGACCATCGCCTTGCGGCGCCCGACCAGCCTGTTGAATAGAGTAGATTTTCCGACATTCGGGCGTCCGACGATGGCAATAATTGGTTTCATTGGTTTCCAGCTGGAAAATGCTTAAATCTAAGGTGCTAAAAAAGCGGCATTTTCTCTTACAGGTTATTTGACAACTAACCCGTATGTGTAACATTTTGCAGCAGAATAAGCAAGGAGTACCATCCGGCAGTAAAGCTTTGCAGCTGGCAAGACTGCTGCGCCCTGGGCCACTGCCGAAGTTATTCATTAGATTTACCCCGAAATCTTGCGCCAGGTTTCCTTGTTGGCACTCGGCGGGCTCATCCGTGCCAGCGCAATATCTCTTGACGGTATTATCCCCAGAGGATATTGATTACCATTGAGAGGTGACAGATGACAAAGCGTGATTTCCCGCCCATCCACCCGGGCGAAATATTGCTGAAAGAGTTTCTTGAGCCAATGGGCATCACTCAATACCGGCTGGCCAAAGATACAGGAGTCGCTCCACGGCGCATTAACGAGATCGTGCATGGCCGACGCGCGATAACCGCCGACACTGCACTGCGCCTGGGACGCTTCTTCACCATGGAAGCGCAATTCTGGCTTAACCTCCAGACGCATTATGATATGGAGGTGGCTTTGGAAGCTCTCGATGGTCGTCTCGACAAGGAAGTCATCCCACTTCCCCGTGCTGCATAGCGCAACCCTTGCCGGCCTGTCAGATCGCCCTCCACTCTGAGTAACTTCAAAGGCAAATCCCCCCTGTCCCCCCTTTGCTAAAGTGGGGGGACCCAGTATCCGGGGATCTTAGATTTAAGGCAAAGTTACTCTTCGATAAAACACCGCCGCAGGCGGGGTCGGGTGCTAATCAGTTCATCCTTTGGCGACCACTCCTTTACCTGAATCATTGCCACCACTGCCCATGCGTGCCGGACAGAGTCCTCTTGCGCGGGACGGGAGAATTGACATCGCCGGCGGCATCTGATACTTTTCCCATCCGCCTGCAGCGGCACCCGGCGCCACTTCACCGGCACCGGCCTTCCACTACCCTCCCCCGCCGCCTAAGCTGCCGGATAACACTTCAAAACACGGAGCCTCTACCATGCACAAAAAGCTGTTTATCCCGGGACCGATCGAGATCGCTCCGGAAATACTCAACGCTATGGCGACGCCGATGATCGGGCATCGCATGCCCGAGTACGCACACCTGCACAAAGGGGTGACCGACAAACTGAAGAAGCTGATGTTCACCGAGGAACGGGTCTTCCTCGCCACTTCGAGCGCCTTCGGCGTCATGGAGGGGGCGGTGCGCAACCTGGTGGGCAAGCGCTGCGCCAACTTCTGCAACGGCGCCTTTTCCGACAAGTGGCACAACGTGACGCTTGCCTGCGGCAAGGAGGCGGATGCCTTCAAGGCCGAGTGGGGCGAGCCGATCACGCCGGAGATGGTCGACGCGGCACTTGCCACCGGCAAGTACGACTCGATGACCCTGATCCACAACGAGACCTCCACCGGCGTGATGTCCCCGCTGCCCGAGATCGCCGAGGTACTCAGGAAATATCCGGAAGTGCTCTCCATCGTCGACACGGTCTCCTCGATGAGCGCGCTGAAAATCCCGGTCGCCGATCTTGGTATCGACTGCTGCATCTTTGGCGTGCAGAAGGCTTTCGCCCTGCCGCCGGGACTCGCCGTCTTCAGCGCAAGCGAGCGGGCACTGGAACGCGCCAAGACCGTCCCCGGGCGCGGCTACTACTTCGACTTCCTGGAGTTCGCCGCTGCGGACGAGAAAGACAACACGCCGTCCACCCCCTGCATCTCGCTCATCTACGCCATGGACCTGCAGCTGGACAGGATCTTCGCCGAAGGGATGGAGCAGAGATGGCAGCGGCACGCCGACATGGCTCAATTCATGAGGAACTGGGCTCAGGAGCATGGCTTCGGTCTGCTGGCCGCCCCGCCGTACCGCTCGGTCACGCTCACCTGCGCCACTAATGATCGCGGCGTGAACCTGGCGCAAATGAAGAAGCAGCTCGGCGAGCGCGGCTTTGCCTTTGACGACGGCTACGGGAAACTGAAAGGGAAGACCTTCCGGGTGGCTCACATGGGTGACATGCAGCTTAGCGATCTGAAGGAGATTACTGCGGAGATGGAGCAGATCCTTCAAGCAGATAAAGATTAAGATTGAGATTAAGGGAACCTTGTAGGGACACCCCTTGCGGGTGTCCTGCATTGCCTGCCCGGGTTCCGGCATTACCGGCTGTCCGGCATTGCCCCTGGATGCCCGCAAGGGGTATCCCTACAAAAGGAAAGGTTAAGATTAGGAGGGCTGAGGGCATGACACCCTGACCAGCTACCCTCTTAATCTTAACCTTTGTCTCAATCTCGACCATCTGGTCTTTAGCTTACTCTTTGCTTTACCCTTAATCTCAATCTGCCCCTTTATGTCTTTGCTTTACTCTTAATCTCAATCTTAGTCTGCCTTTCTACTCCGGCTCGAAGGCCTCTTTGCCGACGCCGCAGACCGGGCAGACCCATTCGTCGGGCAGGTCTGCAAACGGGGTTCCGGCAGGTACACCGTTGTCCGGATCACCGACGTACGGATCGTACACATACTGACATACTGTACAAATATAAGGCTCCATTATTACCCCCTCTTTTTTTGGTGTGCCTATCATGACAAACGCGCCAGCAACCCTCAGGCCACCGACGCCTCTCCAGTAAAAAAACGTCTAATTATTCCGTATACATCCGCGAAACCCTTTACCTCACCCCGGTACCGGTAACCTCTCGCGGCGGGCCTCCGCGGCAGATTCGGCAAAATTCTAGCAGACCGATACAGCGTGTCAAATAAGATTCAAACAATAATTTAGTCTTGATTTTAAAACTCGCTGTGTTACTTTGTGATAATTAAAATTCCGGCCTCCGGAGGGGACTGCATTGACGCTCAATGACATCACCAGGTGCATGAGTCTTAAGCAACATGGTAGAGACTGCGATCAGGTTCCACCTGACGGCATCACACAGATCTCACTGAGCAATTCGTCGGCAAGGGCGAGAGGCTCTCTTACCATCTCACCACACGAGCCGTTCAACAACTCCCGCGTACTGTGTCAGAACTATCCCCAGTAGTAAGCAAACAGCCAATACCAGATTCAACTAAGAGCCAAACCAGATTCAGCAACTGGAGAACAGTCACACAAGTTCATCCAGCAAAGGCACGTTCGTCCGTTTTAAATGACCCATTGGCAGCAGAGCCGGGCCGACTGATGCCGCGACAAATAGCACGCCTGGCGCATGGCAGGTCCAAGGGAATCGGTACCTAGTCATCCCTGTCACAACGAGAAGCAGAGCAATGAAATCCAACGCGCGAGGACTCTGTTTTGCCTAGACGCTTATATTTTGGATTAACGGCAAGAAATTGGATTAAAGGCAAGAAAGATTAATGGGTTTGTAGGAATTGCAATGTGATCCTAACAACACGGAGGGAATGGACATGAGTTACGAGGTTAAAAACAAGCAGTTACTGGACTGGGTTAAGGAAGTCTCAGCTTTGTGCCAACCCGATCAGATCCACTGGTGCGACGGCTCCCAGGAGGAGTACGTCAACCTGTGCGACCTTCTGGTCAAAGCCGGCACCTTCCGGAAACTGAACCAGGAGAAACGTCCCAACAGCTACCTCGCCTGGTCCGATCCGGGTGACGTGGCGCGTGTCGAAGATCGTACCTTCATCTGCAGTCTCGCCAAGCAGGATGCCGGCCCGACCAACAACTGGATGCCCCCCAAGGAGATGAAGAAGACCCTCGCCAACCTGTTCGAGGGGTGCATGAAGGGACGCACCATGTACGTGATCCCCTTCAGCATGGGGCCGCTCGGCTCCAACATCGCCAAGATCGGTGTAGAGATCTCCGACTCACCCTATGTCGCCGTCAACATGAAGATCATGACGCGCATGGGCAAGAAGGTGATCGACGTTCTGGGCGACGGCGAGTTCATCCCCTGCCTGCACTCCATCGGCGCACCGCTGGAGCCGGGCCAAAAAGATGTGCCCTGGCCCTGCAACAAGGAAAAGTACATCGTGCACTTCCCTGAGGAGCGCTCCATCTGGTCCTTCGGATCCGGCTACGGCGGCAACGCCCTGCTCGGCAAGAAGTGCCTGGCGCTGCGTATCGCCTCCAAGATCGCCAAGGACGAAGGATGGCTGGCAGAGCACATGCTCATCCTGGGCATCGAATCCCCCGAAGGTGAGAAGACCTACCTGGGCGCGGCTTTCCCGAGCGCCTGCGGCAAGACCAACCTGGCCATGCTGGTACCGCCCGAAAGCTTCAGGAAAAGCGGCTGGAAGGTTTCGACCGTGGGCGACGACATCGCCTGGATCAAGCCCGGCCCCGACGGACAGCTCTACGCCATCAACCCGGAAGCGGGCTTCTTCGGCGTGGCTCCCGGCACCTCGGTGAAATCCAACCCCAACGCCATGCACTCCTGCGACAGCAACTCCATCTTCACCAACGTGGCGCTGACCCCGGACGGCGACGTCTGGTGGGAGGGTATGACCGACACGCCGCCTGCCAACCTGACCGACTGGCAGGGCAATGCCTGGACCCCGGACTGCGGCAGAAATGCAGCCCACCCGAACTCCCGTTTCACCTCACCGGCGAGCCAGTGCCCCTCCATCGATCCTGAATGGGAAAACCCCAAGGGGGTGCCGATGAAGGCGTTCGTCTTCGGCGGCCGGCGCAACAACGTGATCCCGCTGGTATATCAGGCGTTCAACTGGAGCTACGGCGTCTACCTTGCAGCCACCATGGGCTCCGAGACCACCGCAGCCGCCGTCGGAACCATCGGCAACGTGCGTCGCGACCCGTTCGCCATGCTGCCGTTTTGCGGCTACCACGTGGCGGATTATTTCAACCACTGGCTGCAGATGGGGCGTACCACTCCGAACCCGCCGCGCGTCTTCAGCGTCAACTGGTTCCGCAAGGACGCCGACGGCAAGTTCCTCTGGCCGGGCTTCGGCGAGAACATGCGCATTCTGAAATGGATCGTGGACCGCGCCAACGGCCGTGGAGCATCGGTGGAAAGTCCGCTGGGATGGATGCCGCGCTACGAGGATATCGACTGGACCGGAATGAACGGATCGGTATCCCGCGAGCAGTATCACGAGCTGATGTCCATCGACAGAGACGTCTGGAAGGAAGAGATCCTCTCCCACGAGGAGCTGTTCGTCAAGATGTACGACCGTCTACCCAAGGAGTTCCTCCACATCCGCGAATTGATTCTTTCCGGTCTCTGGCGTTCGCCTGAGCACTGGGAGCAGTTCACGCCGACTCCTGAGGATGACGGATACAACGACTAACATTAGTAGCAGTATCTGATAATTGCAGCACTGGCATAGCGAAAGGCCCCGTTCTCACGAGCGGGGCCTTTTTACATTGAGGTACTGTTGCAAACAAAGACTCACCTGCTATCTTTTTACCTGGCTAAACCAGATAACAGATGAGGAGAAGCAATTTGAAACTCAATGACATTACCAGGGGCACCGGACTTGAAGAACATGGCATAACGAACGCGAACCTGATCTATTGGACCTCGCCGACGGCCACGCTCTACGAGCAGGTTGTAAGGCGTGGCGAGGGACTCATCTCCCACCTTGGTGCTCTAGCTGTCAAAACGGGCCACTACACCGGAAGGGCAGCCAACGACAAATTCATCGTGGATGAGCCGACCAGCCATGACCAGATCAACTGGGGCAAGGTGAACCGCCCCTTCGACCCTGCCAGGTTCGACGCACTTTACAAGAAACTGACCATCTACATGCAGGGGCGCGACCTGTTCGTGCAGGACTGCTTCGCAGGTGCCAGCCGCGAACATCGGCTCCCGATCCGGATCATCACCGAGCGGGCCTGGCACTCGCTGTTCGCTCGCAACATGTTCCTGCGCGCCACACCTGCCGAATTGCAGAGCCATAAGACCCAGTTCACCGTAATAGATCTCCCCGCTTTCCATGCGGTACCGAGCATCGACGGGACCAATTCCGAAGCCTTCATCATCATCAACTTCGCCAGGAAGCTGGTAATCATCGGCGGGACCAACTATGCCGGCGAGATCAAGAAATCGATCTTCACCGTGCTGAACTACCTTTTGCCGCAAAAAGGGGTGCTGTCGATGCACTGCTCCGCCAATGCCGCGAAAAACGGGGATGTGGCGGTATTCTTCGGACTCTCCGGGACCGGTAAGACCACCCTGTCCGCCGCGCCGAACCGGCTTCTGATAGGCGACGACGAGCACGGCTGGAACGAAAAGGGAGTCTTCAATTTCGAAGGAGGCTGCTACGCGAAGATCATCAATCTATCCAAGGAATCCGAGCCGGAGATATTCGAGTGCACCAGGAGGTTCGGCACCATCCTGGAGAACGTGGCTATCGACACGCTTTCCCGCAGAATCGACCTGAATGACGCCTCCTTCACCGAGAACACCAGGGCCTCCTACCCGATCAGCCATATACCGAACATAGTCCCGGAAGGAAGCGGCGGACACCCGACCAACGTGATCATGCTCACCTGCGACGCCTTCGGGGTACTGCCGCCGATCGCGCGCCTCACACCAGAGCAGGCGATGTATCACTTTCTCTCCGGCTACACTGCCAAGGTCGCCGGTACCGAGGCTGGTATTACCGAGCCCCAGGCCACCTTTTCCGCCTGCTTCGGTGCGCCGTTCATGGCACTCCCCCCCTCTCGTTACGCGGAACTTCTAGGCAAGAAGATCGGTTCCGGGAAGGTAAACTGCTGGCTGGTCAACACAGGCTGGAGCGGAGGCGGCCCCGGTGTCGGTAGCAGGATGCGGATCGCCTACTCACGGGCGCTGGTGAACGCAGCGCTGGATGGGACGCTCAGCGCCGGCGCCTTCGTCAAGGACTCGATCTTCAACCTCGACATCCCGACGGAGTGCCCTGGAGTGGCGCAGGAGGTTCTTAACCCGAGAAACGTCTGGGCCGACAAGGGAGCCTACGACGCGGCCGCGAAGCGGTTGGTGGATATGTTCAGGGCCAACTTCGAGCAGTTTCAGGAGACAGTCTCCCCGGAGATCGCCGGGGTGCTCTAGGAATTAATTAACCCTTCGATGCAGCCAAACTCATTACCACTGTTGCATAGCCCTGAGCACACTGATATTATTGATTAAACCAGCAACGCAGGAGGGATTATGAAAAGTCCACACTCAGACATCTGCGACAGGACCGAACGAAAAGACGAGAGGGTCCAGATAAAGAACCGGAAAACCTGCGAGATCGGGCTCAGCTTTGGTTGCACCATCGAAGGGGATACCGTACAGGTTGAACTTTCCGATGGCACCCTGGACAGTTGGCAAGAGGACGACTGCGAAGATGCCTCCGGCAACAAGTGAGGCGAGTGACCGTCCAGCAGGAAGTGCCGGAATAACTACAATATTGCATCACGAGAGCCTCGTACGAACACGAGGCTCTCTCTTTTTGAGCTGCTTTTGTATTACTCCCCCCTTTGGCAAAGGGGGGCGGGGGGGG
>Ga0209317_1000568_pt1 | contig 42303 bp, 46 predicted proteins | sample RifGroB2_FD_183994 | JGI IMG/M metagenome (GOLD analysis project Ga0209317, IMG submission 183994) | Soil microbial communities from Rifle, Colorado, USA - Groundwater B2 (SPAdes) (version 2) | ecosystem: Environmental > Terrestrial > Soil > Unclassified | place: Rifle, Colorado | collected... | reverse complement strand
CTTTAATTAAAATATTGACTCGGGATTGGTGTACTGATAACCCTTTCTATAGATCCCTTAATTAAAGCCTCCAGATGGCGACCGATTTCTGAGTTATATTTCCCCCTTCCTCCCCCTGGAAGGGGGCTTTTTTACTTCCGGGGACGAATTTGGTAAGATGAAAAAATAACGATGACAGTAAAAGAACAACTTACACTGGTTTTAAAAGCCAGCCGGAAACTTAACCTGGTTTCAGTGGAAAAAATAAATCAGGTTTTAGAGGATGTGGCAACTGCTGCAACCGAAAATACAGCGTTTATCCTTCAGGAAAATGATAAAGATTTAAGCCGGATGGATCCAAATGATCCGAAGTATGACCGATTGATGTTGACTGCTGATCGAATAAAAGGAATCGCAACCGATATTTGCAATGTGGCCTCACTCCCATCGCCACTTGGCCGGATTTTGAGCGAAACCAACCGTCCTAATGGAATGAAAATCTCAAAAATCAGTGTTCCTTTCGGAGTCATCGGTATCATTTACGAAGCCCGTCCCAATGTAACTTTCGACGTGTTTTCGTTATGCCTGAAATCGGGAAATGCCTGTGTCTTAAAGGGAGGAAGCGATGCCAACGATTCGAATGTGGCTATTGTAAAGGTCATTCAGAAAGTCCTAAGTAAACATGCACTCGACGAAAATATTCTTTCGCTCCTTCCGGTTGACCGCGAAGCTACTACCGAACTTTTACATGCACATGGTTTGGTTGACCTGATTATTCCACGCGGTTCGCAAAACCTCATTAATTTTGTCCGTGAGAATTCAACCATTCCGGTGATTGAAACCGGGGCCGGAATTTGCCATACTTATTTCGATGAAACTGGCAATGCCCTCAAAGGACAGGCGATTATAAACAATGCGAAAACCCGCCGCCCAAGCGTTTGCAATGCGCTCGATTGCCTGATTATTCACCAAAACAGGCTGAAAGACTTGCCTTTTCTCACCAAACTTCTTCCTGAAAGTCAGGTTGTTATTTATGCCGATGAAAAATCCTATCAGGCGCTTGATGGTAGATATCCATCCCGTTTGCTCAAACATGCTACTGAAGAATCGTTCGGTACCGAATTTTTGTCGTATAAAATGGCGGTTAAAACTGTGTCCGATTTTGATGAAGCGCTCGACCACATTGCAACATACAGTTCCAAACATTCCGAAGCCATTGTTTCTGAAGATGAAGGTTCATTGGAAATTTTCAGAAGGTCGGTTGATGCGGCAGCGGTTTATTGCAATGTTTCAACCGCTTTTACCGATGGCGCGCAATTTGGTTTGGGTGCAGAAATAGGCATTTCTACCCAGAAATTACATGCACGCGGCCCGATGGCCCTCGAAGAACTGACCAGCTACAAATGGATTGTGGAAGGCAACGGGCAGATTCGGGCGAAATAGAAAAAAGTGGTCAGTCGCAGTTTACAGTTCTCTGCTTTTAATGAAAATAGCCTTTGCCCCTAGTACGCTAGCCAACAGAAATGTAGGAAAACAGCTCCATAGGAGCGAAATATTTATAGAGAGAAATAGTAATAGAAGAAAATCGTCTGCGAAAACAAGCAGAAAAAAGCTTTGACCTCCCTTCGGACGAAACAGGATTCAACTCCTAAAAGGAATTTCCGAAATGAATAAAAATTCTTTCCTGAATTGAAAATTGCTGTATCTTTATTGAATAAACTCTTAACAACACAAAATTCAAAAATACAATAAATTAAAATTTTAATGAGACATTTTACGTCAGTTCATGATATTGAAAATCTGGATGAAGCCTTAAAACTTGCATTCGAAATCAAGCAATCGCCATATAAATTTCAGGAACTGGGAAAGAATAAAACCCTTTTGCTGGTATTCTTCAATTCGAGCCTTCGTACCCGTTTAAGTACGCAGAAAGCCGGATTGAACCTGGGTATGAACGTGATCGTTTTCGACATCAACGAAGGCGGCTGGAAACTGGAAACCGAATTGGGAGTGATTATGGATGGCAACAAACCTGAACATATCCGCGAAGCCGTACCCGTTATTGGCCGTTATTGCGACATTATCGGAGTACGATCATTTGCCCAATTCGAAAACAGGGACGACGATTATCAGGAAAAAATCATACAGCAATTTGTTGATTATTCAGGAGTTCCGGTTGTTAGCATGGAAGCTGCAACCCGTCATCCGCTTCAATCGTTTGCCGATCATTTAACCATTGAGGAGTTCAAAACCAAAGCCCGCCCGAAAGTTGTTTTAACCTGGGCTCCGCATCCCCGCGCTTTGCCGCAAGCGGTTCCAAACTCCTTTGTAGAGTGGATGCGTCAGACCGGTTATAAATTGGTAGTGACCCATCCTGAAGGTTATGAACTTGCCCCTGAATTTATGGGTGACCTTAAACCGGAATACGATCAGATGAAGGCTTTTAAAGGCGCCGATTTCATTTATGCCAAAAACTGGGCATCTTATTCCAATTATGGAAAGATCCTTTCAAAAGATCGTTCTTGGACCGTTTCGAAGCGACAGATGGAAGTTACCGATCATGCAAAATTCATGCATTGTCTGCCAGTTCGCCGTAATATGATTGTTACCGATGAAGTGATTGACGGCCCAAACTCCATCGTTATTCAGGAAGCTGAAAACCGTTTGTATTCTGCACAGGCCGTATTGAAAATGATATTAGACGAGTTAAAATAGTTCGGAGTACCTAAAGTTCGTAGTGCCTAAAGTATTTAGGACTCAATAACTCCAGGCACTCCAGGCACTTAAAACTTTAGGCACTTATTATGGAAAGATTAACTATTGTAAAGGTTGGTGGAAAAGTAGTTGAAGAAAAAGAATCTCTGGATCAATTGCTAAATCAGTTCGCTCAAATCAGGGGGAAGCGTATTTTGGTGCATGGCGGCGGAAGCCTGGCAACCAGTATGGCCGAAAAACTGGGTATTGAAACCCATATGGCAGAAGGCCGCCGGATTACCGATGAAGCAACATTGGAAGTGGTTACTATGGTTTATGCCGGATTAGTCAACAAAACAATAGTTGCCGGTTTACAAGCCAGAGGATGTAATTCGATTGGCTTAACCGGAGCCGATCTGAATGTTATCCGCGCCAAAAAAAGACCAGTTACAACGATTGATTTCGGCTTTGTCGGGGATATTCTTGGGGTTAACACTTCAGAATTACGATTACTGTTAAATGAAGAAGTTGTACCTGTTATGGCTCCCATAACCCACGATGGAAAAGGCCAGTTATTTAATACTAATGCCGACACCATAGCAGCTGATCTGGCTATTGAACTGTCGAATTATTTTTCGGTCAACTTATTTTATTGTTTTGAGAAAAAAGGTGTATTGCTCAAGGAAGATGACGAGAATTCAGTAATTTCAGAACTGAGTTATAACCGGTTTAAGTTACTTCAGGAGGAAGGAATTATTAATGAAGGAATGATTCCGAAACTCGATAACGGATTTAATGCCATGAAAAACGGAGTTAGCCAGGTTCTGATAACGAACCCGAACCAGATTTCAATGGCACGCGGAACCCGGTTAAGCCTGAAGGAAGATTGAAAAATAGTATGGTTTCCGTTTAAATCACTCCTGTGAATCTCATTTTTCGATTCCAAATAATGACTAATTTTATCCTATGAAACGCTTCATTCAAAATGCAATTCTGGCGCTTTTTATACTTGGCGGCTACAATGGTTTTGCGCAGGCAGAAACAACATTGGTTAAACTTTCAGTACCAGTACCGGATTTCAATTATGAATTGAGTCCGGGGAAATCACAAAGTATCAGTGACCTGAAAGGCAAAACAGTGTTAATCACATTTTTTGCAACCTGGTGCGGACCATGCCGAAAAGAGTTGCCACATATTCAGTCGGATATTTACAACAAATACAAAAAGAACCCGAAATTTGAATTACTGATTATTGGTCGTGAACACAACTGGGACGAAGTGAATACATTCCGGACTGAAAATAAATTTACCATGCCATTTTATCCTGATCCCGAACGTAAAATTTATTCAAAATTTGCATCTCAGTTTATCCCGCGGAACTTCCTTATTTCGCCGGAAGGAAGAGTAATTTTCAGTTCAATCGGATTTGAAGCGAAAGATTTTAGTAAACTAAAAGAAATGATTGACAGTCAGTTGAAAAAGGACTGATGGATTGACAGACTGTTGGACTGAATGAATCCAGACAACTGACCACTGTGACTGAACACTGTTTTATTTGGCTGCAATAGTTTCAATTTCTATCAAAACCCCCATAGGCAAATCCCTGACCGCAAAAGCAGACCTGGCCGGAGGATTTACAGCGTAAAACCTGCCATAAACCTCATTCATAGCCTTAAAATTAGCGATATCGCTTAAGAAACAGGTTGATTTAACCACATCGCTGTATTCATATCCGGCTTCGCTCAAAATTGCTCCGATATTCTTCAAAATCTGTTCTGTTTGTTCCTGAATTCCACCTTCAACAATTTTCATTGTATGGGGATCAAGGGCTATTTGTCCTGAAATATACAAGGTGCCGGCGACTTCAACTGCCTGACTATACGGACCAACTGCTGCCGGTGCATCTGCTGTATTTATAAAACGTTTCATAAGGTATTGGTTAAATGGTTGAATGGTTAAATGGTTGAATGGTTGAATGGTTAAATGGTCTAATGTATTAATATACGAATTGCCGAATTATCAATTTGTCAAATTTTAATTGGCTAGCTGTGTTTTTCTGAAAGATATCTTTCAGCATCAATGGCAGCCATACAACCAGTTCCGGCAGCAGTTACGGCCTGTCGGTAAACTGAATCCTGAACATCGCCACAGGCAAATACCCCGGCAACATTGGTTTTTGAAGTACCCGGAATGGTTTTGACATAGCCAACTTCATCGGTATCAATAAAATCTTTTACGAAGTCGGAATTTGGCTGATGCCCGATAGCCAGGAAAAATCCATCAATTTTAATGGTTACTTCCTCCTCTTCCAGAGTTCCTTTTTTCTTCCAGAGCAATGCGCCTTCCACAACTCCATCGCCTAGCAATCCCTTGGTTTGATGCTCCCATAAAACCTCAATGTTTTTTGTCCTGAAAACCCTTTCCTGCATCACTTTTGAAGCGCGAAGTTCGTTTCGGCGAACAATCAGATAAACTTTATTTACCAGTCCAGCCAGATAAATAGCCTCTTCGGCAGCGGTATCGCCACCACCTACAACGGCAACATCTTTTCCGCGATAAAAGAAACCATCACAGGTAGCGCAGGCAGACACTCCGCTTCCGGCGTACTTTTTCTCATCTTCAATTCCCAGGTATTTTGCGGTTGCTCCTGTTGCTAATATGACTACTTCTGATTCAACTATTTTTTTGTCGTCAATCCATACTTTATGCACAGGTCCTGAAAAATCAACTTTGGTTGCAAGTCCCCAGCGGACATCAGTTCCAAACCGGATCGCTTGCGCTTTTAATTCTTCCATCATCTCTGGACCGGTAACACCTTGCGGATATCCCGGAAAATTTTCCACTTCAGTAGTTGTAGTTAACTGCCCACCTGGCTGAAGGCCTTCGTACATTACAGGACTCAGATTAGCCCGTGCAGCATAAATGGCAGCAGTGTAACCAGCCGGACCAGAACCAATAATCAGGCATTTTACCCTTTCAATTTCAACGTCCTGATTAGTAATATTACTTTTTGAGTCGTCAATATTCATTACTTTAAACATGTCATTTTTTGATTTGGTTTTGTTTTCAAAGTTACAAAACAAGTATTGAGTAACAACAGCGATATAATCAATAATTGTTATCGGCAGATAGACAAAGCTGATTTTAAAATTCAACTTTGATATTCTATGACCGGATCCACTTTGGCTTTCATAACAATACCAACTAAATCAAACAGAATAACGCATTGTCGGACAACATTCAATAGTTAAAATATCATAAAATATTATAAATTAATATGATAGAGAAATAAAGTTTAAAATATTCAGTTCCTAAAGTGGTAACATTTATCAGGTTTCTCATGTAAAAAAGAATATAAAAACGATAAGCTATGGTTGTTCAGAAAAGAATTCAGAAAATCAGGAAACAATCAATGATTGCCTCTCCTACCAGAAATCCATGGTTTTTTAGTGAAGATAGTGTTGTGAACCAATCTCAGATTACAGAGAGGAAATCATTTGGGAAAAATCGCGAAAGTATTTTTAATGAAGATTATTTCAGGTATGCAAAAGGAAATTCGGAACTACACAGAAAAAAGAAAGAATGTACTTTTGTGGTTGATTGGCAATTATCTGATACCTTCTGATCTGAAATTCATAAAATCTGAAGAAGTTTTTTTTACTAAAAAAGGCCGGACCTTCTGGAATCGGTTTCATCATTAGGGGATCATCAATATGTTGAATATTCAGGCTCAAAAAACCGGCTATATTTTTTGGATAACTAAAGAAGATGGCTACTTTTGCACGCACAAAAGTTCGGGGTGTAGCGCAAGCCGGTAATATAGTATTTAACTTCTTATATTACAATCATATATAAACTTCATCTTAAATATATATTCTCCATCGTAAAGGTTATTCAAACCAAAAGCAATTTAACATATTCCAGAAAATATTATCACTTAATATTCAGTTAGTTAGCAATCTGAAATACTCATATCAGATTAAAGAATACTTAAACATCTTAAATGCTGTATAGTATTGATTATCAATTAGTTTAGTTAATTAATTGGCTATATCTTTGTGCCATTATTAACAATTAAAAACTAAAAAATATGAGTAAAAGAAATTGTAAAAAACCTTTCAATTGTAAAGATTGTAAGGAGTATTGTGTGCCTGCTACTGTTTATTATAAGAAAAACTCAAGTAAGTTAAAAGAGATTTATTTTTTCTACAATGGTTACAATATATCAGTAACTAAAAATGTTGAAGAATTTGATTCATTTCTTTTTAATTATTACAACTCTTATAAATTACAACACCAAATATGTATTAAAGATTATTTGAAACAACTTAATTTAATCTGCTTAAATTATGATGCTGATATTTATGATGATCGTACAGATAAGATATTTGCAATGAATGTGTTTGTTTTAACAAAAATGAATGTAATAATTAATGATGATGAAAATGGTTTAGTATATATCTATATTTAGAAAAAAGAGAGTTTTTAAAACTCTCTTTTTTCTAAAATTTCTATCTGTATTCATTCCAGACAACATTTTTTTCAAAAACACGAAAATAAAATAAACTTCCCGAACACAATTGTATATAAAACTCATAAATAAAAAATTATTAACAATTAAAATTTAAAAATTATGAGTAAAACAGTATTAACAATTAGAAATTTGAATTTTAAAAGAGATACGAATAAGTATCTATTTCAGAAGTATTTTGATCAAAAGTATTTTGATTATAAAGATGAAATCATTGATGTAATTATATACAGAGATGAGAAAAGAAGTAAAAGAGTTTTAACTACTAAAAAAAGTAAAGTATGAAAAAACAGAAACAAACAGAACTGATATTTGATTATAAGTTTGAAGTAATAAAAAGAGTAAATATAAAGATTGATAATTTAGTTGATTTTATAGATCCAACTGATAAAACATTAATTGATGTTATTAAAAAATATATCATTCGTTACAAATCAGATTTTTTTAAAATTAATTACAGATATGAAGTTGATTTATTTGAAATATATGATGAACAAATTATATCAACTATTAAAGTTAAAAAATATGATTATGATGATTTTAAAAATAATTCAGAATATAAAGATCATAAAGAAAAAATTATAGATAATTTAGAAAAATATAGTATTGATGATTTTACATTTGAAGATTTGAAAATGTTAAAATATAATATAGATAATAATCATCCTACAGATGATTCTGAATTACCATTTTAATTATAAAGTATGAAATTAAAAGAATGTGTATGTATTAAATCTCACATACGAACATACAATTATGTGAAATATAAATTTGAAAAGAATAAAAAATATAAATACTCAAATATATATACTCCGATCAATCTTTACGATTATTGTGTTTTAACTGATAATTATGATTTTTCAAAAAATAAAAATAAAAATTTTGATAATTTCTTTAATTATACAAATTACACTTATAATAATGATTTTTCAAATTACTTTACAATAGATATTTCAGTAATAAGAAAAATGAAGTTAGATAAAATAAAAAAAGTAGTTCAGAAATGAACTACTTTTTTTTTGCCCCAGCCTCATTACTATTTTTCAGCAATAAGGCGTTTTTTTACCTTATATAAATACGCTTTATTATATCCTGTATATAATTGTATATCAGTGAGTTGCATTTGTTTATTATTCCACAAATCTAAAAACATCTCATCTGTAAGTTTTACCTTTTCAGTTTTTACTTCTGACTGAACCTCAATTTCAAAAAAAGTATATTTCTTTTTTAATGCCGCTAAATCTCTGTCAAATTTTGCCCGAAGTTGTCGCTCTTCGTGTCCACAGAGCAGGTCTCTTTGTTCTGGTGTAAGTTCAATTTTTGTTTTCATATTTTTTGTATATTATTGATTATAGGGCTAATATACGGAGGGGTTTTATAACTGCGGAATATTTTGATATTATTTTTTCGGTATTATTAAATGATATTCTTACTCTATAAAGTTCTTATGAGTAAACCATTTATTTTCCGTATTTCTGTTTTGCCTTTGGTGGTCGTTATGGCAATGTCTGAACCATACCATTTTGCAGAAATAGCATCTCCTCCGATTGTCCGAACAAGCGAACCATTTTCTTTTCGTAGTTCACATTTGCCTTTTATTGTTGTAATCACAATCAATGATTGAGCATTGTTGAAGTCGGCTGAAATTGCATCTCCTCCGATTGTCCGAGCAAGAGATCCATTTTCATTTCGCAATTCTACTTTCCCATTTTTGATTAATACGATTTTCATTTCCTAAATTTTAATCTTTATTGAAACCCACCCATTTGCCGTCCTTATCCAGACCCCTATTTTTTAATTCATATAGAGCAACTTTGTTTAAATCCAATCTATTGTTTGCAACCTCAACGAGAATATCGGTGTCAAACAGAGAGATAACATTTTTATTTGGGTCTATGTAATCTTTGGGAGTTGAGGTTTTATCAGTTTTCATATTCTAATTCATTTTTGATGTTTTTCACTTTATTGATAGTTGAAAATGAGCATCCAATAATCTTACTAATCTCGCTATAAGGATATTCCTTTTCTAAATAATTCAAAATCTTTTGATTGCGTGGTTTTTGAATGAAGTTCATTTTTGTTTCTTGGGTGCCAATTTTTCTGCCACGATATTTCCCTTTAATTTTCGCCAGCGCAATTCCTTCTTTTTGTCTATCCAAAATCATATTTCTTTCAAAGGATGCCATTATTGACAAAATTGAAATGATCATTTGTGAAACCTCATCTGGAGAACCGTCTGCCTTAAAATTTGTGAGATTTGGATTTCTACATACTACTTTAATTCCCATCTCTGTAAGTTCCTGCCATGTCCTTAAAACATCAGTTGTATTTCTTCCGATACGATCAATTGAGCAAATTTCAAGATGGGTGAGTTTCTTTTGGTCAATCAACTCTTTAATTTGAGAGCCTTTTGGTCTCTTATAAAATTCTATACTTCCAGAACACTTATCAGCAAAAACATAATCAAATCCTTTGATGTCCTGAAGTTGTCGCTCGTCGTTCTGTTCCTGTGTGCTAACCCGTGAATAAAATACTTTCATTTTGATACTATTTATATGTGATACATCCACAATGCTAATATAGTATCAATCCCCCTAAAAACCTAATGTTTTAGCGGCTTTTTTCAATTTATTTTGATACTCGTTGAAGTATAGTCTATATCTGTATTTGGTCATAATTAGAATAATCTTCTAAATGAGATATTAATTAATGTAGATTTTCTTTTTTGTTGAGTAATTATTTAATTAACTTTGTATGTATCAACTATTTTATAAAAATAACTAAAAATGAGTGGGACGGTCATTTGTAGTAATTGTGGAAAAAAAATATCCTTTATTGGTAATGTTTGTCCTTATTGTCATGCGGACAAAACAAAAGATAAAGAAACCACTGCTATTATTGCTTTAATAGTAATAGGATTTTTTATTTGGTTGATTTACTTTTAGAATTTAACCAAATCAATTAACTCGTGTGAACATTAGCCTTTAACTTTAGATGTTAGTTAAAGGCATAATTCTTATTCCGGGGACGGGAAGTTATAGATTTTGATGTTGATGAACTTTTCTGGAACAAATAAAAGATACAGCCAACACTTGGTTTAACCCAATGTGGCTGATGTTTTTATTGATATATTGATTAACTGTAAGTTATGCGAAGTGAGTAGTCAAAAATTATGGTTATGAACTTACCTAAAGTTGAACATATTTTTGGTGGATTAATTGTTATTTTCGTTGTTTTGATAATAATTAACGATAGGAGAAGTAGTCTTCCTGCTGGTAGTAATTCTCAATCAAATTTCAGTACATCTGAAATTAAAATAAAATACACAAAAAAAAATCTCAATGTACGTGAAAAACCAAACGCTGAAAGTAAAGTCGTTAAAACTTTAATGCCAAATGAAAAAGTAAGAACTAAAGAGATAGAAGAAAATGGCTTTACACAAATTCTAAATTCAGAAAATCTAATTTATGGATGGTGTTCAAGTAAGTATCTGCAAAATATGCCACTATCCGCAAATGAACTTCACAAGCCTATAAAATTAATAAAAGAAGCAAAATATTATGTTAGACTAATAAGTGATAGTGTAAAAATTAAATATGCACCTAACCCAAATTCTTCAACAGTTGCTATTGGAATGAAAAATGAGATGTTTGATTTGGATAAAATGGAAGGTGGTTGGTATGTTATATTTATGTTCAGTGGAATGTATAGATATTTAAATATTTCCTGCGCTATAAAAGTTGATTCTATTCAACCTTATTCTTTCCCCATTGAAGTAAAAAAGCAGGCATATATTGAATTGTATGAGGCTGAGGGGAAATCAATGGAAGATGCGTATTTAAAATTTCCTAATGAAGCTCTAAAACAGGCAGATTATGTAAGTGTTTTAGATGATAAATATAAACTCCTAATATTCAGAAAATATTCAATACCTACACCCTATTCAAACAAACTCAATTTTGAGGGTTCAATAAATAAATGGTCTACTAAATAAAAGAAGTTAATATTCACACCTAACTTTTTTATATTTAAGATAGATGCAAAAATTAATAGCAAATATGCTTAATTGCTTTTTACCCTAAATATTTGTTCAATCGGATTCAAGGTTTAGATATATTTTCAATATTTTTTCTGCAATTTTTACCCCAGTTTTGTTTTTTATCTTAATACATGTATTCTCAACAGCACCTCTAAAAACAGATCCATCGTCCCTTATAATAGGTCCAAATTTTTTAAGTTCTTTTTGAATCCATTCCCAGTCTAACTGAAGCTCCTCAGGAAAATCCGTTCTCTTTAAATTGAAAAAACCAATATAAACTTGATTGAGCCTTTTTCTTATATCACCAGGTCCAGTTGCGAGTGAGTAAATTGTTTCTCTCAGTTTCTGTCTTGCATATAAATATTTATTTGTCATAATATTGTATATTTATTAATAAGTCTCAATTCCATAAAAATAGTTATTAAAACACTTAACTACTGAAAAGAAAAAATTTCTTTTGATTGCTGATTGAGAAAGATACAAATACTCAATTTAAGATATTTATATAAAACATTTATAGCCTCCATCCATCAAGGTTTTTACTTTTCTATTTCAATATATAAACAAAAAATATCCTCATTAAACAACTGAATTATAGATATATGATAGATATCATTCAGTTTAATCTAACATTTTTTACTTTTTCCTTCAACTTTTTCAATATAGCCTATAGTCATTCGGATTAATTTTCATTTGTGATAACATTGGTTCAAATAAATTGCTCCAACAATATTCCCTTTGATTCTGGCAGGTCTTCTTATGTGGGTTGATAAAATGTATAGCCAACAAAATACAACCCATTAAAACCAACCCAAATTGAAATTGTTTATTGAATATTCATTTATGATTATGGTGCAATTATCTGATTTTTTCATGTTGATTTTTTCTCCTCTGTAATAGATTGATAATCAATAGCCATTCCCAAAACAGGCAAGATCATGATTATATTATAATATATAAAATATATTTTTCTTGCCTAAATGCCAATAAATCAATACATTAATTATTTCCCCCTTCCCCCCGATTTTTTCATTCCATTTTCATGTCTTTTACGAATTTTTTTGATGTTCCTTTCATATTTTTCCAAGGCTTGATTTTGGTCATCAATTATTTTTTGTATCCGTGGTAACATCATTGCATTTACGGTGTCCTGAATAAGTTTAAACTCATTTGCTTTTCGTGCCTTCTCGTTTTTCTCCCATGTTTCCAATAATTCATTGTTTTTACATTCATCGCTCATCAATTATTCTATTTTTTATTTATATATATGAGAAAATAATTGAAAAGTTGATGATGAAATTTGATGAATTTAAAAGCAAAGACAAGGGTATAAAGAAACAGGAGAAGGAGTTGAAGAAGAAAAAGATGAAGAATAATATTGACCGGCTAACAAAGAAAAAAAGGGAGATCCAGACTAAAATGAATCAGTTCGTAAATAGTCCGAGTTACTATGAGATGTTAAAAATTCCTGCATTTACTCATTAGAAATTCAATGCCTTTGATTGTTATAATGGCTAACTGAAATCAGAGAAAAATTAAAATCATTATAGTTTTTGGTGGTGCTTTAATTGCAAAGGTTGGTAGTTCATTCAATCAATCTTTTATTTGCTCTGGTTGGTTCTAACTTGAAAAATGATGTTCATGTTGATTGGGGTAAATAACCTCTTATAACCATTAAAAATTCTACGAAAATAAATCAACTATTTTCTTTTTCTTCTCGTACGTTGCATTTGCAATAATTTCTTTCAATTTATCATCAATTGCTTTTTTATCTTCTATTTTAATTTCCTCATCATAAAATTTACCATCAAGTTCATCAAGTGGAAATCCTAATATATATTTTTCAGTTGTTTTAATTGATTTGTGATTTAATGCTTTTGAAATATAATATACATTTTTACCTTCCATTAATGATAAATATGCGAATGTATGCCTTGCCATATGGCTGCTTAATTTCATATTTTTATTGCTGAAAGTTTCTATTTCATTTGAAAGTTTTTTTAATTGTTTATTATATACTGCGGTTTGAGTTGCAACTGAAGTATAAATTTTTTTAATATCTGTTGTTTCTGATGTAACTTTAGAAAATATTCTTTGATTTTTGGTTTCTGAATTATTACTCAAATTATACAGATATAATCTAATCAAATCATATTTTTCAACTTTTCTATTATATTTTATTTCTTCACCGCCAGCAATTAAAGTATCAGTACCTGCAGGTAATCTTGTTTTTTTTATTATTTCAGTCTGAATTGATGGTTTCATAAACTTAAAAAGAATATCCAAAAGCTCATTATTCAATGCAATATCCATTTTTGATTTTGTTTTATACATCGTAAATTTTAATCTTTTTCCTGAATCAGTTATATTTTCCCAACGAAGCAATAATAAATCCGATACTCTCATTCCAAATGAATAATATTGAAAAAGCCATTTTAAGCCAATTAATTTATTAGGTTCTGAAAGTTTTAACACTTTATTTTCTTTTTGTGAATAACCACCTGCAGAACCATCAACTAATCCTTTTAGCAACTTAAATTCTTGTTTATTTAGGTGTTTTGGTGATGTTACAACAGCATTAAATTTGAAATTAGTGAATGGATTTTTTGATGGATTGTATTTTTCATCATTTATAGCATTTGTAAGAATAACACGAAACTTTTCCAGATATCCTTTCTGGCTAACTGGCTTAACATTCTTCAAAGTTAAATGCTCTCTAAAATCATTCAAAAAATCAATATTAATATCAAAAAATAGTAAATCTGGTTTTCTTCCAGATTCAGAACAAAATAATTCAAGTTGATATTTTAGAGTATTAGTTTTTTGTAGTAATCCTAACTGATTATTAATCTCCAGTTTTTTAGAATACTTTTCAAGATATTCAGAAAAAGAATTTGATTTATAAGTTATTGTTTGAGTTATTTTATTTGGATCTGAAATATTTAACTTTTTCAGTTCAGTTTTGAATTGAGTTTGAATTTTTTCATAATTCTTATATGATGGTAATAAATCACCTTTATCATTCACAAACTTATTTTTCTCTGAACCAGTTAAATAGAATGGTAAAGCAATATATCTATATTTTTCACCTTCTTTGATTCTTATTTTAACAGAATACAAATTTGAACCTTTTTTTGTTTCTTGGCTCCAAATAATTAACTTTGCGGCTGATTTCATAGTTCATTGATTTTATTGATTTTCAAACTTAAATCTACGGATAATATTTAGATTCATCTTAAATATATCTTAAATGTTTTTCAAAACAATACAGATTTATTGAAAAAATTATACTTTAAAATCAATTAGTTAGAAATTATTTTATTCATTTTCGGGGTGTAGCGCAGCCTGGTAGCGTATCCGTCTGGGGGGCGGGGGGTCGCAAGTTCAAATCTTGTCACCCCGACTAATTGAAAATCAAATGGTTAGACTTAAACGTTTAACCTTTGTTTTTTGTGTATTGCGCCGCTTTTGCGCCGTTTTTCGGATAGATACTTAGTTCAAAAGTCATTTTGTTCCATCAACTTCGATAAAATCACAACAAAAAACCGCTTCGATTAACAATACCGTTTTGATTAGAATTAAGCAATCAAATTACTGGTATGATAATGCTGTGCTGTTGAAATAGAAATAGCTGACAATGGTTTGGGTTTTGTGTGGTTTGTTTTAGAATAGCACGTTATGTAGGCAATAGCTTTGGTGATGTTGACCTATCCTTCATTCAGAATGTCTTTTTTGTGCCTATTTTAAAACTGTAACTTGTGTTAATGTAAATTAATCAAAAAGTCTAATCTTTGACGCAACGAATGGAAAAACCAGACTGTTTAACACTGCTTCCTTCTCCAATGTCAGTGGCATTTCCCATGTTTCTAAATCCGCCAAATGTTTGATTATTTGTTGAAAATTCACTGCTATTCCACCAATATGCAGACAGGCCTATACTGAAGAAAGTTCCGCTAGAGCTCCTGTTGCTTCCTGGTAATGCAGTAAATCCTGTTTCGTTGGTTCCAGTGTTTGAATTAGTCCAATGCATTGTGCCAGACTCTCTAAGCTTTGCACTTGCAATTGCTTTCCCTCCTAAATAATCAACTAAGATTGTCCATTCTGAATCAGAAGGTACGTGCCATCCTTTAGGCGCAAGTTTACCTGTATTGATTGCATACCAATTATACAGAGCACCATAAGGGTTTTTAAAACCAATATTATTATTATACCAACAATAGCCAGGAGTTACTAGAGATTCCCATATTTTATTGTCAGTAACATATGGTATGCTTATACCATCGTTATATTTCGTGGTTTTAAGGTTTTCTACCATCCATGTTTGAGTACCAATTTTTACTGTATGGTAAACATTGCCATCAATATCTGCTACTGTTCCAGATTCAGATGGAGTGATAGGTGTATCAATCTTTACAACATCTTTTTTGCAACTAAACAAAATAGATAACAAAAGAGCAACAAAAAGGACTAAAAAAAACGATCGATTGAGTTTCATGGATTTTGAATTTTAGGCTTGAATATCACAAATTTACTAAAACTTATGGCTGTAGTTTAAAATTGCGTTAGTAAATTAATAGCTCGAAACATAGGATTAATGGGGCTTTTGAAAATGCCAATAAAAGTTCTTTTTGTAATCCTTACACTTCAAGAGGTTTTTGATATGAGATACTTTACTTTTCAACGCTAATTTAAATTACAGCCAAACTTATTTGATAGTATCAAAATAATACCCTGCAATATTACCGGGTCGATGTAATGGAAACGGTTTTGATTTGTGAGAGTGTTATATTGGTTCATCAGTCTTTCAAACTTGCAATCTCTTCTCGTGTCATCCCGGAAACATCCCGAAACACAAACATAGGTCGATTGTCGTTACTACTTGCTGTTAATTCAACCGCCTTTAGTTTTGGAACAATATATTCCGATAACTTCAGCATAAAATCTAATGCCTTCGCCGGGTCCTTTTCTGCGATCTCATCCAACCATTTTTCGATATTTATTAAATTACCTTCAATCAATTCCTGATAGGCCGCTCTAATTTTTTTGTTCGTTTTATCTTTTGCTCCGGCAGGCCGTCCGTCAGGGTTACCTGATTCTCCTTTTTTGAATGCCCTGATATTGTTTTTTAATTGTTATTTACAGATAATTTAGTCAATTTTAGAATGTTTATTCAGGATCAAACGTGACTCCCTCTATTTTAGGTCAAGTCTTTTCTCTGAGGCCATGCTTACCAGCGTTTCGGCATCAATCTAAGCTCACCTTGAATAATGTTTTTAAATCCGTTTCTCAGTTCGCTTGTCAATAAATTAGATGTGCCGGGACTTCGGCTACCTGTTTTTTTTAGTTACCTTTTTCGTAGGGCATGGCACTCTATATTTGTTCTATTTTAGTGGAGAACAAGTAATTCTGGCAATTTTTCTTTCTTTTATCTCAAACTAAATACTGTTTTTATAAATGTCACTTCATCAATTTTTTGACAGACGGTCATATCTGAGGGGTAAGATTTTTTCATGATTATTATATATTCTGTGTTTTTGCCTGTTATAAAATCCTTATCTGTACTGGTGCAATAGTACCATTTCATTAGTCTGTCGAAATATTCTTTTTCTTTAATGTCATTCACTTTTAGTGTTAGTGTTTTAGTTCCACCGAGAAAATTGGTAATTGTTATTTCTGTGTCTGAAATTGTAATTATCCGTTGTTTTTCAATTACTTCGCCTTCGGAAGTAGTAGTAACAGAGCTCCTATATGTTGTCTGTCCATAAATATTAGAAGCGAATACTATTGAAATAATAAGTAGTAAATTTTTCATAACATTTGATTTTAAGATTCAATTAATTGATTTTGTTTAAAGTTAGATTAATTAATAATAGGTTCAAAAAACGAGGTGACAATTTTAGACTTTTTTGATTTTATGTATTGAGTTATTAAGTTATATTTTTCAATTTTCCGGATCAAATGTTATCCCTTTGATTATCGGCATCAAGTCTTTTCCTGTTATCTGAGTGGCTTGCATCCGGGGCAAACTATAATTCAACATTTTTTCAATGAATAATAATTTGTCTTTTGCTTCCAATTGGTCAAAATTTGCTTGCATACCTTCAATATTACTTTCAATGAATGCCTGAACTGTATTCCTCAATTCTTCTGTTGAACGGTTCTGGCTTCCTTTGGGTCTGCCATTCAAATTGTTAGTTGTTCCTTTTTGTAGTCCCATGTTTTGTAGTTTTTTGTTGTTTTCAAAACTTTGAATTTAAGTGTATCACTCGATTTTTTTTAATCGAGTACATATATATGATTTCTTTTTAAAGAACCTTTCTAAAAAACCTTTCTAAAAGTTCTTTATATAATATCTTTATATAGGTCGTGTTAATGTTGAAAAAAATATGAAGGAAATAAAAGGGTAAAAAAACAAATGTTCAAAACCTCTTATTATAGCTCTTCAAATGGTCGTGTTATGGTCGTGTTTTATCATTTTGATATTCAATGTATTAATATTCCAGTAAGGGGCTAGCTAGGGGCTTCCAAGGGGGTAACTAGGGGCTTCTTTCAATCTAGCTAATACCTGACTGACTATGTCCTTTTCCTGTTGTTTGTATTGCTTTTCTTTGGTTGACTTCCGCCGGGTTTCGGCCTCCATTATTAAGGCTGGCAAATCCAAAGTGAATGACACAAAAAAACCTCTGGTATAGCGGCTGTATGTTACCAGCTTCCAACCTTCACGCAAAGCGGTTTTAATCTTCACGGTTTGATATTCGTTTGCGTATTTCTTAACGCCTTCAGATAGCTCGCTAACGTCTTTCATTGCTTTGTCGTTTCCGCTCATCCTCGCCCAAAGAAAGGAATTATCTGTTCTGCAATATGGCTTTGTTCCTAAAATGGATTTAATGGCTAAATAGGCCGCTAAACACGCAATATCAAAGTCTGATTTATCATTTTTGTAGTAATCCCAAAAGATTGAAATGTTCAGTCCAACTTTCGGGCTGTTGGCTGGTATGCTGTCAAATAATGCTTTGCCCTGTTTTAATTTATTCTTTTTGTCCTGATCACTTCCGCCCAAATCAACATTATAGAATTTAGCTGCTGATTTGAACTTGTTAAATTCAGAATTACTATAAAGGTCTTCAGCATCCATTTTTAAGGAATGAGAATACAAAGCGAAATACAAAATATCAGTAAGAACCTTTTGTTTATCCTCAAAAAGTTCCTTCAAAAGAGTTACCGGAAAATTGAAATATTTGACATCGCTCATGGCTTGAATGTTAAATTGTACCATGTCAAAAACTTTTCAAACGATGAGGCGACTATATAAATGCCTCCGGCCTGTTCAATAGATTGCTGATACTGCTTTTGAGCTTCACTTTGCCTATCAGCTCCGATCTTCACCTCAACCTTAACGGATCGCCCGGCAATGGTCGCCGACACGTCACTCGTTCCATTCGTACCGCTGTTATTTATCCAATGTGTGCCGCAAATGGTTCGCTGGCATCCGATCACATCGCAAAAAGTTATCTGGGTGTCAATCCTTCGGCCTGTTGAATTGATTATTTCACTTTGTCCGCCTTTCAATCGAATGAATTGAATGATACATTGAGTTAATGCGTTGGCCGTGTCATCACGAAACTTTCTTGGTGCTAAATAATGCTGTGGCGTATTTGGGTAACGCTTCCGGGCTGCCTCATCGGCCAATGCTTCCAAAAGTTTAACCGCTTCAGATTTACGGTAATTGACTTTTTTACTATCTTTGATCTGTTCAAAAAAGGTGTCGCTCTGGTAGGTGGTGCCTTTTTTCATTTCGCATTGTCCTTTCTGTTTGTTAGCTTACTATCCAGATTTTCGCAAACCTCATCTTTTGTTTCAATTGGATTCGCTGTCATCCATTCGAGGATCTTATCCCGGTCAAATAAAATCTTGTTACCCAGCTTGAAAAATGGAACTTCGTTTTTTGAAGTTTTGGAATACGCTGTCGGTTTTTTGTACCCGGTTACATCGCAAAAAATATCTATTCCGTATATTTTTGGAATAGGTGCTTTTGCCGGGGTCTGATCTCTCTTTTCTGATCTATTAAACACGGATATTAACTGTCCAACTGTCAGAAATGTAACTGGTGTTTCATTCGTAATTTCATCAATTTTTTGATACATGACTTTGTTTTTTTTAGTTTAAAATGTATCATTGCGCAAATGATGAAACAAATATAAGTGACTGAATATCAAACTAAAATAGGGATACCTATTAGTACCCCTATTTTTATCCCTATTAAAAAAGACTTTCTAAATTGAAATATCTATGAATTTTTTTCTATTTGCTTTTCCCGGTTTGGTTTCGTCTTTAAGATTTCCAAATTTATCAATCGATCCGGGTTCAATTAGATAACTTAAAATCTGTTTTGTCACAATCGGCTTACCTTTAATCAAAAAGGCCTGTTTTATAAAGTAAAATGTCTCTGGGTGAGTTCCTAAAGTTACATAAGTATATTCTTTTGAAAGGATAAATATACCTGCCAATTGGTTCTGATTTCCCATAAAATTTATCTTTCCTTCGATCTGCTTTCCTTTTAGAAAATTCATAAATTGTTCTTTCGGCGCAAAGTAGCAACCAAGTTTTACAGAAAGGTCTTCAATAATATCTTCGTTAAATATTGGCACAAAGATATTTTCAGGGTTTAACGTTCCTTTCAGGTATTCAATGATTTCTTTGATACATTGTGATTTAAGTTTAATGTCACATTTTACGATTTCATTAATTGGCCAGTCGAGTAGTTGTTCAAAATAAGAATCTAAATCAATATATTTTTTTAAAAAAGTATTTAGGTATATTTTATGTCTGACTGGGTTTTCACTTATGAACTGATCAAATTCGATTATATAACTTTGTGATTCGTTAGAGATTTTTATACCGCCAAAAAATTGGACATAATCATTTAATGTATAAACTACATCCTTTCCATTACTGGAAAAACCGAATATGATATTATCCAAAGTTGAAATACGGTTTTCTATTTTTTCGTAAATTGATTCACTCATAGCAGTAAATTTATAGTATTTCGTTTGCTTTGTCAATCTCTCCGTTCTGGAAACTATCCAGATAAACTTTCGTTGTTGAAAGTTCTTTGTGGCCTAATGCTTCGCTGATAACGTCCTCCGATATGCCTGAATTTTTCAATCGCATTGCGTATGAGTGGCGGCTCATGTAACTGCTTAATTTTACGCCTTCAAACTTCAATTCGATCGTTCCAAGTTTTTTTAAGTAATCATTGTATTTTTTGTATCGGTGCCGAATGGTTTCGTATAGTTTTTGCCCTTCATATCCTTTCATGCTGACAATTGGCAAAAGGTAGTCATCGATCAATTTACAGCTTTGTTTGAACCATTCCAAAAGGTTCTGAATTGATTCGGTTATCTTAATACGGATTATCTTTGCGTTCTTTCCTTCAGTCTTTTGGCGGCGGTAAACAATGTATTTTCCACCCTCAAACATTACAATATTTTTGCTTTTCAGTCCGGCCATATCAACCCAGCTCATGCCCTGAGTGTAGTACGAAAATAGAAACAAGTTCCGGCTCCAGTTCATTGGATAGGTTTCCAATTTTGCCTCTTTCATGCGGTTAAGATATTCGTTTGACAAATATCTTTTTTCGGTTTCTTGTGCCAGACTTGCAATTGAATAACCATCCTTTCCAAATGGATAGGTAATCGCTGATGCTTCGCCGTCTTTTATTGCTTTGTTCAGAATAGCCCGCAATGTTTTTATATAGTACTTTTTTGTGTTGCCGCTTTGGCCTCTTTCGTCAAGATACTCGTCAAACTTCTTGACATATTTATAATCAATCTCATTAAAAATCTTGCTGCCAAATTTATTGTCAAACTTTTTGATCATATCCAAAGTACCTACATAACATCTTTTATTCCCAAACTTTCCGGTTTTGTCTAGCTTCTCAATGTATTGCAAAAAATATACTTCAATACCTGTCTTTTTAGATTTATTCAAAAGTGATTGTTCAAACTGGTTTAATGTCCAGTCTGTTTTGTTTTTCTCAAAATCTTTGATTATGTCATCACACCTGACATCAAGCTTATTCAACCATTCGTTGTTTTTCTTCCGGTCTGGGTGCAAGTTCTTTTTTCTATTATCTGTTTCATACCTTTGAGCCTTTTCATCCCATTGACTTTCAATTTCATTTTTCTTGTTAATTGACATCATGGCAGAAATGCCCAAATTAATCGTTTTACGCTTGTTATCTTTTCGGACTACCAACATAATCGGAAAACTACCATCGGTCTTTTTATGGCTCTCTGATAGATTGATTTTGAATGAATAATAACTTGCATCCATATCTTAAAATTTATTGCGCCGGATTTGCGCCGGATTTATTATAAATACCTACAAAAACATCAAATTCTAACTGTTTCATTAGCAATACAAATGTAATGAATTATAAATAGATACAAACAAATATAAGGATATAAATACACTTCTGGGGGGCGGGGGGTCGCAAGTTCAAATCTTGTCACCCCGACAAATGGTACTTTATAATCAAACGTTTACAATTTGTTGTACCGTTTTTTGTATCAAAATTAAAAAAAGGGAATAGATTTAAATCTGTTCCCTTTTAAAATTTATTTCCAACTTTTGAAAAACTCTTTAATTCTCAATTATTTAAATGCCTGTTTGATTTCTGTAACAGTAAGATTGAATATCCTTTCCATGATTTTATTCAATTGTGCCTCGCTTCCGGAGATATGAAAAATCCTCTGTTTGTGGCTGATCTGTTCTCCGGAAGCCAGTATTGCTGCCGGAGATGAACTCTCAATCTCATAAAACGGCCCCATGACAGATCCGTCTGCAACAGGACCATCATTATAGGAATTGACTGCATCGCCACTCAGAGGATCGTCCTGATCGCCCCATCTGGAGTTAACGTATTTGGCAGATTGCATCGGTTGTGAGTACCAAAGCAAGGTTAAAACCTGGTTTTTGGAATCATAACTTCCGCACCAGGGTAAAGACCTTTGTGGAGATAAACCTATCTTACTGCGATATTTACCATCCGTTTTAAAAAAAAGAACTCCATCCTTCACCACCAAACGGTCAGCCGGAACTTTCCCGAAATAATCATCAGTTACAATTTTCCCCAAATCGGTTTCACTTCCTTTTCTGAAAGGAATAAAAACTACTCCTTTTTCTGAAGGATTAAACATGGATAACAACCAGATTGAAAGAAATCCGGTTTTTTCATTCCAGGCTATTTTGCCATTATTTGTCAGAATGTTTTCAGATTCATAAGCCACATAATTCAATGAGGTATCCAGCGAAAGTTGAAGCTCCTGTTCTGTTTTTGCACGGTTTAACAGTTTAATATTTCGCTCAACTGCAACATCCATAATTGTTCCGGTGGCATTAACCAATGAAAATTCCTTTCGAAAACTTACACTTTCCGGAGTTTGCTTCACGACATCAAATGGCAATGTGTCAATTTCTTTTGGAACAACCCAGTTGGCAAAAACCTGTTCCTTACCTTTTGAAAAATAAATGGAAAAAGGGCCGCCCTCGGGTCCAAACCAGAGGCGTTCTTCACCGCCATAGGCATTAAACTGGTCGCTCACCACTCCTGATTCGATCAGTTTGTAATTGATCCATCCAAAACTTTTTCCTTCATGGCCATTGGCCGAGCTGGTCAAAACGCGGCCCTGCAAATCCGGAGACAAAATCAAACTGGCTTTTGAAGCGCTTTCTTTGAGTTCAATAAATCCAATCTGATGTGCTTTTAGAAAATCAAGATCGTAACCATAAGTTCCCGGCAGAAATACCGCTTTAGTTTTACTATCCTTCCCTTCGGATGTTTTTCGATTTGATGATGAGCAGGATGACAAGAGAATTGACAGGAGTACAAACATTGCAAATGAATATTTAGTTTGCATGATAATGATGCGTTATAGATTTTTCCAGATAAAATTAGTTCACTTCAAGATTTTGCCAATCAGGCAGTTTCGGAAATTTGTTGTGAGGATTTGTTTGATACCAGTAACAGACAGAAGCGATATCAGATTGCTGTTTTAAATACCGTCCTCCCAAATGCCAGCCTAAATCTTGAATCGTAATTTTTAAATCCTTTTCAAAACGTATAGGATCCAAAATATGCCAGCGGTAAAGGCCAAAACGTTGCTGCGACTTATAAGTTCCATCGGGCCTGATAACCTGATGAAGGCCGCTGTAAGGGGTACAAAATTCCTTGTATTGGCCGCCACGGTCAAAATTATACGAACCACAGAAATAATCTTCGGTGCCAGTTCCACAAATGGTAGGAAATTGGCTGTCACCATCAATAAAAAACTTGATTTCACCTTCGCCCCACCATCCATTGTTATTCACACCCCAGGCCAGATAAACGCCGACAAACTGGCCTTTTCCCTTAATATTGTCGGCAATGGTATAAACTGAATTCTCAGTTGGGTTTTGACGCCGGAACTGGGCATGAAAATATGCTGCATCTGCAGGAACTTCGGTAAGAGTGTAGTCAACCTGATAGTATAAGGTCATTGGATCTTTTTCGTTGATGTTTTGCACAGTAATCCTGCATTTTTTACGGAAAGGCATGACCCAATAACAATTGAAAGCGCTTCCCGGATTGACGCAGACAGCCAGTGAACTGAGCGGTGCATATTCATTCCAGCCCATGCCAAAGAAATCGCCTACCGGACATTCAACCGAAGGTTCTGTTTCATCGTCCCAGTAAATACGAAGGATGGAAAACCGCCATACCCCGGTTGGGGTCATCCAAATATGCTGAATAGCGCCCATTCCTTCAATTTCGGCTATTGTAATTGTCTCTCCGGGTTGAATACGGATAAACGGATTTACTTTCCAACCCTGTCCCAGGTCACGGGCTGCGCCGCTTGCATTGGCTACATTGGGTTTGTCCTTGTCTTCCAGCCGGGCCATTCCACCCTTGCCTTTTTCTCCGGAAAAATTTTCAGGACTGATTGAACGGGTTTTGGCATCCGACAACCGGTACAAATTGCCCATATTCATTTCCAGGCCGTTAAACGAGGTTTGTGAAGAAACATCAAGAACTGCAATTAAACTGATCACCAGAAAAGCTATTAAATTCTTCATTTTGCTGAATTTTATTGGTTAATGGGAATAAAACTAAGGATACTGTGATTCAAACTTATGCTTAAACAATAAACAATCAAATTCAATTGTTCTGTTATTAAGCATATTAATCTTTAACGCTTTTCTAAAATTTTCTGAATATCCCGCCGGCAGGATTCAGCGAGGAATTGGTTTTCAATTGCCTTTTGAATCAGTTTCCTGTCAGGCGGAGTACTTCGGAAGATTGAAAATATCTGGCTAACAGAAAGGCAATCAGGATTTTGGTCAAGAAGAACTATTTCATCTCCTTTTTGCACCTTACCGGGCTGCAAAACCCTCACATAAACTCCGGGATAAGGCAATGACCAAAAATCATTAACGACTTCTTGATTGCCAAACCTGACACCTAATTTAAAACAGGGCTGACGGGGTTGTGCAACCTGGACGACTGCTTCTCCAACCTGGTAAGTATCACCAATGTGAATTTCAGATTCATTTAATCCACGAACGGTCAAATTTTCGCCAAACATTCCCCATTGCCAATCCAAGTCAGGATATTTGGTTTTCCAGAAGGGATAATGATCGGCTGAATACAAATAGCAGGCCTTGTCAGCGCCACCATGATACCGGCGGTCGAGAACGTGATCATTAACCACATCCTCGCGACCAAGAAATACCGGAGCATTAATTTCATACTTGAATATACCTGTATAAACTTGTTGTCCCCGCCATTCAATTTGAACAGGTTCTCCTATATTGGCTGAAATGATTTGCATAAGTTTTGACTTAATAACTCCAATTAACCAGGATTTTCTTCATCTAAAATTTCCTGAACACGGCCCACTTCACCGGTTTCAAGCCTGACTTTTATGCCATGAGGATGATTTGGAGAATTAGTTAACAGGTTTTTTACAATCCCCTCTGTTAACTCACCGGTTCGCTGGTGGTGCTTCTGAACAATATTGACCAGTAATCCCGGTTTTACATCAGATCGTTTTCTTCCATCCATAATTTCAAACATTCAGCGATAAATATTTCAGAAACTCCTCTTTCCGCTGCTGCACTTTAAAAATTCCACCGTATTCGGCGGTAATTGTCGAGCTTCCTTCGTCCTGAATTCCACGGCTCGACACGCATAAATGCTTTGCATCAATGATTACAGCAACATCTTCAGTTTTCAATATTCGTTTTAGTTCATTGGCAATCTGAACGGTTAATCGCTCCTGAACCTGAGGGCGACGGGCAAAATAATCAACTATCCTGTTAATTTTTGACAAACCGACCACCTGACCACTTGAAACATAAGCCACATGCGCCTTTCCAACTATCGGCAAAAAATGATGTTCGCAGGTTGAATTCAGGTTTATATTTTTTTCAACCAGCATTTCGCCGTACTTGAATTTATTCTCAAAAACTGATATTTTGGGTTTATTTTCAGGATTCAGGCCTGAAAAAATCTCTTTAACAAACATTTTAGCTACCCGGTGGGGCGTTCCGTTTAAACTATCATCAGTTAAATCGAGACCCAAAACATTCATGATATCGCGAAATTTATCTTCAATGATAAGAATCTTCTGTTCATCGCTCAGCAAAAATGCATCTACCCTAATCGGAGTTTCCAGTGAAGTAGCAATATGGTTATCTCCAATTATATCATGTCCGTTATAATCATTATTCAGATTTAAATGAGTTCCGTTCAATCTTGGTTTTACTGTTTCTGTTTTAAAAAATCCGTGAACTTTCATATCTATTTCTCCCAAAAATTTAATCTGCAAATAAACAGTCCATCTGTTCAATTGTAATAAACAGCACAAAAACAAATAAGTTCAGCATGAAAAAAAGGGCTACCTGCAACAGAGAACCCTTTCACCACAAACTTAATAAGCTTCTAATCACGGGAAACTATACCTATACCTTCAATCTTTTTATATACCTGAGGATCGCCTTTATACCGGATTTTACCAACACCGCTTATTGTTGCATTTAGGATATCGGTTGCATAAACACTACCGGCGCCTACGCCTTCAATTTTAAAATCCGTTTTTTTTGTTTTCAAATCTATCGCATTTAAATAACCGGCTCCTGCGATTGATGCATCCATCTCATTGACAATTCCATCGAATTCAAACTTTACACCCCCCTGACCAATTACTTTTAAATGATCTGCCTTCACATTCATTTCAATACTGGCGCCCCCTTCAACATGCAAATAAAAATCCTTTAAGTCAACATAGCCTTTAGTTTCAAGACTTATCCCACCTTCAATCACTAATTTCTCTAAATCTTTAAAAGTGATATATAGAATCAACTCATCGAAATCAAAATGCCTTTTGGTAACTTTCAGATTTAATGACAGTTCATCGGAGCGAACATCAATGTATTGAAAATTGTCTTCGTCAGTTTTAATTCGTAAACCTGACTGAGTTCCCTGTTCCAGGATTACTTTAAAGGCTCCTTCCAAATAAATTTTTGTAAAAGGCTGAACTTTGTAAGTACGGGTGTCGGAATCGTCCCACGATTGTACGACGGGCGCTACCGGATCGGCAAAAAGTTTGGAAACCAACAATCCGAGAGCAAAAATCAAACTGGTTAATCGAAGAAGGTACATGAGATTCAGTTTAAGATGATTTGAAATCTGAATCAAAACTAAATAAACTGAACGCCAAAAATCTTTTCTTTTCGATGAACTACGGATTTTATTAGGTGAAACGGAAGTTTAAACCATTAATCAGATTAAAGCTGTAATAAAACCGTTCAAATAGTGATGGCTATTTTCTTCAGGCCTCCTGAATCAGCCTTTTCAAATAGAGCAGCAAATATAAGGGCAACAATGTAGCAACCACAAGCATGATCATATCCATGAATTGAAAGTCTTCTTTTTTTAATATACCATAACCTGTTATTATGGAAACAGCAAATAATAATATAAATAAAGGGATAAAAATAAAAAACTTACGTGTCTTACTGAGGAAAATACTCAGGGAAAACCAGATTAAACCAATGCCAACACCAAGCAATGTCTGATTTATTTCGCCTTTTGCATAGTTCAAAATGCCATAAACCAATGGTAACAACGACAACAGATATAAAAACCTGAAAATACTTCCAACCAACCTCTTACGGTGAAATTCGCTGCTAATTTCAGGAAAAAAAGTAAACACAGTTGATCTGCCAGCCTGAAATTCGGGACCAAGCAAATCCTGTTTCGAATGAATAAGTTTACGTTCGATCGCGATATTTACAGCAACATCAACTGCCACTTCCTGATAATCCTTGTGTTTTTTCAGTATTTCCAAAATCTGATCATCAGTATAATTGGAGTACCTTTCATAAAGATTCATTTCAGTTGTTCTTTCCTGTTCTGAATTATCCATGGTATTTTTTTTACAAAAATAAGTCTTTGAATTTATTAACAACGATTAAAATGAAGAATACATAAATTGATGTATTTTCGGCGTCGGAATCAGAAATAATAACCAGTCAAATAAACAAAGTATGTATAATTTCGAATATCAGAATCCGGTTAAGATCATTTTTGGAAAAGGTGAAATCACCAAAGTTGGACAAAACATTCCTGAAGGCTCAAAAATTCTGCTGACTTATGGAGGAGGCAGTATCTTTAAAAATGGAGTTTACGATCAGGTTAAATCATCAATCAAAGGCTTTGAGGTTATCGAGTTTGGAGCTATCGAGCCTAACCCGCATTACGAAACTTTGATGAAAGCTGTTGAAGTCGCAAAAAAAGAAAATATTACATTTTTGCTGTCTGTAGGCGGAGGTTCAGTTTTGGATGGAACCAAATTTATTGCTGCTGCCACCCGATTCTCCAAAGGCGATCCGTGGAATATTTTATCGCGGCATGCAACAGTTACCGATGCGATTCCAATCGGCGCCGTTTTAACATTACCTGCAACCGGATCAGAAATGAATTCAGGAGCGGTAATTACACGGGTCGAATTTCAGGAAAAGCTGGCCTTTATGTCGCCATTTGTAATGCCAAAATTCTCTGTACTTGATCCTGAGGTAATCTTCTCATTGCCCGAAAGGCAAGTTGCCAATGGGATTGTGGACTCATTTGTACATGTGATTGAGCAATATCTGACGTTTCCGGTGAATTCGCCTATCCAGGACCGTTTTGCTGAAAGTATCCTGAAAACCCTGATTGAGGAAGGCCCTAAAGTTCTTGCCAATCGAACCGATTATGAAGCTGCTGCCAATTTAATGTGGAGTTCGACAATGGCACTAAACGGACTGATTGGAGTTGGTGTTCCGCAGGATTGGGCCACTCACATGATTGGACACGAATTGACTGCCTTTCATGGAATTGATCATGCCCAGACTTTGGCAATTGTTCTTCCTGGTGTGATGCATATTAAACGTGACCAGAAGAAGGATAAAATTCTGCAGTTAGGTGATCGTGTTTGGGGCATCAACGAAGGAAATGATGAAGAGCGAATTAACCTGACGATCCTTAAAACAGTTGAATTCTTTGAATCGGTAGGCATTCCGACCAAATTACCCAACTACCAGGTAGGAACAGATACCATTGATACCATTTGTGACCGGTTTACAAAAAGAGGCTATAAAGTTGGTGAGAAAGCTGATGTTGGCCCGGCTGAAATCCGGTTGATACTGGAAGACCGGTTATAGTCAAAAGTCGTCATTAACAGTCATTCATAGTCATTTATCGTTCACGCATCATCTTGGACCAGTTTTTACAATGAATGACAGGAAACTAATGATTTTTAATGACGACTTAATCTATTGAAAGGAAAGAGTTTAGTCTCTGTTTTTATTTTGATATAGTGGTACTTCCTTTCTTCGAAAGCTTTTTAATCTCAATTTTCCTTTTAGCTATGAATTCGCTAAGTTCTTTTTCTTGTTTCGCATTTAAAGGATTGCTTTTTATCACAAAATCAACTCCTTCAGGTTCTTTAATAAATCCCATGATATTAAGGTTTAAAATATTTTTCAACTAATTTTTTGGCTGCAATTGAATCAATAACCATAAGGCGCCTCCAAGGTACTGGGCTCCCAACGAATTCGCATAATGCTCAATCAGTTTTGTTTTAGATTCAAAAGATACAAACCCATCGCCACCCCTTTGAAAAGAAAGCTTACATGCAAAAGCTACCAAATTGCCCGGAACGCCTTCGTAAAGTTTATGCTTACCAATATTAAATGGAGAACTCTCTAATAAGTACATGTACACATGATCAGTTTTGATTGTAAGGCTGATTAATCCCTGTATGATCTCCGGATTATCAACAATTGTTAATTTATAAATTTCACGATCTAATTGACTAAACTCAAACTTCCAATCAAAAATCCAGCCTCTTTGTTTTGTAATTGTCTTTAGATCAAATTTTGTTAATAAAGATATTTCTGTTCTGAAACTATCTCCGCTAATTCTGTTTAAAATCGAATCTGTTAATTTATCAATATCAAAATCAAGTAGATATGAATTTTGTTTTGTCATATACAAACTTACATAAAAACAAGGAATTTTCAATAAATAAGGAATGGTAAAGCGTTGTACCAAGAAATCAATTCATTGCAGTAATTCTTTGGCGGTTTCCATGGCCGTAGCCGAAAAATTTTCGCCACTCAGCATTTCGGCAATTTCTTCAACCCGTTCCTGTTCGGTAAGCTTTCGGATGGAGGTATAGGTGTGCTCATTTTCATCAAATTTGAAAACTTTGTAATGATGTTTCCCACGGGCGGCAATCTGTGGCAAATGGGTAATATTCAGAACCTGAACGGTTTTTGACATTTGTTCGAGTATTTGCCCCATTTTTACCGCAATCTCGCCTGAAACACCTGAATCAATTTCATCAAAAATAATGGTTGGCAACGACCGGGCATCGGTAATCAACGTTTTGATGGCAAGCATCAAGCGCGACATTTCGCCGCCTGATGCTACTTTTGCAATTTCTTGTAATTCCTGATTTTTGTTGGCCGAAAACATGAAATTCACCTCATCCAATCCGGTGTGCGAAAACTCATCAAGCCCTACAAACCTGACCTGAAATGCTGCATTCAGAATTCCAAGATTCCGAAGAACTTCCATAACCTTTTCCCCGATTAACGGAGTCACCGATTTTCTTTGCGAACTCAATTTACCCGCCAATTCAAACAAAATTCCTTTTTGATTCAAAATTTCCTTACGCAGCGCTTCAATTTCCTGATCATAAGAATTGACCAACTGAATTTTAGACTCAAAATCAGACTGAATCAATAAAAGTTCGGGAATAGTAGTTACCCTGTGTTTTTGCTGGAGGGAATAGATCAGGTCAAGCCTTTGACTAATCTGTTCAATTTTTGCAGGATCATTTTCTGTCCGGTCTTCAAGCGTTGATGATTCGGCTGCAATATCTTTCAACTCAATGTAAACCGATTCTAACCGGGTGAAAATCTGGTTGGCTTCAGGGAGTATGGTACGAAGTTTTCCTATTGCGTTAAGGTTTTCTTTTATCCGGAATAAAACCGATTGTTCATCTTCACTCAAATTTTGAAAAACTTGTCCGAATACCGATTTAATTTCTTCGGCATGTGTCAGCTTTTCGAGCAGGAGTTCAAGTTCAGACTGTTCATTTTCAAGCAGTTTTGCTTCGGAAAGCTGTTTAAACTGAAATTCAAAGTAATCCAGGTCTTTCTTTGATTGCTCTGCCAGAACTTGTATTTGTCGTAGTTTTTCCTGAAGTGAGAGGTAATTTTTATACGCCGACTGATAGTTTCCCAGAATTTCAGCATTTCCGGCAACCAGATCAACGATCCGGAGCTGGTAATTTTTTTCATTCAATTCCAGGTTTTGGTGTTGCGAGTGTATGTCAATCAGTTTCATTCCCAGATCATACAATACCTTCACATTGACAGGCGTGTCGTTGATGAAGGCGCGCGATTTTCCCTGCGGGGTAATTTCGCGGCGAAGAATGGTAACGGGTTCATAATCCAGTTCATTTTCGTCGAAAAAGCCTTTCAGTCCGTAATCCTGAATATTGAAAACTCCTTCAGCAGTACATTTAACCGATTTATCCCTCAATACCGAAGAATCGGCCCGCTGGCCAATAATCAGGCCAATAGCGCCAAGTAAAATTGATTTACCGGCGCCGGTTTCACCAGTCAGGATATTCAGATCTTCGCTGAAATCAATATTCAGCGATTCGATTAAAGCGTAATTTTTTATTGAAAGTGATTTTAACACCGGAATTTGAAATTTAAGTGAGCTACCGAAGATACCATCTATCCGGTTTTAAAGATAATCGTTTATTCTTGTTTCAAAAACTATCGGCTTTGAGTATTTTTTCGTATTTACTCCCATTCGAAGGATCGCACTCATTCAGGATAACAGAAACACGGTTGCGCTCATCGGGGAACGATTTGGAGAAAATATTGACCAGTTCGTCTGATTTGGCATCGAAAAAGACCTGCAGGATATACAAAGATGGACGTGCCCTGAAAACTTTCTGAATAGACTTTAACGATTCGGCAATCACACCTCGTCCCTCCGGGGCTTTTTCAGCCATCAAATCCAGTCCCTGGCGATGGTATTGATAAATACAACTTCTGAACCCGGCATACGACTTATTCAAAATATTTTCAACCAGCCAATATCTGTTTCGCTCACTTTCATAAGCTTTCCAACCTTTTTCCCTGGCATTCTGCGAATTATTTACAATGCTTTGAGCCTTCTGGAAATATTCTGTTCCACCTTCAAGAGAAAATGAATCGTAATCCATTCCTAAAATAATATAGGCATAAAAAGCCAGAATATTGGTCAGATTGTCCTTATTCGATGTTTCATTGAATTCGAGTGTCTGATATTCGATATATTTACAATGAAAGTCGTTATCTTTTAAATTCAGCAAAACGGTTTCGTAAGAGGCATTAAATACCGGACGTCGCAACTGAATCTGAATGCTCCCTTTAAATTCGTCAGAAGAAATTTGTTCGTCGAGATTGATGAAAAAATTACATTCGATCCGTTCATCCATTTGGTATTTTTGATCCGTCCATTTACGGTTATTCATGAATTCATACAAATCAGCCTGCATGGTTTCGAACATGGTCCGGTTGGCTCCCTGAATTTTCTGTGCCGAAATGCTGATATTGCAGCGCAATTCCTGGGCAAATGACTTATTCATGCTAAGAATTAAAACCATCAGAAAAATCAAATATCGTTTCATTGGGTATATTTTTTTTATTACCATATGGAAGACTAATGTTGTTCCCTGCCTGCGGCAGGCAGGCGTCCGAAAAGTGCGAAAGTTGCTTTTCACCCCGGGTACCAGGGGCTGATTTCAAATCTAATAAACACTAAGACCCTACTTATCGTTTGTTAATACCAACAGCCCTTGGTTCTTACAAAAGAGTCAAGCGTATTTTTCGGCCCAGACCTGTCTCGAATATTTTATACAAAGTTGAAACCTGAATGTCAGCTTTCCCATTTTCCAGTCTGGATATATAGCTTTTCTTAGTGCCGATTTTGTCAGCCAACTGCTCTTGAGTGATATGAGCTTCTTTTCTGGCCTCTTTCAACATTTCGGAAATAACAAAGTAATTTGCCTTAGCTTCATACTCGTCTCTGGTCGGGGAACCTATTTTGCCATATTTGATGTCTAACAATTCATCAAATGTTTTTGCGTTTTTAATTGCTTCTTCTTTCATTTTCCTGAGATTTTTTTAAATCAAAATACTCATGTTTTAACCTGAGTGCCTTCTCAATTTCTTTCAACGGAGTTTTCTGTGTCTTTTTCTGAAATCCGTTGAATAAAACAACAATATTCCCTTCATCAAAGCAGCAGAAAATCCTGTAAATATTGGAACCATACTCTACTCTGATTTAAGTCAACATTTCCTAGACTATTTTTGCACTAAGATTTTGAGATCTTTGGGTTATTATTCCTATCGACTAATGTCTTTTTTCCTGCTTTTTGCCAATTTCAGAAACAACCCGGGCAACAATATCCTTGGCAACCTCAGCCTTTGATTTTAACTCAAAAAAAGTCGGATTATTGTCCCGGTCAATGATTGTAATTTTATTGGTATTCACTCCAAATCCAGCGCCATCATCATTCATCGAGTTCAGTACGATGAAGTCAAGGTTCTTTTTTGAAAGTTTTGAATAGGCATTTTGCAACTCATCATTAGTTTCGAGAGCGAATCCTACCACAATTTGATTTTCTGATTTCAATTGACCTAATTCAGCGGCAATATCAGTGGTTGGTTTCAATTGAATCAATAAACCGTACTTCCCCCGCTTGAATTTGGTTGCAGAATATTTTTCAGGAGTAAAATCAGCCACAGCGGCGCACATCACCGCACCATCGGTTTCAGGAAAGATTCGAAGGCAATGTTCATACATCTCACTGGCAGATTCAACAGGAATGATGGTGATTTCAGGATTTGTAATTTTAATATGCACCGGACCGGAAACGATGGTAACCTTCGCTCCGCATGCGGCAAGTTCATTGGCAATGGCATAACCCATTTTGCCTGACGAATAATTCCCGATAAAGCGCACAGGATCAATTTTCTCGTGGGTAGGCCCGGCAGTGACCAGAAAATGCTTATTCAGTAATTTTTTTTTTTGATCGAAAAACCTGACGACTTCTTCCAAAATAATTTCCGGCTCTTGCATGCGGCCTTTTCCATGCAATCCGCTGGCCAGTTCTCCGTCTCCCGGTTCTATGATCAGATTTCCATACGAATGCAAAATATCGAGGTTCGCCTGATTGGCCGGATGACTAAACATATCCAAATCCATAGCAGGTGCAACCATAACCGGACATTTTGCCGACATATAGGTAGTTAAAAGCAAATTGTCGCAAATACCATGTGCCATTTTCCCGATGGTTGATGCAGTGGCAGGAGCAATTAAAACAAGATCGGCCCACTGCCCCATGTCCACATGAGAATACCAGCTACCATCATTCGCAGAGAAAAACTCAGAAGCTACTGGTTTTCCAGACAAGGCAGACATGGTAACCGGGGTAATAAATTCTTTGGCTGATGGGGTCATCACCACCTGCACCTCGGCGCCTTCTTTGACAAGGCCCCTTAAAAGATAAGCTGCCTTGTAGGCAGCTATACTTCCGGTAAGCCCGAGGACAATATGTTTTCCTGATAGCCTCATAAAGGCTTATTTTACAATTCTTTGTTGCGGTTTTCCTTGGCAGGGTTACGGTGATAAATCTGATCGTTTACAAATTCTTCGTAAGCAATCAAAGTTGGTTTCGGAAGGCGTTCGTAGTACTTTGAAATTTCAATTTGTTCACGATTTTCAAATACTTCTTCCAGATTATCGGTGTAGGATGCAAATTCCTGAAGTTTCTGACTTAACTCTTCTTTCATTTCAGAAGCAATCTGATTTGAACGTTTTGCCAGAATCATCACTGTTTCATAAACGTTACCTGTACGGCTTTCCAATTCTCTTAAATCTCTTGAAATTGTAGTAGATTCAGCTTTTGTTTTCTTAAAATCCATATGTATTAAATATTTGAACCTGGTTTATAATTCAATAACTTTGCCGTTGTGGCAAAATACTTTTCAACTTCCTTACGGTATTTACTTTCAGGATATTCGTCCACAAAGGTATAATATTCATCCAAAGCAGAGCTTAGGCGTTCACGCTTTTTTTCTTCAACGCTCCTGATGGCCAGTAAATACTTTGCTTTTAACAGCATATACATCAGTTCTTCGCGGTATTTGGTATCCGGATAATCTTTCAGCGACGACGACAAAGCAACCACGGCAGCCTTATAATTGTTCAAATCGAAATAAAGTTTACCGCTTAAATACGATTTGTAAACCAATTTATCGCGCAATTCAATAATCAACCGGTTAGCTTCGTCAACTCTTGACGATTTTGGGTATAGATTGATAAACAACTGCAAAGCATCAATGGCATTTTGGGTTACTCCCTGATCAAGCCTGGGACTCGGTGAATCAAGGTAAAAGCAGTATCCCACCATAAATTGGGATTCCTCTGCAAATTCACTTCTTGGAAACTCTTTGATCAGCGACTTAAAATAATGCCCGGCCATCATATTATCCTTCATACCAAACTGACTCTTGGCATAATAATAATAAACCTTGTCGGCACGGCTGGTTCCTCTTACAATATTGATAAGCTCCTTTAGCAGAGTGGAAGAGCGCACAAATTCCCCGCTTTCGTAATATTCAAGAGCCTTTTTATACTTGAATTCATAATCAGTGCTTTTTACGATTTTATTATAATCGTTACACGAACTAAAAAGAAGGACAAAAACAAAGGCTGAGGATACGAAATTTCTCATTTTCATTAACATGGCGCAAATATACATTTTTATCGGAATTTTAAGGGGCGAAAATTAGGATGAATTATTCAGAAAACAATCCGCTTTAGGTTTAATTAACAAATTTGCAGACTTATTAAAATAAATTACTTTTGCTTCCATAACTTAAAACCAGATCAAAGTGGATATTTTTGAAAAACTGAGGACAAACATGGGTAGCCTGGGAAAATACATGAAACAGGCTCATGGATACTTTGCTTTCCCCAAACTGGAAGGCGAAATAGGCACCCGGATGAAATTCAGGGGGAAAGAAGTCTTAGTTTGGAGCTTGAATAATTACATTGGACTGGCCAATCACCCGGAAGTCAGGGAAGCTGATGCCAAAGCCGCGGCCGACTATGGAATGGCATACCCGATGGGCGCCCGGATGATGTCGGGACAAACCAGCAAACACGAAGAACTGGAGCAAAATCTGGCTGAATTTGTTGGAAAACAGGACACGTTTTTATTGAATTTCGGCTATCAGGGAATGGTTTCGATTATTGATGCAGTTTGCGGACGGAACGATGTGATTGTGTATGATTCTGAAGCACACGCCTGCATTCTTGACGGTGTTCGCTTACACATGGGCAAGCGTTTTGTTTATGCCCACAACAATATGGAAAGTTTCCGGAATATGCTGACCAAAGCAACCCGATTGACAGAAAAACAAGGTGGTGGCATATTGGTAATTACTGAAGGCGTGTTCGGAATGGCCGGAGATTTAGGCAAACTGGATGAAATTGCCAAATTCAAAGATGAATTTAATTTCAGGTTACTGGTTGACGATGCCCACGGATTCGGAACCATGGGCGCAACAGGAGCAGGAACTGCCGAGCACTTTGGAGTTTCGGATCAGGTTGACCTTTTATTTGGAACTTTTGCCAAATCAATGGCCGGAATTGGCGCCTTTGTGGCCGGCGACGAAGATATCTGCAATTACCTGCGCTACAACATGCGTTCTCAAACCTTTGCCAAATCGTTGCCTATGCCGATGGTTATTGGCGCTTTGAAACGGCTTGAACTTTTGCGTACCCGTCCTGAACTGCGCGAGAAACTTTGGTATATTGTTGATAAACTGCAAAGTGGTTTGAGGGCCGAAGGTTTCGATTTGGGAGCCACCAATTCGTGCGTTACGCCAGTATATTTTAATGGCGGCGTTGGTGAAGCGACCAGTGCAGTGATGGATTTGCGCGAGAACTTTAATATATTTTGCTCGGTAGTTGGTTACCCGGTTATTCCAAAAGGACAAATTATGCTTCGTCTGATTCCAACAGCGATGCACACGCTGGAAGACGTGGAATATACCATTAAAGCTTTTGCTGAAATCAGGAGAAAACTGGAAGAAGGGAAATACAATGCCACTGAAATTCCAACATTTATAGAATAATAAATTTTCAAAAATATAAAACCATCTCTTCGGGGATGGTTTTTCTTTTTATATTTAGCTGAATATTTTGCCTCTTTAGCTCAGTTGGTAGAGCAGCTCATTCGTAATGAGCAGGTCGGCGGTTCGAGTCCGCCAAAAGGCTCGGATGGTTACACAGAAAACACCTTTCAAACCTTCTTTTATTCAACTATCTCCTAAAATAATCAAATTGATTGACCTCCCTGTCATTTGTGCTTTTAATGTCAATTGACGGTGAACCTCCGATGGTATTCTGAAATTCAAACATAAATATCAGGGTTGTTCATTTCAATTAAAATTAGTACCTTAGAAGCAACTTTACGAACGGAAAATTCGTAAATTTTTCAAAAAAACAATTATCCTTAGTCAGATGCGTTTACTCCAAAATGTCACTTTTCCGGTTAAGTCATTCTCTGTTTTGTTGGCAATTACTATCCTGACTTTTGGTGTTTTAGTCTGGTTTGCCCGGATATCGCACCGGCAATTAGTTACAGCCGATAAATTTTACCTTCAGTTCAACGAATGAAAAACAAGGAGGATACATTTGTGTTGAAAGCGAAAAAGGAACTGGTAGCTCTTTTCGGTTTAGTTTGCCGGTTGGTAAAAAAATTAACCACGGAGACACGGAGAACACAAAGAAACACGGAGAAATAAACTCCGTGCCTCCGTGGTAAAATAGGAACATAAAACTTAAAAATATGGCACCAAAATTATCACGAACAACAATGGCTTACATGGCGGGTGTACTAACCGCAACTGTTGGCATCATTGTTCTTTTAGGCTGGCAAATGGAAATTCCAGCTCTAAAATCTTTTATTCCCGGTACTGTTACCATGAAAGCAAACACAGCGGCACTATTTCTTTTTGCCGGTTTTGCACTCATCTTTTTACAACGCCCAAATCGTTTTACAATCCTGATTGTACGATTCCTGTCGCTGGTAATTATGCTTGTTGGAATTCTTTCGCTCTGTCAAAACTTATTTGGCTGGGATATTGGCTTAGCTGGAATTCTGTTTTGCGAACCATCAGGAGCAATCGGAACAGTAAATCCCGGATTGATGGCGCCTAACACAGCGTTGAATTTTCTGTTAATTGGCTTCGCCTTTTTTCTTTTCACGTTAAAAAGATTCTGGCGAAATTTTTTAATGGAATTTTCTATCATCGTTCCACTTTCCCTCAGTATCATCGGGCTTATTGGTTATCTCACCGGTCTGGTAGAATTGACTGGTCCGGCCGTTTACACACAGATGGCGGCCAATACAGCCGTCACTTTTATATTTCTGTGCCTCGGTATCCTCTTCACTGTGGTTGAACGGCAGCGTAATCCAATAAGTATTGAGCAAAAACTTTTTGCCGGACTAATTACTTCAGCCACAGTTATCTTATTTATTTCGTTTCTTTCAATTTCCGGTATTCAAACGCTCCTTCAGGCAAGCAACCGTGTCAAGAATTCACAAGTGGTTAAGAACCAACTCGAAACTATTCTCTCCCTTGTTCTTGAAGTTCAATCGGGTGGACGCGGCTTCGTTATCACTGGTAATGAAGAATACCTTTTACCACGTGAAAAAGCTACCCGTGAGGTTCCACAAATAATTAAGAAACTGTATTTACAAATAGCTGATAATCCTGATCAACAACGAGCGTTAGCGGCGCTTGAAAAGTTGGTTGAAGAGCGCATTGCGTTCTCCGATGAATTAATTTCAACGAGAAGGATAAAAGGAGAAAGGGAAGCACGTTTGTTGATTGAAACAGATAAAGGCAACTTGCTTACCATCAGCATCCGTAAGCTCATTACTAACATGATTGAAAAGGAAGATCGGCTACTTCAATTGCGCAACGAAGCTGAAAACGAACAAACCATACGGACCCGATTCATTATTTTTATGAGCCTCGGCGTACAGATGCTATTGCTTGCATTCATTTTTGTTTTTGTAAAAAGAGATATTTCCGGTCGCAGAAAAGCAGAAGAAAGTCTTTTACAGATGAACGAAGAGCTTGAACTTCGGGTAAAAGAGCGAACTGCAGAGGTTGTTCAATCCTTTGAAGAAATTAAAAAAGCTAACCGTGTTTATACCGTTCTCAGCAATATCAATCAGGCTATCGTCCGTGTCAAGGATAAGCAAACGCTTTATAATGAAGCGTGCCGCATTGCGGTTGACGACGGAAAATTCAGGATGACATGGATTGGAATGGTTGATGAGCAATCGAATAAAGTTAAGCCGGTTGCTTCAGCAGGATTTACCGGTGAGTATCTAAAAACCCTCAACATTGATTTGAACGATGAAAAACTAAGCCAGGGACCAACCGGGCGGGCAATAACATCAGGTCTTCATCAGTTGGCAAACGACATCGCCAACAATCCGGAGATGGTTCCGTGGAGAGAAAGAGCTTTAAAACTTGGATATAAATCAGTCGCTTCTTTTCCTGTTCAGGTTTTCGGAAAAACAGCAGGTAATTTTAATCTCTATTCTGACGAGGAGTTTTTCTTTGATGATGCTGAAGTAAAATTGCTCGATGAACTGGCAATGGATATCTCTTTTGCCATTGAGTTTATTGAAAATGAAGCGATACGTAAACAAAGCGAAGAACGATTCCGCTCCACGCTCGATAATATGTTGGAAGGATGCCAGATGATCGGGTTTGATTATAAATATTTGTTCCTGAATAAAACCGCATTGATGCAGTCGCATCTAACCAAAGATGAGTTGCTAGGAAGAACGATGATGGAATGTTATCCGGGAATAGAAAACACGGAAATGTTTAATGGTTTAAGCCACTGCCTTGCTGAAAGGGTATCGCAGAGGTTTGAAAATAAATTCGTCTATCCGGATGGCGGCGAGGGATATTTTAATTTGAGTATTGAACCCATTCCGGAAGGTATTTTCATTCTTTCGGAGGATATTACCGAACGTAAAAAGGCGGAAAAAACATCACAGGAGAGCCGCGCAATGCTGGATTCGGCATTATCCAGCATGACGGACGCTGTGTTTATTTCAGATGCCGCCGGACAATTCGTCGAGTTCAACGAAGCTTTTGCTACCTTCCACAGGTTCAGGAACAAATCTGAGTGCGCCAAATGGCTAACCGACTATCCCGATATTCTCGAAGTATTCCTGGATAACGGGGAAGTAGCGCCACTTGACATGTGGGCAGTTCCAAGAGCGCTCCGGGGCGAAACCTGCAAGAATGAAGAATACATGCTCCGCCGCAAAGACACTGATGAAACATGGATTGGAAGCTATAGCTATAGTCCCATCCGTGACAAAGATGGCGTGATCGTTGGATCGGTAGTGGTGGGTCGTGACATCACCGATCGTAAGCAAGACGAGGAAAAACTAAAACAAAGCGAAGAAAGATATAAACGAATTACCGAAGGTTTGACCGACTATCATTATACTGTTATTGTTAACGACGGAAAAGCTGTTGAAACCATTCACCGCGAAGCTTGCCGGGCAATAACCGGATATACTCCGAAAGATTTTGCTGACGATCCCAACCTTTGGATACACATGGTTGTGCCCGAGGAAAGGGAATTTGTTGAGAAAAGGGTAGGTAATATTCTTACTTGTAAAGAACAGCCTCCCATTGAACACCGCATCAGGTGTAAAGATGGCGAAATCCGCTGGGTTATGGATACTACAATTCCTAAATACGATGCAAATGGCCGGCTGATTTCTTACGAAGGTGTAATAAAAGACATCACCGAACGCAAACAAGCTGAAATTTTAATAGAAAGACAGCGTAATTTAGGTATTGAACTGGGTTTAATAACTAAACTCAAGGAGCTTTATAAAGTATCGCTCGAAGCTTTGAGCGTGGCAACCGGTATGGAGAGCGGAGGCATTTATCTTTTCGACAAAGAAATGAAGCAACTTGATTTGGTTTACAGTAAAGGGCTTTCAGAACAATTTATTGCTACCACATCGCATTATGATGAACTTTCGGATAATGTCATATTTGTAAAAGCTGGCAAATCGGCAATTATAAAATACAGTGAGTTGCCCGTTCAACCTGGCGATATTAAACTTGCTGAAAAATTAGAATCACTTCTTATTCTGCCCTTGTGTTATAAGGAGAAAATAATTGGATGTATAAATTTGGCTTCAGCTAAAAGTATTGTTATATCCGATCCGCAGCAAAAAGGAATTGAAACCATTGCTGTTCTTATTAGTAACGCTTTGGAAAGAATCCGTAACGAAGAAGAAATCCGCAATATGAATTTCGCGCTCGAAACAAAAGTAGGACAAAGGACCAAAGAGCTTTCAGTAACAAACGAAAAGCTTGAAGCCCAGATTGCTGAAAAATCGCGCTTAACCCGTATTCTTGAAGTGAACCGGATCGAATTACTGGCGCATAATGAAGAGCTTCAACGCGCTCAACTTGAACTTAATGAGGCCCGCGAAAAATATTTCGACCTCTATATGCTTGCGCCCGTTGGTTACCTTACCGTATCCGACGAAGGAACCATATTGGAAGCAAATCTGATAGCGGCAAATCTGTTCGATGTTAAAATCGAACAGCTAAAAAATAAACCGATCAATCAATTTGTCAGTGAAACCGATCATGATCTTTTTTACCTGCACCGGAATAATCTTCATGAAACCGGTGAAAAACAGTCGTTCGAAATGCGGATGAAAAAGACAAACGGCGCTGAGTTCTGGGCACAGGTAGAATCGGTACTATCAAGCGGATTGGATGACGACACTAATTGCAGCGTAACCATAAGCGATATCACCGAACGCAAGAAAATTGAGGAAGAACTTTCACAAGCAAAAGCCGAAGCAGAACGGGCCAACATGGCAAAAAGCGAATTCCTTTCGCGCATGAGCCACGAACTACGTACGCCGATGAATTCAATCCTTGGTTTTGCTCAATTAATGGATATGGGCGAACTCAAACCGGCCCACAAGAAAGGTGTTGACCACATCCTGAGAAGCGGAAAACATCTGCTCGACCTGATTAACGAAGTGCTCGACCTTTCGCGCATCGAAGCGGGAGAACTTACCATATCATTAGAATCTGTTCCTGTTCGCGGAATTGTTTCCGAAACCATGGATGTGGTCAAACCGCTTGCAACAACGAAAAATATAACTTTTGAATTCCCTGAATCGCCCGTTTGTGATCTGTTTGTAAAAGCCGACCGACAAAAGCTGAAGCAGGTATTGCTCAATTTATTAAGCAATGCGGTGAAGTATAACCGCGAAAGCGGATCGGTGCGGGTGGAATGCGAGGTTGGGAGACC
>Ga0209317_1000567_pt1 | contig 42314 bp, 35 predicted proteins | sample RifGroB2_FD_183994 | JGI IMG/M metagenome (GOLD analysis project Ga0209317, IMG submission 183994) | Soil microbial communities from Rifle, Colorado, USA - Groundwater B2 (SPAdes) (version 2) | ecosystem: Environmental > Terrestrial > Soil > Unclassified | place: Rifle, Colorado | collected... | reverse complement strand
CCCTGCCACAAGGCCAAAAAGTGTTGCGACTCAAACCCGGGTGCGGCGACTCCGACCCGGGTGCGCCGCCAGATCTGCGTTATACTTTCCCGGTTGCCGCTTCACATTAAACGTCCTGCGAGGTACCGATGCGAATCCATGACATCACCGTCGCGCTGTCACCCGACCTCCCCTGCTACCCCGGAGACCCTCCCATCACCGTAGAACCGTGGCAGCGGATCGCCAACGGTGACGCCGTCAACCTCTCCCGCATCACGCTCGGGAGCCACTCCGGCACCCACATCGACCCTCCACGACACTTCAACGACTCAGGCATCACGGTGGACGAGATCCCGCTGGACCTTCTCATCGGACAGGCCCTGGTCGTGGAGATCACCGGCGTCAGGGAGATCGGCCGCAAGGAGCTGGAACCGCTGCAGCTGAAGGGTGTGGAGAGGCTGCTGATAAAGACGGACAATTCGGAATTCTGGAACGAGAAGGAATTTCGCAGCGACTACGCCGCGCTCACGGTGGAAGGGGCGCACTACCTGCACCGCGAAAAGGTGAAACTGGTGGCGGTCGACTATCTTTCGGTGGAGAAGATGGACGGCGACGGAGAGGTGCACCGGATCCTCTTGAACGGAGGCATCCCGGTCATCGAAGGCGTAAACCTCTTCGGCGTGGCGCCGGGAGAGTACCAGTTGATCTGTCTGCCGTTGAAGCTGAAGGACGGGGACGGAGCGCCCGTGCGGGCGCTCCTGATTGGCAATCCCGATGCTGCAGCGCAGCCCGGTTTCGATCCTCACACCAGCAAGTGGCCGCTGGCATGAGGTAGTGGCTGGTGCTTTAGAGAACCTTCTGCTTGTTGCAGCACCCTTTCTGGACCGGCTGGGCCGCAGGCTGCAGGTCCGGCTGCTGCAGTTTGGCACACTTGGAGCAGCCGGCGGCCGGGGGAGCAACCTCGGCCCCTTTCATTTTCGGGCAGTTGGCGCAGTCAGCCGGCATGGCGGCACCTTTGGCGCACTTGTCACACCCGGCCGGCTTGGCGTCGGCACCCTGCTTCGCGCAGCTCGGGCAGGGCGCACCCAGGTTGGCGGCATTCGGGCAGTTGGCGCAGGGAGCTGCCGTTCCCTTTTCGATGGCTGCCGCCTTCGGGCAGGGCATCTGCTGCTGCATCTGCTGCTGCATCTTCGCGCAGTTACCGCAACCGGGCTGAACCGCTTTCTGCTCCTCGCCCCACACCGCCAGGGCTCCCGCCACCAGCAGCACCACCGGGAACAGCACCAGCAACAACGTCTTCTTCATAACATCCTCCCTTTGTACCCTTCCCCTTATGGAGGGGTTTATCCATTCTTCATGCCTGTGAAGGCGAGTTTCCACGACGAGGCGGTCCCCCCTCCCAACCTCCCCCCTCCAGGGGGAGGAGTTAATGGACACGCGGCCATTTGTTTTCCAGAAGTAAATTTGCGCGGAGTCCATTTCGTCCCCTCCCCCGGAGGGGAGGGCTAGGGAGGGGGAAACCACACCCCGAACTCGCCCCGCTAAGCGGGAACCTCTTCCCCCCGCTGCTCGAATACCCCTTCGGGCGCCGCCTCCAGGAACTCCGCGTCGAGCGGCGCCACAGCCTCGATGATCTTGCCGCGGGGACCGGTGAAGCGCATGGCCCGGCAGTGCAGCATCATCCGGCTGGCGGGAATCCCGCCGTAGCTCTCGTCCCCGATAATGGGGAAGCCGGAGTGGGCGAGGTGCACGCGGATCTGATGGGTGCGGCCGGTAAGGGGTTTCGCCTCGATGGCGGTCACCCCTTTCCCCTCTCCCAGCACGCTGAACACGGTGCGCGCCGGTTTCCCCCTGAGCGAAACGCCGTAGCGGAACTTGCCCACCCGGTCCAGCGGAGCGTCCACCTTCCAGCTGGGCTGATCCGGAGAACCCGACACCAGCGCCCAGTAGGTCTTCTGCACCTTCCCTTCCTTCAAAAGGTTCGAGATCAGCGTCGCCGCCTGCTTGTGCTTTGGGAAGAACATCACGCCGCTCGTGCCGCGGTCCAGCCGGTGCACCACGCGGGAGGGGTCCCGCAGACCGATGCTCTTCATGTAGCACTCGACCGCGTACTCGACGGTCCCCTTCAACTGGTACGGCGTGCGCTGGCTGTTCACGCCGGCCGCCTTGTACACCGCCAGGAAATCCTTGTCCTCGTAAAGAAGCTCGTTTTTCTGGTACACGAGGTCGATGCAGCGCTCCGCCTCCATCACCCCCAGGGCGACCTCGTCCCCCTCCTTCACCTGGCGGGAGGCGACCCGGACCAGCACCTGGTTGATGTTGCAGCCCCCCCAGTCGATCACCCTGCGGATCTCCCCCTTGGAGAGCTGGGAAAAAAGCGCCTTGGCCGCGTCGTCCAGCCTGAGCCCCGACTGCTCCGCGTCTATCCGTGCGGTAAGTATCATGACAGCCGCCTCTGGGCGCGCAGCAGCGCCACGATGGTCTTCCCGTCGGTGATGCGGCCGTCTGCCGCCATCGCCAGGGCCTCGACCAAAGGAACCTTCTGACAGGAGATCTCCTCATACGCCTCCGGCGCGGCGTCCCCCTGGCAAAGCCCGGTGGCGAGGTAGAGGTGCACCACTTCGTCGAACACGCCGGGCGAGGGATGCACTACCCCCAGGGAGACGATGTTCTCAGCCACGAGGCCGGTCTCCTCCGTCAGCTCGCGCGCAGCGCAAAGCTGCGGGTCCTCCCCCTTGGCGAGACGGCCGGCCGGGATTTCCAGCAGGAAGTCGCCCACTGCGGGGCGCAGCTGACGGATCAGCGTGATGCAGCCGTCGTCGTGCAACGCCAGCACGGCGGCGCCCCCAGGATGGCGCACCACCTGGTAGGTATGCCACCCCTGGTCGCCGATCAGCACGTCCATCTGCTCGATGCCAACAACGAGGCCGTTGAAAAGGGTGGCCCTGTTCTTCGTTTCCATGAATCCCCCAGAGAAGATACATACCATTTCCGCGAAGGATTTGACAAAGGTAAATTCGGCCGGGAGCCGAGAAAACAGGTGGCCTCAAGACGGGCGAACCGTTCTAGACAGGAAAGAGAATTAAACGGTGGATTATATTCTGTCCATCTGATAATCTCTCCGCTTATTTCAAAACAACGTGAGGTGAAAAATATGGCACAGGCTAAAGATGGGGACCGCGTAAAGGTCCATTATACGGGGAGACTGGACGACGGCACCGTGTTCGACTCCTCCGAGTGCGGCGAAGACGATTGCGGATGCGACCACGGCCCGATGGAATTCGTCATCGGCTCCGGCCAGGTGATCCCCGGCTTTGATGCAGGCGTGAAAGGGCTTTCCGTCGGCGAGTCCAAGACCATCCACATTCCGGTGGATGACGCCTACGGCGAGAGGATGGAAGAGATGGTGGCGGTGGTGCCGCGCGGCGACCTCCCCCCCGAGATGAAACCGGAAGTGGGGCAGCAGCTGGAAGTGACCCAGGAGGACGGCCAGGTATTCAACGTGCTGGTGACCGAGGTGACCGACGAAACCATCACCATCGACGCCAACCACCCGCTGGCGGGCCAGGCTCTGAACTTCGACCTCAAGCTGGTCGAGATCCTCTAGATCCGGCTGAAGGTAGAATTCAGGTAAAAGAAAATCCCCTCCCCGAAAAGGAGGGGATTTTTTTGTCCCCGATCCCTGGAAAGGGCCGGCCTAGTTTTCGGCCATGAAGTGCTGCTCGTAGAGGTCTTCCAGCTCCTGCAGATGGCGGGACTCGTCGGCCAGCATCTTCTTGAAGAGCACCGCCATGGGTGCCCCCTCGCAGCCGCGGGACATCCGGTCGTAGAAATCGATGGAGCCCTTCTCCAGGTGGATGGCGTAGGCCATCGCCTCGCGGGCATCGGAGTCGGGACGGAGCTCCTTTTTGGCCAGCACGTAGTCGAGGTTCATGGTCGGCACCGGCTGGTGCAGCCCCTCGCCCCCCTTCATCTCGCCGTCGACCAGCGCCTTCTCCAACTGGTGCTTGTGCTCCAGTTCGTCAAGCGCAGCCTCCTTGAATATCTGGCGGGCCGCCTTGTCCTTCACGATGCGCAGCGCGGAAAGGTAGGCACGGAATCCCTCGTTCTCCATCTGGGTGGCCATTTCGATCGCGGCTTCAAATGTGTAACAGACATCACCTTGCTCAGCCATGGAAGGTCTCCTGTATCGTTTGTTTTGAAAAGGCTTTTTAACACAAGAACACCCGGAGCACAAGACTTTGTATACACTTTCCTCTTTAATGGAGATTCAAGCAACACCTGATACACTATCGGCTGTTGTTATGACTCAAAAGCGCGGTCTGGGGACCAGGGGCTAGCCCCTAATCCCCAGCCCCAGCGCCGGAGGCGCTTATGTTGATCTTTCTGGCCGGCGGAACCGGGTTCGTGGGAGGGCATGTAAGAGAGGCGCTTCTGGCGCGCGGGCACAGCATCAGGCTCCTGGTGCACCGCAGGGGACTGGGGACCGTAACACCGGATGTCGAGGAGATCGAGGGTGACGCAACCAAGCCGGAGACCTTCGAAAAGGCGCTCCGCGGCTGCGACGCCGCCATCAACCTGGTCGGCATCATCCGTGAGTTTCCCGGACGCGGCATCACCTTCCAGCACCTGCACGTGGAGGCCACCGGCAACATCCTGGCCGCGGCCAGGAAGGCGCAGGTCCGGCGCCACCTGCAGATGTCGGCTCTCGGCACCCGCTCCGACAGCACCGCCCACTACTTCAAGAGCAAATACCAGGCAGAGGAGCAAGTCCGCAAATCCGGGCTCGACTACACCATCTTCCGCCCCTCCATCATCTTCGGCCCCAAGGACGATTTCATCAACAAGCTGGCCGGTTACATGCGCGCCTTCCCCGCCATGCCGGTGATCGGCGACGGCGAGTACCAGTTGCAGCCGATCTCCGCCGACGACGTCGCCCGCTGTTTCGCCGACGCCCTGGAGAAGCCCGAGACCATCAGGCACGAATACGAGCTCTGCGGCCCCGACCGCTACAGCTACAACGAGCTTCTGGACCTGATCGGCCGGGTCATGGGCAAAAAACACGTCCCCAAAGTGAAGAACCCGTTGTCACTGATGCGCCTCATCGTCCCCCTCTTCGAAGGCTTTTCCTTTTTCCCCATCACCTCCGACCAGATCGCCATGCTGGTGCAGGGGAACACCTGCGACGGGAGTTGGCGCAGGACCTTCGACTTTCAGCCCGCCAACCTCGAACCCGGCATCCGCAGCTACCTCAAATAGGCAAGGGCTTTTCACGCAGACGCAAAGGCGCAAAGAGAGGCAAGTAACACCACAGCCCCTTTTTGCGTCTTTGCGTCTTTGCGTCTTTGCGTCTTTGCGTTCTGCGTCTGGTTTGCGTGCGAAGGTGGGTTTTGACTCTCCTCTGTGTTTCACGTATAGTAAGGCACCTTTTTTCAAGGAGAGTCATTGCATGGGCGAGACAGTCAGATTCGGCATTTCCATGGACGACCAGTTGCTGGAGAGCTTCGACCGGCTCATCGAGCAGAAAGGTTACGCCAATCGCTCAGAGGCGATCCGCGACCTGATCCGGGCCGCCCAGGTCGAGCTCGACTGGGAAGAGGGAGAAAAGGAAGGGGTCGGCACCGTAACGTTAGTATACAACCACCACGTGCGCGACCTCGCAGACAAGCTCACCGAGCAGCAGCACGCGCACCACGACCAGATCATCTCCGCGCTGCACGTCCACCTGGATGCCCACAACTGCCTGGAAGTCCTGGTGGTGCGCGGCAAGGCACGCGACGTGCGCCGCATAGCCGACGAGCTGATCGGCGTAAAAGGTGTCAAACACGGCAAGCTCGTGATGACCACCACCGGTGAAGGGCTGCACTAACGGCTCTCGCGCCTCGCCCGACACTCCCCTCGCCCTCCGGGAGAGAGGGGGGCCGGGGGTGAGGGAGCTGCCACGAAATGATAAAGAAGAAGGAACCATGAAGAAGAACGACCACTACTGGATGGGAAAAGCCATCGACCAGGCCAGAAAGGCCGAGTCGATCGGCGAGGTGCCGATCGGCGCCGTGATAGTAAAAGACGGAGCCGTAATCGCGCGGGGGCACAACCTGCGTGAGAGCAAGCAGGACCCCGCGGCGCACGCTGAGCTGATCGCCATACGCAAGGCCGCCAAGAAGCTTTCCAGCTGGCGCCTCACCGGCGCCACCCTCTACGTGACGCTGGAGCCCTGCACCATGTGCATGGGAGCCATCATCCTCTCGCGCCTGGACCGCGTCGTGTTCGGAAGCTACGATCCCAAGGGAGGAGCCGCCGGTTCCCTCTTCGACTTCTCCGACGACAAGAGGCTGAACCACAGCGTCGTCCTCACCCCCGGCGTGCGCGGCGAGGAAACCTCCAGCATGCTCTCCTGTTTTTTCGCTAAGTTACGCGCGCAGAAAAAGCAAGAAAAGCTGGACTTCCCCTGCTGAGTAAAAAAGAGAGAAAAAAAACCTAAATGTTTCCGGTCTTCGAGCCGAACATTTAGGACAACCAACCTCTTTTCCTTGGCTTTGCGAGGGGCCTATGCAACTTGAAGAAATCACGGCTGATTCCATCATGGCGACGCACCATGAGATAACCCGGCTGGCGGCCTATACCGAAGAGCTGCTGCAGGGGACCGTCGCATCAGAAGAACATTCGCGTCACAAGCTCACCGCCGTGCTTCGTGTTCTCAGCGAGCTGGGCATCATCTGGCGCATACTGTCCGAGATAGACACCAGGGGCGTCCTCACCAAGACGCAGCGGCAATTTCTGCAGGATTTCTACGCCGGGCTGACCTACTGACAGTGCGACGCCAGAACAGGGCTTGAATTTCTCTTTGGAATAAGGTATAAACTTCTGCTCCGAGGAACACCCGTTCCTCCGACAACAGTATATCCGGAGAGATGTCCGAGTGGTCGATGGTGCCTGACTCGAAATCAGGTGTACCGAAAGGTACCTAGGGTTCGAATCCCTATCTCTCCGCCATTAAAAACAACGGGTTACAGCGTCACGCTGTGGCCCGTTAGTTTTTCCACCTGGAAAGCGTGAACGTATGCGTGAACGTTGTAATTGCTGCTGGCGGTGAAATGGCGTGAATACAGCGCGAATTCCGTCATCACCCAAATCTTGGGCAGCCCCTCTTTCACGCAAACTGAAAAGAGCCTCTCACCTCTCTGCAACGCAATTTCGTTGGCAACTCTATCCTCCTCGCAAACCTCCCCCCAATCACCGATTAATATTCATCGGGTAGCAGGATGGTCGTTGCGGAACGGTCCCGCTCCGTAATGATCCAGATCGGAGGGAGGCCGGGGGATTTGTAGGCGGAAAACAACCGGTCGCCATCAAGGAGCGCTGTTTCGTTTGCTTCCTTATCTTCGTTACACAACTCTCCCCAGTCACCGGAAAGGTGCCGGCGTAGTGATTCGAAGACGAATGCTGCGAACTTTTCATCGTCTGCCATGAAATGATTGACCCCTCTGGTTACAACGACTTTCCCAGAATCGAATTTGGTTTTTGCGCTTGTTTGTGGCCGGCTGCCTGATCTCATGTGTGGTCCCTCCTCTAAATGACGAGGCTCCTGCAAATTTGGCTGGGCCTCGGTAGATGGCTACGTTTTAAAGTAGCCCTATGTTGACGAATGAAAGGAAACTGTCGCCGATTATGACGTGATCGAGTATCTTCACGCCGATGAGGTCACCTGCCTCTTTTAACCTCCTTGTTATTTCAATATCTTCTCTGCTAGGTGTAGGATCTCCGGTTGGGTGATTGTGTAGCAGGATGAGTGCTGCCGCCGATGAGAGTAGCGCCGTTTTGAAGACCTCGCGTGGATGGACGATGCTTTGATTCAATGAACCGACCGAGACTTCGTCAATGCAGCAGATACGGTTTTTACCATCGAGGTGAATTGCAAAGAAATACTCCTTCGTTTCCAGACGTAAAAAACTGAACGTATCGAAGACCTGCTCAGCGCTGTTGTACCTGGTGAATGGCCGTAGGTATAGATTGACCTCTTCCTTGATAGTCAAAGTTTCATACACCGCCTTGATTTGCTTCAGCCTAATCCTCCTGGGTTTCCCGGGAACTTCCTCTCCGCCGAATAATGTTGCAGCTGTCATAGTCCTCTCCTCTCATGTTTTTGTCCCTTCGCTTACCCTTCAGGACGTCAGTGGTAGATGTTGGCGGGGGTCGAGCTTGATCGCTCGGTCGTATAAACGTCGTAACTTGGTTGGACTGAGTAAACTCGGGGACTGGTGTTGGCTGCATGGTTGTCTCTCCTTGTGAATTAGTTGGTTAGCGTTATCGTCGCCTATTGCAAACGCAGGGCGCACGTCTGCTGGTACCGGAAAGGGCGTCAGCGGGTGAAATAGGTTGAGTAGGGAATAGGCTGAACAACAGATAAGTAAATTAAATCTAGGCGACCATCGCGAAGCTTGTGAGTCTATGGATGGAGTCTGTTTAGCAGCAAGCACTCTCGATCATCTATTTGCCCCAAAATATACTTGCGCCCGTTGAAGTCCTTTGCCTTCCGAAAGCTTTTGTCCAGCCAATCAATATGCATGATCAAGTTCGGCTCGTGCTGTCCTGTTGTTATCATAAACTTGACGGTCTCATGATTGATAAATCTCTTGGTGCGGGGGTATGGATCATAGCAATGAATCCATTCACCTTCTAATTTGAAGCCAAGAATATAGTGCCAGTTATTATCCGTAGTATGCACACACAGCAGCGCCACCCCATTAGCATTGAGGCAACGGATGATTTTACTGTTTTGTCTCAGATGTACCTGGTTGCAACAAAGGTATTCTGCTTCGACGGCGAACTTTTTGTATCTCTTTTCCTGGTAATTGCTGAGCAAAAACCCGAGTTCCTGAATCGCACGGCTTGATGTGCCCCGAAATGCCTCAATATCCATACTTTCCTTGTAAACCCTATGTACTACGAATGGAGGGATTTCCTCGCGAGAAAATAGGTAACTCAACCCATTAATCAGTGTAGTCGGCACACAATCATACCCAGAAAGTTGTTGCCGAAATGGAACCTTCATAGCTGCCCCGTGACTGTGTAAATAGATACTAAACAAAAAATTCCTGCTTTACGCTGATCATTTGCGTAAAGCAGGAAAAATAGAAACTGCGAAAAAGTTTTATATAAAATAAGGTGGTTGTTAATATCAGCATGCAATAAACTTTTTATGTCGTGTGCAATATTGACACTACAACGCTTAGTAAGCTTAGCGTATTTATTTATAAGTGTCAAGTTGTTTAAAGATGCTTACATTGTCAGTTAAAAAATAAATCTGTTTGTAGAACCATTTTTATTTGTTTATTATTGCACTGATTAAGCGCGAGCCATATTGCTATGGATTAACAGCGGTCTGATGCATGCTTAGCTCAGATATACAATAGGCCGTATTCACGGTGTTGCTTTCTGCAGCCTGTTTGAATTGACATTGATTGTGAGCTCGTGATACTCTAAACCATCCAAAGATCGCCTATTGCAGAGCCCAATAAGTTAGCGTCATCTTTGCCGATGTCGTATTTCACAATATCTGCTTCTAACGCTTCAATGCTCCGAATTGACTTTAGCGACAGCATGCAATATTTTACGGTCGATATTTCCAGCGGATGAGAGTTGTAAGCTCATAGATTGGTCCTCATGCTAAACATCTTCAGTTTAACTGGATTATTGTCAAAGGATCAGCAAGCGCGAGATTGATAGCCACCGGGTTTCAGGCCCAGGAGAATTAAATGATATTGCCTGAACTAGAGTATATTTCGATTGAAGATGCGGCAAAAAAATTCAATCTTTCTCAGGGAGAGCTTCAGGGACATGCCGAGGAACTACGCCTACCAGTGTATGTACAAACGACAGAAGGTCGGTACCGTTGGGCTAAGTTGAAAGCTCCTCGTTGGGAATTTGCTTCTCTGGTGTCAGATTTTAAATTCTGTTCAGCAATCTTTATAGACAAATTCGGTAACCCAGTTACTAGTGGAAATAATGTAATTTACACTCCAGGCTGTCCGAATTCTCGACTATATATAAAACCAGCAGAATTAAGAGCCTTAGATTTAACACCTGCTGAAATCAAATCTTCCGTTGAACAACCGTTAGAGAAATCGCCCGAGGAACGATGCAATGAGCTAAAGTCAGAAGGTTTGAGCGACAAGGAAATAGCCAAAAAACTCAAGCACGAATTCCCCCAAATCTATCCCTCCCGTATAGGAAGGTTATTACCTGCAAAACCTGGAACATACATTACAAAGGATGCACAACGGAGGAGAGGTGTTCGCCTTTTGGAATAGGTCATAGGCAGCTCCAGCAAGAATGCTTTGGCCCGGTGAAAATTTCACCGGGCTTTTTTGTCTCGAAAATGTCCGGTTTGTTCGGGTTGACAGTCCGGTAGCGGACATCATGTATACCTGAAAGCACAAAAAAGGTGCTGGCCAGCCCTGAAATTTCAGGAGGTATACGATGGATGTTAGAGACAGGATTGTAAGGGAACCCGAGAGGAGGGAGATTACGGCGACATCTGCCGCGACAGCATGGCGAGGTGAAAAAGCTGGGACATTCCCCAGACGCATTCGTCTTGGTGCGAATTCTGTTGGATGGAGGTTGTCAGAACTCATGGCTTGGATGGAATCGAGGCAGCCCGCGACATCGGTGAATGCTAAACCGGTTGCCCCCGGTGGGAAGCGTGGCAGGAAACCTCGACATGCTGGAACGGAGGTGTTGCGATGACACGCCTAAAGACGACTGGAAGCAATGCCTCGAAAGAGGTCATGGAATTTATCGTAGGAATTTTCGGAGACATTGCAGGGGATGCCGAAGCACGACCTTTATTCTGTGGCTTTTCCGATGATCCTGGTAGTAATAAAGGTTGGTCTCCACGAGCAATAAAGAATGGAAAATTGCCAACTTCCATCACGGACACCAATAACTGCTATTTTTCGGTGGCTACATTCCGGCCCGATGGCGAGGGAAAATATCGCGCTAAAAAACAGCAAGTTGCGGCTAACTACGCAATACTTCTTGATGACATCGGGACTAAAGCAAAAAGGAAACTGCCAATAACTCCTTCCTGGAAAATTAAAACAAGTCCTGGGAACTATCAGGTAGGGTTTCTACTGAAGACCCCTTGTGCAGACCCTGTGAAATATCAAGCTGTTGTAAATGCACTTGGCAAAGCGGGGTGGGGTGATCGTGGCGCGTCAGGCGTGGCCAGATGGGCACGGCTACCTTATGGAGTCAACACCAAGGAGAAGTATCTTGATGCAGGGAAAGCGCCGAAGGTTGAGTTGGTTCATTTTCATCCTGAACGGCGATATAGTCTCAAAAGAATAATTAAGGCTTTCGAGCTAGACACAACTGGGGTGACTTTCAAGGTGACAAGTTCCGGCGGCAAAGGTGGTGACGCAGTGCTGTTGGCACTCAAAGTGGCGCGATTGTGGAAAGGGAACAGCGAGCCCGGCATGCACGACATCACTTGTCCTTGGGTTAAATTTCACACCGACCAAAAGGACCATGGGACAGCCTATTACGAGCCGAGCCCGTCCAATAAAAGATTAGGGGGTTTTATCTGCCAGCATGGTCACTGTTCTGGACGTGGCATCGCTGACCTCAGAGGATTTCTTGATATTCCTGGAGAGCGCCCGAGAAAGGAGAGCGTGCTTGACACTGCTCTTGGATTTATTGAAAACGCGATACCGGTTTTTCTAGACGAGAACGGCGAGCCTTTCGGTCTTGTCAATAAGCACTGCTTGCCGCTGAAAGGCCGGGAGATCAAGTCTCAAATTTTACAAAAGACACGCGAAGCCACAGGGAAAACGCTGAAACAGGGCGACGTCAATGAAGTGCTGGCAACGCTTGAGAGCAAGGCCATTATTGAAGACGAAAGACGAGAATTGCACAATAGGATTGCGTTGTTCAATGGCAATATCTGGTACGACCTTGGCGATGGCATGTCCGTTAAGGTAATGCCATCCGCCTGGGAAATAGTCGAAGCCCCGCCTTTGTTCCGTCGGTATGGCCACCAGCAGGTCCAGGTTAGGCCTAAAACGGGCGGCGACCCTATGAAGTTATTCAGGTTCCTAAATATTAAAAAGGCTCACCGGCTTGAGACAATGGTTCTGCTCATATCGTACCTTATCCCTGATATAGCCCACCCCATATTCCACCCACATGGGGCGCAAGGTAGCGGTAAATCAACCCTGTGCAAGATGATTAAGAAATTGCTCGACCCATCAAGTCTTGGAGTGCTTCTTGTGCCCAGAGATAGGCAGGAACTCATCCGCTTGATTTCTCGGCATCATATTCCGATCTTTGACAACATGAGCAAACTGGATTCGGACATGTCGGATGTCCTGTGCATGGCCTGCACTGGCGGTGGTGTAGTTAGAAGGGTATTGTATACCGACGATGAGGATAATATCGTCAGCCTTAGGCGTTGCTGCGGCCTAAATGGCATCAATCTCCTTATCTCGAAACCCGACTTGCTGGATCGTACGATGCTGTTGCGACTTGAGAGGATTCCACCTGAAAAGCGGAGAGTAGAAGCAAAAATGTGGCAGGAATTTGAGAAGGCGATGCCTGAAATCCTTGGTGGCATGTTTGACGTGCTTGCAAGGGCTTTTGACATTCATCCCCAGGTAGATTTGGATCAGTTGCCCAGGTTGGCAGATTTCGCAACGTGGGGGTATGCCATCGGGGAGGCTCTTGAAGAAGGCAAAGGAAAGGAGTTCCTGGTTGCCTATCGGGCTAATGTCCGTCGTCAGAACGAGGAAGTCATCAAAAATAATAGCCTATGTCTTGCCGTCAAAATCCTGATGAGGTCGGAACGTCAATGGGAAGGCACGGTTAAAATGGCTTTTGTAGAATTATCCAAGATCGCTGTGCCAATTAAAAGTGACCCAACATTTCCTGCAGACGCTAAGAATCTGCGAAGGCACCTGGAACGAATTCAGACCACTTTGGCAGAGTCTGAAAATATTACCTATCGCGTTTCGGACAAGGCTAAAAAGGACGGGTATCACATAACCTTTACTAAGGGGGCAAAAGTTTAAAGTCAAGTTTCGCATCAAGGATGCCCATAACCCCCTTCACGTCAGTGAAGGGGGTTATGGATGAGTGAACTTGATGAAGTTGATGAACTTGCTGTTCAATGCACACACGCACTAGCGTGTTTTTAACTATATAATGAATCAATTTTACAAAGTCATCGGTATTGGTGCCATAAATCAGTTCATCAAGTTCATCAAGTTCATCAAGTTCATCAAGTTCATCAAGTTCATCAAGTTCATCGGCCAGACCCTAGAGCGTTGGATAACAGATGAACAGGAAAGGCTATGGCAGCCGTAGAGGTTGTCACCGGTGGCCTCAACTCTTCCCCGCAGTTGGTAGGGTAATATGCCGGCAACTTTTCCTGTCGCAGGCACCCGCCATGGGTGACGACGAAGACGTCGGTACTGAAAGAAAATTTCGCACTCAGCAAAAAGACTTCTTGTTTTTACACATCAAATGATGTACAAAAACCGGAACCGATTACGCAAGGAGAAAACGAATGCTTTCACCCGTTATTCAGCCGGATACCTTTGAACATCAGCATGCGCTTGAGTCCCTGGGTCTGACCGCCGGCTTCTTGACTGAGATCGGCACTAGAATTCTTGGGGCCTACCACCAGGCAACACCTCACGATGCTTCAAGTGCTGCCGGATCGTACGCATACTTCGCGGCAGTGAGAGCATTACGTGATGTCCTTAGCCCTCAAGGGTGGGAGCCTCTCAGAAGATATAACCTTGAAATGGTAACCCCGCCCTCAAGGCAAATAGCCGTTCTCCCATCGAGTGGCGATAAGTACACTGGCCTTGACGGCATTGAGCCTAGAACAAAAAATGAAAAGGGGAACCAAACGAAAGAACTGGTAGGCATAAACAGAAATCAAGGATTTTTGTTCCCGGAAATGGAGCCGGTCGATCTTCCGGCAGATCCAGCCAAATTGCAGACATGGGTTTTCCTCTATCACGTTGACTCGCTTCTGTCAGAAATGCGTATGGAATTAGCTTTACCTGTGCATATAGACATTACAGATTCAAGAGTTGACCAATGGAAAACGCGCATAAAGCTTCCTGCCATTAAATTTGATCATAGACCGACTCCAATTAGCCCTGAGCCTGCTCCTGAATTTGATATCGAGATTAGACGAAAAAGCAATGAGTGAGAAAGATCGTTTCAACCCAACTCGTTTAAAGTTCGCGAGAAAACGAAGAGGGATTTCGGCTCAAGCATTATGTAAAACTTTGGGCATTACTACGAGAACCTTATCCGAATATGAAAACGGGCGAGGCGAGCCTCAGTCTCAAATGCTTCCTAAATTGGCATCAGAGCTTCGTTTCCCAATTGAATTTTTCTTTGCCGATGACATTTCCCCTATTGGCGACAATGCGGTAAGCTTCAGGTCACTAGCAAGAATGTCGGCTAAAGTTCGTGATGCGGCATTACATGCTGGTGAAATCGCTCTGCAATTGTCAGAGTGGTTTGATGCTAGATTCGAGACCCCCTGCGTTGATTTACCGGACTTTAAGGATCTTGCCCCAGAAGCAGCGGCTGAGACATTGCGAAATGAATGGGGTCTTGGGGAGAGGCCTATTGGTAACATAATCCATCTGCTTGAAGCAAAGGGTGCTAGGGTTTTCTCTTTAGTAGAAGATACAACAGATATGGATGCCTGTTCTTTCTGGAAGGCCGACCGTCCCTTTGTTTTTCTGAATACTAATAAGTCGGTTGAACATAGCAGATTTGATGCTGCCCATGAACTAGGACATTTAGTATTACACAAACATGGTGACCCTATACCAGTAGGGAAAGAGGTCGAGATCCAAGCACACAGGTTCGCTTCGGCCTTTTTAATGACTGAAGGCAGTGTTAAAGCTCGATATCGTAATTATGCAACTTTAGATACAATAATTGCCGACAAATCATTTTGGGGGGTTTCTGCAGCTGCATATGTTCGGCGTTTAAAGGACTTATTACTGATAACCGACTGGCAATACCGAAACTACTCGATTGATCTATCACGTCGTGGCTACATGAGAACAGAGCCCAACCCAATCGTTCAGCGGGAAACGTCAAAGCTATTACCGATGCTATTTCAAGCATTACGAGAGGAAGGTACGAGCAAATACGATATTGCTAAGGATTTGAGGGTTTTTACTGAGGAGATCGATGCTTTAGTCTTTAATTTGGCAATGATCAAGGTTGATGGTGGCTCTAAGAGTGATGCATCTTCATGCAGGGGCGATAAACGGCATCTTAGGGTTGTCAAATAGATTGGAATTTGGGTGGGGAGAGGTTGGTGACTTACTAAGTGCGGCCGCCAAGAGCGTAGGCAGTTTTAGGCAACAAAGCTAACTGGATCTTTCCTCTATCTTTGGAGTTGGAAAGTATGCTGTGGCCATAGTCTGTGCAAGATCGAGAACAGCTGAAGCATCGACAGGATAAGGAGACTCTCCCCACCGCAGATTTTCCCTGGCTCTAAAGCTTGAAGATTGCCATTGACGCAGGGGTGAGGTCTTGAGATCATCATGCCAAGTCTTCTTCTCAGCGCTGTATTTGAACAGGATTGGTTCATGACGCAGGAGCCTTGGCCTCCACAGTTTACTATCAGGCAGCAAGAGCTTTATCATCTGGCGAAAGGAGAGGCGCGGCGTCTCATGAATATTCGGCACGGCGGCCAGTACGCGCTGGATTTCGTAGCCAACCTCGGCTCTATCAAAACCCGAAAACGGCGACTTCGTGTGCATATGAAGTATTAGCAGACTGTTGTTCATCCCCACGAGATGCAGAGCTGGCTCCTCACAGATATGAAAAACAGTGCCCTGTACCCTGCGCAGTTCGGCATTGTGGCAGGCAGCCTGAAATCTGTTGAAGCAGCTGTTGGCCCCCAAGTACACGTTGTAATTCGTTACCGTCGTGTATTGCCATGCATTTCTGCGGTCATGAAGGTAGTAAGCAATGACGGGCTTTATTTTGATGACTGGAAGGTCAAGCCCACTCGCTGTAAATTTGGCCGAGTCGGAGGGTCCCAAAAGTGAAGGATACAGTTGTTGATACATTCACACACTCCAAACATGAAAATGTCAGGGATGTCCATTAGGAGAACCCCGCAGCCGCTTCGACAGGTTCTCACCATACCATCCACCTAGGCTCACTGTTCTTTTATAAAGGTCACCTCAAAGGTCTTACACGGACGATATTGCTGGAGCCGGTTAGCAAAAGCAAAGGTATCTTTCATTTCATAGTGCTGAAATATGTCCAAGCCGCGATCCAAAGAGATCTTCCAACCGTGGTCGGTTATAATGTGGCGGGCATGAATGGTTCCAGTCGCGTCAAATTCCCAAGTGAAATCTATTCCAACCGCCTTGCTAGATTCCTTGATCTTTTCAAAGTATTCCCTTTGTTGTTCACCTTTAAAGTCGTCTTCCACCGTCACCAAGCGCACTGCCACTTCCTCATCCTGCGATTTATGTTTCACTACAGTTTCAAGGAATTCCATAAGATTACGCACCTGATAAAATTGTCGTATGTACGGATCAGTGATGGTTATTCTAGTTGCCCCACACACATACGGCCCCAAAATGGTGTCGAAAGAAACTCCTCTCTGGTTCTCCTGGAAGACAACGTGCTTTTCCTTTAAGCCAGCTTGCAAACCTGGCATTAGATTTGGCGATGCTGATGCCACCTCAGCCACAGCAGTTATCTCATTTTCACCGCCGAGAGCTTCCCCGATTGTCTTTTGATAATAATGAGGATATTCCTCCTCTTCAAGTGTATTGACGGCCCTCGCTTTCTGAGTAGAGTCAGAATAGGCGAAATGGACGTTTCCATAGGTGGAATCGATCCGCATCAATTGATCCTTGACGCGCTTACGTCCTTCAATAGCGAACCGCAGCAACTCCTCTACCTCTTCCTTCGATGCTCCGTCATGCGGGAAAAGGATTTTCATCAATCCTGAGAAGGTCTTATTTATGCCATCCCGGTCGCGGGTCGAAATGTCAGTGGAGATGGTGAAGTGCTCCTTATAGCGGTCAGAGTAATCGTGATTCCGTAGCGAACGGAGAATTTCGGCGAGATAATCCACTACGAAACCATAACCACTGGAGAACATCTCACCGCGGATAATATCAACCTCCCATCCAGGGATATAGAAATGGATGCGATCGAGAAATGCAGAGTCGTAGAACTTGTCGGGTAGTTCGCAAAACAGGTCCGAGTGCTTGAGCATATAGGGCACGGTGTGCTGAGTGTTGCCGACAAAGACCATGGAAGCCTCGGCACCAAGCGTCTCAACGCCCCGCGAGAAGGACTTGTTGGCCATGTAGTTTTTCATGATGTCCACAAGCGCTTTGTCTACCCGCTTTTGCTTTCCGGCGAACTCATCAAAGGCGACACAATCCCAGTATCCGACCAGACCGATTTTCCCGGACGAGTTATTCACGAACAGCTTCGGAACGCTAACCTCGCCACCAGAAATCAGGATGCCGTGGGGCGAAAATTCAGAGTAGACATGTGATTTACCAGTCCCCTTCGGCCCCAGTTCGATCAAATTGTAGTTGCGCTCGCAGAACGGGATAAGACGGATCAGTTGAGTAAGCTTGCTGCGCTTGCCAAACATCTCAGGGTTGAAGCCGATACTCTGAAGCAGAAGGTCAATCCATTCATCTGTGGTGAATTGCTTGCGGGCCTCCACATACCCATCAAAGTCGAAATGGGAGAGTTGGATTGGCTTCAGGCTCGATAAAATCCATGGGCAGGCGCTTTTGTCCTCAGTGAACTCGTACTCTATATCGGCGATACACCACACACCGCTGACCAGGAGCTTGGGGTGCCCCTTGACCGTGCCTGAGTCAACAAGCACCTTCTTGATGCCCAGGTTGGAGAATTCCGCCTCGTAAACGTCGGCCTTGTCATTCAATGACACGCTGATCTTGTCTATGACCTTGTAGCGGCCCTTTTCCTTGACGTTCGAGCGAACAAGGCCTGCTTCGCTACGGTGTACGTAATGCTTGCGCAGAATCTCCTTCACCGTATCGATGCCGGTCTGGATCGTCGCCTCGTCGCTAGTGGCACAGTACTGACCCAGCAGGTATTCTAGCACGTAGGTTGGGACGATGGCGTTGCCTTTGACCGTTTTGACGAGATCCTTACGGACAACGAGTCCCGAAAAGTGCGTGTTGATTTTCTGGTCAAGTTCGTTCATTGGTCCCATTTCCTTTAAAAGTCGAAATCGCTTGTAAATGATCGTCGCATTATATACCTGAGCGATTTGTATTCCTTGTAATGCGAAGTCCCGGCGTGTTGTTCCGTAAGTCTGAGAATGACCTCCTGACCGTTGGCCTCGTCGGCCTTGCGGGTCAGCACAAAGCGCACTTGCAGTTCCCGCTCTCGGGGGTTGTCCGAGCTCAGGTCAAAGGTCAGGTCGTGGCTGTCGGAGATCAGGTCGTCAGCCTTAGTGTAGATGCCAGCCCGAAGCACACGCGGTTGGATCTTGTCTGTCACCGGCCCGGTCTGATACATCGTTACCGCTAGCTGCCCGGAGGTAATTACTGAGCTGGCTCCGCGCAGGATATCCACCTCGACGGCGGTGACATCGCTCTGGCGCTTCTTGTTGATCTTAAGCACCGGGATCACCACTTCCTGCAATGATGCGCCTCCATGCACAAAACGGCTGCCGGAGCCCTTTAGGCGCAGGCGGTTGATCGATTTAGGAATCTGCACCTCCACCTCACCGGCAAGGCCAAGTTGCTCGGGGGTGAACTTGTGCAGGCTGGACGAATCGACAAGCCCCTTGCCGAGCACGAAGCGGCGGTCCCGGAACAGAATTTGGTCTCCCTCAGCGTCAACTCCAGAAAAGTCGCTTTCGTCTATGGCGCGATTCTGGTAGATGAAACCATGGTCCGAGGTCACCAGCAAGTTGTTGGCGTTAGCCCCTGTCAGTTTCTTAATCAGGCGAACCAGATCCTGTAGGGTTTCTTCCACAGCCTCGAAAACCCGTTCTTCGGACTCCCGCTTGTCGCCGGTGGCGTCGATGCGGTTGTGGTAGACGTAGATTACGTCGTGGTCGCGTACCAGTGCCCGGCAGTCGTCGCCCTTCATGGCCATCAGCTCATCGGCCTTGCAGGCTGTCGCCCGTTGGCTGATCGTCTGGCCAAGGATCTTGATGCGGTTAGCCGTTCCCTGGGAGCTCTGACCATCCACCAGCACGGTGCCGGTTTCGTTGTCTGCAATCGCCAGTTCCTTGTTTGGCAGCAGAGCCGCCATGCCCAGCTGCGTATAGCTGGGCAGTATCGAAAGCGCCGGTTCCAGTTCTGCGCTATAACGGTCCTCCTGGCGGATAAGACTCAGCAGCTCGTCGCCGATCTCATAGCGCATTGCGTCTGAGATTATCACGCAGACCTTATTATCCTTGCGCAGGAACGGCCGCACCCAATGCTCGAAGAAATCCTTCTGTTTGCGCACGGGGTAGGCTTCCCATTTGGATGCCGCATCCACAAAGGTCTGGAAGCGGTCGCCAAGTTTCAACAGATAGTTGTTGGAATAGAGGTTTTCGACCTGATCAGCCAGGGAGCCCATCAGCGACGCCTGTCCCGACATGCGCATGTGGTAAGTGAACTTGCGATAGAGCTGATCGAGCTGATACCAGAAGCGGCTATAGCGCTGCACGCCTTCGGCCAGACTGTTCATGTCGAGTTTGGCCTCGCCCAGGGCATAGGTAAACTGGGCGGCGTAATCGACCGCTTCGTACAGATGGCGGCATTCGCGATACCAGTGCCCCTGTCGCCGCTGGCGGACCCAGACCGCCACATCGCCGCTGGAAACCGTGCGCGAAGCAACGGCGCGTACCAGATCGCTGATAATCTTCTGGTCGATAAGACGGAAGTAATCCAGCTCGATCAACTCCCGGAAATCCCGCTTGGCAAGATCCTGCTCAATGCCAAGGACCTCGGCGCATTCTTCTGATAGTGTCTCGAAACCGCCTTCGAATTGACGGCTGTCCTTCCAGCGCTTGAGAAAGACCAAGGCGTCACCGGTCAGCTTTACCTGGCCGTCAGTACCCATCGCATAGCACGACTTGAACAGCTCAATGGCAAAATCACCGATGCCGGGCTCGTCGGACTTGTAGCCATAGCAGCGGGTCATCTGGTCCCAAAGGAAACCGTCCAGGCTGCACCGGCCAACCAACTTGATTTTCTCGTCACGACCGTCGGCCAGCTCCTGCAGCAGATTTTCCACCACCGCATCCATGCGCGGCTCACTGCCTGTGCACACCGCGAGCATCTTCAGACGAATCTGTCCGGCGGTGTCGTCCGCATTCAGCAGCTTCTTGAGGACCTCCTTGCGCTTGATCGCCTGGAAAAATTCGGCATGGGCCTGCACCACATCCGTGAATTCCAAGCCGAGCTCCAGTTCGGACAGCCAGATGGCAACCTGGTCCGTACGGAACTCACCATGGGCCAGTTGGACGTCCAGCAGCCAGTTATCCAGGTCAGGAGGTTGCGGCCCTTTTCGGTAGAGCAGAAACTTTTGCTCCGCCTCCTCACGCAATAGACGATATTTGATGCGGTACTCGTTGTTTGTGATTTCAATCTTCTCAATGCCGGGCAGCGACAGCGCCTCAAAATCGGCGCGCAACTCATTCTTCTCGTCGTACCAGAAGACGATACGGTGTTTTTGAAATAATTTGGTCAATGCTGCTTGAATCTGCGTATTCATAGAACCTTCTCTTCTACGACTTCCTCATCCGAATCTTCCGGTTCAAGAGCAACGGGAAGAGCGGAGGACATGAATACCCGGCTCTTCAGCCTTTCTTTGAGAGCCAACCGTCGTTTCTCATAAAACTCGTTGAAATCGCTGAACTCCAGGCTGACTTCATCGACCAGGAAATCTTTTCCGGTAAGGTTAACATCCTTATCCGTAACCCAATCTTTCAGGTGACGATCATTTTTGGAAATGTTCTGCGAGTGGTTCAAAAGATGGAGATTCGGTATAGCATTCCAGTGTCTCGTATCCGAATAAAAAGCGAATAGGTCCGAGTCAACCTGGAGGAAACCATGTTTTTTGAGACTGGTCTTGTCGAACATGCTCTTGGGGTGGAGGTGGTCAATATGGAATACCTCCGTTGGGTTCATCTCAGGGAAGAGCAGATGCAGCAAGGCGCGGCATTTCCCCTCTCCATGCTGAATCTCCAGCAGACTGTCAACATAATCCTCGTCAAACCGAAGATCTTTATTAGTCGCCTTATAACGATCTATAATTTGCGGCAGTGGAAATGCATCTGCAGCCGGATTTTCATCAATGACGTCCCTCATACTGGTCAAGATGGCATCTGCCTGTCCACCGAAAACTCCTTTGAGCAGCACCATGTAAAACCATTGACTGATGGTTGATCGATAATCGTGACATTTGGCGAGATTATTTATCTGCTGATACAGGGGCGCATCACCGACATGTTTACGGTACAAGAAATAGCAGATCGGAATGACCGCATTCTTCGATGTTAGGGACTGCGGATTGATACCGAACCTTCGAATGAGCAAGAAAGTTGCTTTTATACAAGTTTTTATCTCTTCCCATTCTTTTTGAACTCTGGCAACTTCCTCCGCTTTGAAGTTTTTGACTTTGAAACGCACGTCCGCGTCTGTGAGCATTAAACAGGTTTTGAGAATCCAGTCCCGCTCCAGGTAGAAGCCCATCTCCACACTTTGATGGATTTGAGTAATCAGATCCTCAAGCTCTTTGCGGAAGTCGCCATCCCAGTTTGCTACCGCGATGGACATTAGCAAATCCGAGAAATCGAGCTTGGTACCGCCACTGTTGGTGCGGATGAATACGTCTAGAACGTGGTCGATTTCCTGGCTGGTTTCGTTGAAATAGTGGATGATCTTCTGGCAGCGAATGACATCATATAGTTGCGCGAGTGTGTCTTGTGCATACTCGTTCTTGTCCAACCCTACAGCTTCCAGGTAAGGCCTGACGACCTTGTTCCAGACATGATTACCACCTTCGAATTGAGGGAACTCCAAGATTTGGTGGAGACAAAACCAGTGATGCTTTTTGGGGTCGAGCATAGAATCCTGATATTGCTGTTCCGTCAAAAACCTGAAGTTGTGATACATCAGCGACTCATCATCTTCCGGGTTCACCGGCTGGATCAAGTCAAGATAAAGCTTCCGTGGCGGCAGTATGGTATCGTCCCGGGTGCTTGGCCACCATACTCGGGGCTGTTTGTAGGCATAGGTACTGCAAAGGCCTATATAAAGCGATGTAAGTCGCTGCTGACCGTCGATAATCGCCTTGAAGTCCTTGAAACTGGCATTTGTCTTGATGTACGAGTTATCTTCGTTAAACCGTTGACAGTAGAATTTCAAAAACTCGTAGAACTTGTACTCATTCTTGATCTGATCACTCTTTATTTCCCACATCATGAAGGTGTTGATGGGATACCCCCTCATGATGGAATCAAAGAGGACGCAGATTTGTTGGCTGCTCCAGACAAATTTGCGCTGGATTGCAGGAAGCAAATAATCTCGATTATTGATGCCGTCTATTGCGTCTTTGATGCTGATAGCTTTTTCGTATTCACCAGCCACAATTAACTCTCCTCTGGGGCATCTAAACCAGGGATCTTTTTCAGGGCATCACCGAACAGGGGGTAGTTGTACTTCACGCCATTATCCAAATCGATGTCTTTCTGCTCGGTGGCCAGCGGGTAAAGTACCTTTCGCTCGTACTCTTCCATCTCAACGATCATCTTGGTGATCTTCTCGATCTCCTTTAGGGCCTTGGTTTTCTCCCCCTGGGAAGCGCTGGCGCTAATGCTGACCGCCTCAAGATGGTTCTTGTGTGAGGTGAGCTTGGTGCGGAAATCGCGCAGGTAGTCGTTAAGCACCACGCTGACCGTATCCGGCCGATAACGGTGCATATAGATCAATGCGTTGAAGCTGCCCTTGTGGCTCGAAAACAGCCAGTAGATCGGGCGCTTCTTGTAACGCTTCACATGGTCGTTGTAGAATTCGCCGAGAAAGTAATCGCGGATACTATAGTTGCGCTTGCCCTTTACGTTCAACCCCTGCTCGACGAACTTGAGGTTTTCCTCGTAATGTTCCTCACCAAAGGCCACGCGCAGGAATTTGCGGAAGCGCTCAGCGATGTCGTCGGTGAACCAGTCGTCGTCAAGCATGGGAATGACGTTGTCATCATCCGCCGAGAAGCTCGGCTCCGGAACCAACTTCAGGTAGTCCTCAATGGTCTCGCCCTGGTTGGCCAGGATCAGCCCCGGCTTGTCCAGTGCATAGCGGCCAAACATGCAGCCAACCGCATAGGAGACCAGTTCACGCATGGTGTCGGCTAGCAGTAGTGCTTCCAACTCGTCCTCGCTCTTGTCGCCACCATAGCGGTAATGCGGATTACAGGTCAGGGTGATTTCGTTGGGTGGCACCTGGGGCGTCAGTTCATCATGCAGGCCGTAGGCCTCAATGAAGATGCGGTTGTTCTCTTCCTCCAGCCGCTGCATCTCCAAGGTCATCTGCCGCCAGTGGGCGCGGAGCTTCTGATAGGTGGCCTTTAGGGTTGGCTGGCGGTAGTCGGGATTCAGCAGCGGCAGGCTGGTGAAGTCCCATGAGGTTTCGTAGGAGTCCCAGTCGGAGTTAGCGATTTGAATGGCTGCCGACGATACACCGGTTGGATCAGTCGCCAAAATAGGAAGGCGGCCTAAATCGCCAGACTGAACATTGATAGTTGGGGCAAAAATACGCAGGAAAAACCTGCAGACTACTGAGTTTAGGAATCCAATTTGGGAAAAAAGTGTCCGACTGTCAGCATATATGCCATTACTTGCATCGCTGGCGATGTGACCTACTCCAGCATGGCGCACCGCGAAGTTATTAGATGCAATCTTTGACCATGAGATGTTTTCAAGAAAATACATCTCTTCGTTCCAGCATTTCGAATTGTTCGCATTAATTTCTCCCTTCTCAAGGCGATCTTTCTTAAATGCTTTTATGTCAGCACCGTCATTGTGCCAGTTCACTATGCTTGTCTGGTTTCCATACCATTTGCGGTACTCTCCGCCCTTGAGGTAGGAAAACCACTTGAGGGGTGAATTATTTGCGGCTTCTTTCGTGATAGGTGGCCGACATACTTTAGATAAACTCACTTCTTGCCAGTCTCGAACAAACTGTGGGTTATCGCCGCTCGACATTCCTGCGCGGGGAGTGGAGATTTGATCAAGCCGAGTTGCTCGATCAAATACAGATATAGCGGCTTCATTGAGCCAATAAACAATTGGGCTGCCGGGAATCTTAACAAAAACTTCAGTGTTTGCTTGCTGCGGGTTCGCCTTTACTGCGGAGAACTGCTGCTGTTTTTCGCTCTCGGATCTACCTTGAGTAAGGTCGAGAAAATATGAGGTCTCGTTCGATCTTTTTGCCTTCAAAACGAAAGCCGTAGTCGACACGATTTCCCCCCCGATGCTATCGAAAGCTCGGGTGCCGAGATGGATCATTGACGAAATACTGGCGTCTGACAGCAGCTTTGTCCGCAACTTCTCAAAGGTTGAAAGGAACATCCAACCTTGCATGGTGATGAGTCCGGCATAGGCCCTGCTGAGGTTGAGCATCACTGCCCTTTGAATAAATGCGGCATAGAGGTCGACCCAAGAAGCAGGATAGTACTTCTTGAGCCATGAACCCATCTTTGAATTCATGCCGCTTTTGCCAAGATACGGCGGATTGGCAACTACCACATGATATTTGGGGCTCAGGAAATCGGCTTGCTGTAGGGCTTGCAGTACCTTCTGATGGGTTATGCTGAGGAACAGATGCCCGGAGACGTTCTTTGACTCCAGGATCTTGAGCATGCCATCCACATCTGTTACGTCGGGACGGATCAGGGAGCCGAAGTTGTCGGCTTCTTCGAACTGACTAAGGGTGGTTTGCAGTGGCGCGGTGAACAGGTCGCGCCCGACAAAATCCATATAGTCGTTCAACTCGCCCTCGTCGAAACGTACATTCTCCAGCACACAGATGTTCGGTTTGACGCTCTTATTGAAGAACCGGCGCTGTTTGGCTCGGGCCTTCATGGTCAGGGCGAAGGCAGCCAGCTCCCCGGCGCGTTCATCGATTTCTATGCCGTAGAGGTTGTGGGTAAGAATCTTCTCCGGGATCTCGGTGGGCTCATAGGCTTCCTCCTCGTAGATTGCATAAAGCAGGTCAAAAGCATAGGTGAGCATGTGGCCGGAACCGCAAGCCGGATCGCAGATTTTGATTTCTTCCGGTTTGCTGATGCGAAGGAAGTCCATCTCGGCCTGTTCAGCCTTGATGTAGTAGTCCATCTTCTCGACCAGTTTCGAGTCGGGACGGTTGAGCATCCAGAGGCGACCGAGGGAATTTTCCACCAGATAACGAACGATCCAGTGAGGGGTGAAAAGCTGGGTGGCGGCGGGGATGTTCTCGGGCGTGATCTTCTTATTCTTCTTCAGCCCCTCGAATACCTCGTCCTTCTTTTCGGAAATGTAGAACTGGTAGAGCCAACCGATCACCTCTACATCCTCACAGGCATCCGGCGTCATCGCTTCGCGGGTATAGGCCAAGATGGAGTTGCCTGAGAGTAAATCGTCCGGCATCAGCAGCTCAGTGTAGTCGTCAATGCGCTGAAACAGGAACGGCATCGCTTTGTTCCAGAAGTTGCAGGCTCCCACCACCAGCAAGCGGTAAGCCTCACCCTGTGGATCGCGGCTAGGCGCTTTACCGTCGAGCAGGGCAAAGATTTGCTGCCGGACTTTCTCCGGTACCATGTCGTCGTCGATATGCCCCATCTTGGCCTCGGCCAGAATCTCGGGCTGGAACTGTCCTTCTGCGGGTGACACCACGCCGATGCGGGTATAGCGGTTCACATCCATGAAACGCAGAGCGCAGAAACGATTGAACCAGATGTAAGCCACCCGCTCGACAACCTGTTCCTTGCCGTTGCTCTTAATGGCCTCTTCGAGTTCCTTAACTGCCTTTACGCTCTCTCGCCGGGCAGCGCTGTTTTCTTCCAGCACCATTTTCTGCTTGGTGGAGACTTGATCCAATAGACTGCGCCGGGCGAACTGGGCGAATTTTTTAAGTTTTGCTGTTTCCATATTCAACTCTCGTAATCGCTTGCACGCCAAACGGACTGATCACCGAAGACTTGCTGGTATGCATCTAATTTGAGAATTACGCATGAATTTGCAGAATTTTGATGCCATAGTCTGTTTGAAATAGGAATCGCTGATCTAAGCGCATCTGTTTTGTTGAGGATCAATGCATCATCCAAGCATGCCATGCTTATCAAAACCACGTAATTGATAGGCTTATCATATCCACCCCGAAGATGGGTAAATAGAAGTGAGTCTCGATACTTCCCCGCAAGTTCCGGAATTAGATTCCCGCCTTGAAGATCTAGTTTGAGCTTATTAGGATTAACAGCTCCAGGCATATCCGGGTCTTTCACTTCGAGGAAAATGACTTTGTCATCTTTCTCAATAATAAAATCAACTCTTTTCATTGTACTCTTAGTGCCATGTATAGCATCATCATCAAACTTCTCCGCTCTGACCGCAGCGGTGACGTCGAATATTAAGTCCTCTTCTTGAACAGTTCTCATTGCATTACCCCAAGTGAACGCTTGATTTCTGCGTCATAAAGATCACTGAAGGTATTAGCGATAGCGTGTTCAGGAATAGACTGATAACTATCAGCAGCCTCCACTCTGACCCCACTATCGCTCTGCTTCAACACGTGAAAACGCACATGGTCATCCTTGCCCTTATCCATGAGCAGATCGAACCACTTGAGCAGAACGTAGTCGTGGGTCGCCAGAATGATCTGAAGGCCGTTGCGTGACAGCTCCAGCAGAATCTGAACAAGCAATTTCATCAGCTTAGGGTTCATGTTTGACTCAGGCTCATCCCAAAACAGCGGACCACTGGTTCCGGGATATATCGTTCCGTTGCTCAAAAGTCGATGTAGAATTCCAACCTTTCTAAATCCTTCAGCTGTCATGCCGCTTGAATACAGATGACCATTCGTTGCCTCAAACTCAGTGACAGTGGAGTCTTGGTACATCTGTGCAGCCTTGGCCTTTGTTCTTTTGGGAGAGGCCTTCTCCACGTATTTGCCTGCCTGGAAACAGAATCCACCATTTTCCCACTGATAGCGCCCTCCGATTAGGCTTACCAATTGCGGAATGATTGCGTTTAGGCGTGGATCAAGGTTGATATGTGCTTCCTTACCTTCATGACCACTTTTCATCATAGCATTGGCCAGGTCCACGTATCCATCATCGAAAATCAATTCAACCGTTTTGTGATCATGAGTCTTGTCGGTCATACCTTTAACCAGAGAAAGGACTTCCTTGGTCGGGATGAATACCGCCTCGGCCTGATACTGCTCGTAGTTGGTGCGATCCTGTATGGCCAGCACCTTGGAGTTATTGAAAAAGGTCGTGGTAATCTTTTGTCCCTGAGCGAATCGGGCCGACAGATATGCTTGGTCGGTCGCGCCCTGGCGATGCATCTTGCCAAGCTTGTCGTCCAGGGGCATGAAGAGGCGGAGCAGTTTGGCAGTCAGCGCCGCTTCGAGCTCTTCCCCGCTTGTATCGGGCTTGTTTTTTAACAGTGGCGCACCGGCGCAAAGCCCATACGCCGCCTTGAGCAAATGGGTTTTGCCGGTGCCATTCTCGCCAATGATCACGTTGATCTTGGGTGAGAGATCCAGCGTAAGGCCAGTGAAGGCCGTGAAGTTCCTTAGTTCAAGACTCTCGATCATATTTGAATCCTCTTCCCTTTACGGATTTCTTCCAACAATGCCTCGCGCATGGATTCCAGGTAGCGATCCACATCGGTCTCATCTGCCAGCCAGGCTTTCTCGAATGAGACTTTAACTGAGCGGCTGGGCACATACTCGATACGTGGTTCGGGTCGGGCCGGTGGCGTGGGCTTAGCGCCTTCATCCGATGTGGCGGATCCATCGGATCCTGGCGCAGGCTTTGGTGTTGGCGCCGGTTGCGCCCAGGTCGTCATCTGCGAGAGCTGACGCTGATACTCGTTTTCCTCAAAACGGCGCAGAGTATCGCGGATGACGGCAATCAACGTCTGACGCTCAATTGCGGCGTTAAATTCATTAAACGGTCGGGTGATCTGCTCCTGCTGTTCGTAGTTCAATAGGCCGAATTCAGCCATGCCGCAGAGGCGGCCTTTGAGGGCGGCGACCGCCTCCTTGGCTTTGATAATCTCGGCCTCGATCTGGGCAGTGACTTTTTCCAACAGGGTTTCGACTTGCGTCTTGACCTGCTGCATGCGATTGCCTTTGAAACAATCTGGATCGGTCAGGCTGGCGACCACCTGTGCGGCTTCATCGCCCTCGATATAGGCAAAGTTGGGCTCCTGGGTTTGAACGAACTTGCGGGCATTATCGAAGATCCCTTTCTGCGGACCGCTCATGAACTTGCGGACGGGATCGATGACACCTTCCTTCATATCGAGGAGGGCGTCTTCCCGACGAGTGAGTTCGGTCAAATACCAGGTATAGGGCTTGCCGGTAAGGTCTTTGAGCTTCTCAAGCTCTGGAGTCAGTGCATTCAGGAACGGATATTGGGATGCCTGGGTCGCCAGCAGGGTGAGCTGATGCATGAGCTCCTGGAGCGCGGTACCGGTTTCCTTGCCTAGTACCTTTGCCTCACTGGCGCGTGGCGGGGCATCGAAGAAATCCTCAAAGAACTCCTTGAGGGCACGAACCTGAGACGCGGTAAATTCGACCTGGGGCTCCAGCACCACATTGCCGTGGCCATGGGTGTTCCGCAGCGCCCGTTCCAGTTCGTCTTCTTCAAGCAGGTTGCCGTCTGTGCGAACCTCGACCTTGCCGCGAGCGCACAGATTGGCCAGCGTGCAAAGCGCGGCGGCGTAGTACCAGCCGTAGGGTTTGCGCTCGAATTTCTCCAGCAGATTTTTCAGTGTGGTGCGCACACCACCACGGTTATTGCTCTGGATGAACGCTAAAAGCTCCTGCTCAGACTCGGCCATAGAAGTGGCGTCATTGCCAAACAGCCCCTGCTGGGAGTGCTTGAGGCATTTGGCGATGTCGTTCTCGGTGTAGGCGATTCCACGCAGCATGCGAAGGTTCGGGTATGCACGGGAGACGAGTTCATGGAATCCGCGCAGGACCCGAGTCTGCGCGTCTTCGGAACCAATTTCTATTTCAGCACCTGCCACGAACAGCTTGGCCTTGCCCAACAGGCTTTGAACGCGCTGCTGCAATTCGGCATACCGTTCCCGGTTCTGGAAGCCTTTGTCGGTCAGGATACGTTTCACTGCCTCCTGCTGTGTGATCGAAATGTTCTGGCGAATATATTTTTCAGTCCTCTTGTACATGAGGATGTCACGAACGATGCGTTCATCCGCAGGCATTAGGACCAGCAGCTCGTCCCGGCCCATGCTCTGCATCCGCAGGATGGACTCGCTTTCGGCGTTTTCATGGAACGGGCTAATTATATGAATGGCCAGCTCGTACTCCCGCCCGTGCAACCGATCATCGAGCTTTCTGGAGAACGGGTAATCCTGGCCGTTCTCGTCATAACGAATCTTGCGATGCTTCAGGACGTGGTCGAAAACGATTTTCTCAAGCTCAGCGGTAACGTCTGACGACTCCACCTCTGTGTACTTGATTTCCTGCTCGACGTCTTTTTCCTCGTCGGTGAGGTATTCGTAGAGCTCGCCATTGCGCTGCACATAGGTCTGCTGTTCCAGAAGGCTGAGGCCTTCTTCAACCCGTCTTCTCAGTGCAGGCAGATCCTGATTGAAGCCGTCCAGCATCAGAACGCACAGGTTGCGAACGGTCGGCTTGAACTCCTTGACGTATTTGACCAGAAAGAGCGTTTTCAACAGACGAATCGCGAAGGGACCATCAAAATGGTGTTCCGCCTGGATGATGGCTCGCTGGATGTTGGATTTCAATGCGGTGCGAATTCCCTCGAACATCAGGTCGAAAGTCGCCAACTGGCCAATTTCATGGTCCCCGATCTGAATCGCCACCTGCTGGAATACACCAAGCATGGAGCGTTCACCCACCGAGCTGTGCTTGCCCTCAAAAGCGTTATGCTGCGACAGATTCTGAATGGCAGACTGGAACAGCGAGAACTGGTACGGAATGAACGGGTAACTGTGAATAAAGTGATCCCGGTCCTGAAAGTTCCGGTAGGTCTGAGAGCCGTCGGCAAAGTCAAACAGGGTCTTGAAATTGTTGGACTGCGAATGATAAATGTCCGTGAGCAGACGAACGCCTTCTTCTGTTTTCATGAGCAGGCGTTTTTGGATGACCTCCGCTACGTCGGCGCTGGTCAGCTTCATACGATTGGCAAATCGCGCCTGAATTTTCGAGAAGTCGTTGCCTTGCTGTTTGCCCATCTCACCGACAACCGCCCCCATGTCTTCCTGGGCGGTCACAATGACCCATGCTCGGCCTCGGCACTTGGTGGCCAGACTCTCAGCGATGGTCTGGAGATTGGTCATCAGCTTGATGTTTTCGGAGATGTACTGTCCGACCTCATCGACAAAGAAGTTCAGACGGAAATCGGGGGATTGCCGCTCGATATGGGCGTGTACCTGCTCGGCAAAGTCTTCGATGGAGACACGGTATTGGCTGCGGTACTTGTCCAATATCCCCATGGCCGACGCCTCGTCACCACCGGTTACCTGGGCATAGGCTTGGGCAATGTTTTTCGACTCCAGCAGGGCTTGCTCGCGTCCTTTTTGCCATGTTCTGCCCGCAGTGGATTCGTAGGCAGATTTGAACTGGTCGTAGAGGCCACGGCTGTCGAGGTCGCGCTCGAACTGAGCTATGTGTCCCTGCTTGCCGTAGTAGCCGCACATCTCGTCGAAAACTTTGACAAAGACGGCGAGGAGTGCGTCGATCTGGGTCTTGCTGATAACGTCCGCTTTCTGATCGATATTGAACAGAATGCTTTTCGATGGGAGAGCGACCGCTCGCTTGAGATCGCCGCGCAGGATTTCGTTATCTCCACACTTGGGCAGAAAGAGACTAAGAGCCGAAGCACCGTCTATCTGTCGATTTTCAAGCAAAAGGGCCAGAATCTTCAACAGATGAGATTTACCGGAACCAAAGAATCCTGAAACCCAAACGCCATTGGCACCTTCATAATTGTTGTAGGCGTCCAGGAAGGCCTCAAGCCGCTTCTCGACTTCGTTGGTCAGCACATACTCTACAATTTCGAGGCGGAGGCTTGCTTCATCATCAGCTTTGATGACCCCTTCTATCGGTCGGTCAACTGGCTTGTGAAAAATGCTTTTAAGAGTCATCACGCTTCCCTCGTTTAGGCTTCGCAGTGAACGATGTTGAACGCACGGTAGTACTTGTCGTCATGCAACCGTCCGAAGAGATCAAGTGACGCTCCGGACTCCAAGGAGTGGGTGTAGGCTCCTGGAAAAAACATGACAGTCGGCTTTTCTTTCGCCACGCTCTGCAAATTATTCAAAACATTGTGCGAACGGATGTAGGGAAACACTTCGCCAACCCCAGAAAGAAAAAGAACCTCGAAACCCGTGCTTGATAGCTTCGCCGCTATGGCCGGGACAAGATGCGCTTCGGGGTCCAGCACTCCTTGAAGCAGTTCTTTAAGCTGCTCCTTAGAGACAGACTCCTCCATGTCGAGAATCTGGTCCCAGATATCGCGCTCTTTGAGTATTTCAATCGAAAGGTCGTACAGGTTGATCTCCAGTATTCTAATACCTACTTGTTCCAACCGATTAACCAACTGGTGTTGGAGCCGTTCCATTTCAATCGATTCTTCCTGCCGATAGGGGCAGATAAAAAACGGCACCTCATTTCCAAGACCTTGCTTCTTGAGAAATCGCTGCCCTGAAATCACTGAAAAAAGATGCTGGAATTTTTCCTGCACGGACAATTTCGTCACAGTAGTTTTCATTGTGACATCCCCCTCAGATCCGATTCAAACACAGGGAAGTACAAGGCATCCTGATTGTGACTGTGAGATATTAGATCCAGAAGTCCGGGGCTGAGTAGAGCAGCGTGGATAATGTTATTTGCGGTCAAAAGGTCTGATTCGCGCAGTATCTTGAAAAGCACCTGCCGCAGTTTGGTTCTGGTTTTTGAACTAATATGATCAAGCTCAGGATTCAGCTCAGACTTTCTGTGGAAGAAATAATCGAATTCGTCATAATTAAGATCGCTCTTCAAACTGATATAACGTTCCCTAAGAACTTCTGCAGCAAACTCCGAAATAAAGATATAGCGACGGCAAACGGCTATCCAGAGAATATATCCTTGGTCGTGAAGATTGGTATTGGCAAAGAATAAAAGTTCGTCGGCGGTGAGATATTTTAATCGCGACGCTACTTCACGAAAGTTACGCTTCGCGGTACTAAGAGTTCTTGATTGTAACAAATTATTAGAGAGAACCTTTTCCCGAACGATATCCCAGTCATTGAGTTCAAGATATATCTCGGCCAGCTTAATCGATTCAGAGAGAAAAAGACCGCCCGTAGTAAACGACATGTTGTATTTTTCTGTGGTCATTATCGTTCTGGAACCCTTTTAGCCAGCTCGGAAGCACCTCCAGCTTTTACCCACTCGTCCACCTCGTCTTTCTTGAACTTCCAAGGGCGCCCCATACGATGGGCAGGCATACTGAATCGGTCAATCCAGCGATATATCGTGTCACTACTGACACCAAGGTACTTGCATATCTCGTCTACCGATAGCCAACGATCATCAATTTCAACCATATCCGTTCCTTATGGGTTCATTTCTGCCATGCTGCCAGACGTTGCAGTAAATCCGATACATTTAAGGCAGCATAATCTGTCCTTATGTACGCCAAACCGGAGACACTGTCAACCGCTTTTAGCCGCACAAACCGGCATTAACACGCATTAGACGGATTACCGGTCTATTCAATTCGTAGAGGTTCGCTGAAATAAATTAATGATTTGCTAGGATGGCGTTTGAGAACGGTAAAACTCGGCGCAAGATATCGTCCACATCTAGATGAAACTGCACGAACCTACCTGATATTATTGCCTAGTTGTGGATACTGCTAAGGATAAAACCCACGCCTGCCGTCAATATTCGGACCGACAAAAATAATGTGCGGAATTTCTGTTAGTGATTCTGCCTTCGGCTCTGTATTTTCCAAAACGACGAGCTGCCCAGGGCCATTCCAGTTGGCCATCCAATCAAAAAACCGGTCCGCAACAGTTTCAGAGATAGCATCGTCTGCGGATAGGCATTTTGGGTCTCTGTAGGTAAGCAGGGGGGAATCAATAACCACAAAACCCAAATGTGGCTTACGATCACTGAGAGCCCTTTCCATGAGCGCTATTGAGTATGCAGCAAGAAAAATGGCACGTTTGCCCTTGCCGTAAGACAACCTTGGAGCCTCAAGCAATCGCAGGTCACATGCGGATTCGTCAAAGCCAACTTGGCGTGATTCATCCAGCCCCCACGACTCCAATAATTTTTTTACCCTCTCAATTAAGATAGAGAGCTCGCTAGTTGCATTTCGTTTGATTTCAATTTTTAATTTTTTCGTACGCGGTTCAATGCTGTTCCGTTTAGCCGTCAACTCTTCTATTTTTTCATAAGCTCTAATTTGCGTCAGGTATTCATCTCTACGCTGAGTTAAGCCTGTAATATTAAAAGACAGCCTGTCTTGGAAGGGGCTAAGGATTAGCGCCTGACGGCGAGCAAGGTCTGTTTGCTTTGAAAATAGAGCTGTATACAACTCCTCTATTGATGATAGCTCCTGCCTGACATCAGCAATGGCTGCACCAAGACCTATCCGCAATGCTTCTATTTTTCGATATTCTCCGTCAGCCGCTTCTGACATTTGGGCTGTGGAAGGAAGCGTCCCTTCTATCGCTCGATTTTGCTGAATAATAGGTGTGTTACATAGGGCACAGGGTTGGGGAGCAAACTCGTCAAAAACAGAAGCGGCGGATCGAATAAGGTGCAACCGCTCAAGATCGTTGCCGTACTTGTTATCCAGAAGATCAAAACGGTCTAGAGTCTCGATTGCGGCTACCTTTAAGGTGTCTGCTCGTACGAGATTTATTCCGACCTCAGAAAGTTGTGATCTAATTTCATTCAGCTCAGACCGATTTTCTCTTAGGATATTTTCGTTTTCCTTCAACTGTCCGTCAATTCTTTCAATAGCAGACTTAACCTCTTCGACAATAAATTGATCTGTAAGTTCGGCTTGATAAGATTTTATCGACTCTTCTAATGCGATTATATGCCCCTTTGTAGTTAAACGTTCTGTCTTATCGGCTCCAAGCGCAATTGCTGTGTCATCCACCCCTGTCATCATTAAATAAAGAGCAGATCTACGTCTAGTGTGATTCGTGACATTTGCCCCCAGATAACTATGTTCACTAAGGGTATCTCCTTCAGTAAAAATTGAATAATGTCGCAGATCGCCAGCCGTAACCTTCCCCTTTTTTTCCTGAGACAGAAGGACCTTGTTGTTCTGAAGGCCAAGCAGAGTGATGAGAAATTCATTTACATCCCGAGTCTTGAGCGCTGCCTTTGCAAGTGGAGGGCTGTCGTGATGTCCCTCATAGAAGAGAGTTTCACCTCCAGACATCGAGCGGAACACAGTATACGGGACATCTTCCGCTGTGAGGAATTGAAGGGCAAGTCGATCATATCCCGACGCATACGGGATTTGTTTTGGAGTGGTGTCACTACCAAGTGCAAACTTAATGCAGCCGACGACGTATGATTTCCCTGTATCAGAAGGACCCAAAATAAGATTAGCGCCTGGCAAGAACTCAACAGCTGCCAGAGGCTTCCCCTGGCCAGTCACTACCAACCTTACAATATGGATTGCCATTTTAATCCTCAATTATCTCTATTGCAGGAAGATCGAACTCAGCTCCCCATCGGAAGCCTTCACGCATGAAAAGTTGTTGTAGATCCAGAGCAGATTTAGAGCCAAGGGTTTCTGCAACCCATTCACATCGCGCTCGCAGTTTTTTTGCATAGTTGCCACTGACTATCCCGAGCATAGCTGCTGCATTTTCGCCTGCGCAATATTCAATACCATTCTGTCCTAATATGACAGTCACAAAACCACGAGTGGACATTAGAAAGAGCCCTTGCTCAATAACCTCTCGTCGCGTAGTATACTCTGATCCACGCAAAGGAACCGGTGTATGTAGACTCTCTGGCCCTCCAAGATCGCCCGAATATACAGATGCGTAGTCCAGGAAAAGCAACTGTTGTAAGTCTAAAGGTTTCGGGTACACCGCAATAAGAATGTACAGCATTCTTATGCCAAGCTCAAATGGGCTGTTAAAAGGCATGTGATCATTCTTCATCGTTATAAACCCACGTTACTTCACCGCGATTTGCCAAATGGTGACAAGCACCCTGTAAGTCCAATGCCCGAATTCTGTCTTTTAAAGGATTATTTGTAGCTGAAAGGCTAGGTGCATACTTGATTGTCTCAATCAATCGTTTTAACCCATTTTGATGGGATATATCATCTACAACCGGACTGATGCCAACACGCACCTCACCGAGAAGATTATCAAATGCATTTGGCACATAATCACGGCTGAAACGGCTGAGCCCCTCAGCGAAATAAAATTGATTTCTGCAACCTTCGAAGTGGCGTTTGTGCTTGCTCGGCACATCGCCAGGAACAGCGATTGTGCACCCTTCTGCGTCTGAATATGCTCGTAAAATTTCGCCGACATAGGTCTGTTCATCAAGGGTAGGTTCCGAAGGGGCCGTAGGATCTGGTCCCCGCAAGGGTAGGACACCAAAAGCGGGCCAATGCTTGGGACCTCTCGCATGTATCTCCAGCAAATCAGCAACCCTTATCTCTTTTATGATAGTGAAGTCAAAGGCGGTTACAAACTCTTGTAACTCCGGGCTTAATGGCTGCGTAAAGGAGCCGAATTTTCCGGTCTTTTCCTTCCACTTGTCCAGCACCCAATTGCGAAGCTCCTCTGGTTTCTCAAGCAAGGTAAACAGCTTCGTCCCTACATCTTTTTTCCCGCAGATGAAATAGGTTCGTGGTAACGGGTAGGTCTCGCTGAAAACGTTGAATAAAAACTTGGCAAGATCAGCGAGCAAATTATCGGGGGTCAATGGTTCGGAGTATGCTTTAGCCTGATATAGATCCCATTCGCCAACAACTGGAGGGAATTGCATGTACCCCGCTACATCACGGCCCTTATCTCCTGGTCCCCCTAGGCGCTTTACTTGAACATAGAGATTCTCGACTGTTAACTGCTCGCAGCACTCCAAGATGAAACTTTCCCATTGGACATCCGTCATCAATACGATGCGCTGCTCAGCTGTTACAGGGGAAGGTCCAGGGTGAAAGGTGTTGGGCATATCAGTCCCTTTATTTGAGGCAGGAGAACGTCTTGAAATCGCGTTCAGACTACAACCAATGGAGAGGCACTCTGGCCCCGAAGGATTGTATTCCGTTTATGAGTGCGTTGCAACCGTGAAATATGAGTGGCGATTTCTGAGTATCAGAACGGTAGTGGATCGTGGTGCGACAATTAGTGACATAGTCCCGCACCAAGCGGTTAACGCTTTGGTAACTTAGGCAAATTATGGGATATTTATTGATAGGCTAATTGCCCAGTTAACACAGACCATATGAGAGATGGCGTCTGGGATAGGAGTGGCCTGAATGTGAGGTGCTACCTTACGAAAACTTTGAGGATTCTTGTGATTTTTTTCAGATCTTCATCGGTCATCTCCTTCAACATGTCGTTGATTTGGTTCACATTCACCGGGCGCGCTTCCAAGTGCACAAAATCAAAGAAATCCCTTAAATCCACATTCAGCGCTATGGCTATTCGTTCAAGCCTATCAAGAGAAGGATAGCTTTTCCCCACCTCAATCCTGCTCATATGCCTCGGCTCAATACCGATCAACTCCGCAAGTTCCTCCTGCGACAGCTTTCTACCTTTCCGCAACTCCTTAATCCTTGCCCCGAGCAATTCCTTGGTGTTTTTCAAATCGTACCCCTCCTTGGTGAGATAGTCACCTTTTCCGGGCACGTTTAAAACGACATATAATGCTGTATGAGTTGACATAATAGGCATTTTATGTTGTTATTGCGACATATTAGGATGATTAGCCGGGGTAATACACCTTAATATGTCCTCTGGGGTTATGTCTGTTTTTTGTGGTGGTTCTAGCGCAGGGCGAAATCGGAATCTCAGGCCAGATTAGGATCATGTGGAGGAAGTTAGTGATGGGGATCGTGAACGCACCGGAGGACCCGTTGGCGGTCAGGCCAGACCTTATCGGACAGGTTGTGACTCGCAGTTACGGAAGGGTTTGGAAACCCATTGATCAGGAAGAAGTTGCTAGATTAACCGTGGTCGGAATAGGGCCAATAGGAGCACGCACAATACAGATTCTCTCCAGGGTTCAGCCTGACCTATCCTGCCACGAAATCCGGTTTGATCCTCGATTGGATGAACTATCGGAGATGGAAGCTGTCTTGACCATGGTACGAACCAGTGACCTTTTGTTCGTCGTCTCCGGATTCGACGATGCTCACTGTGAGATGCTTTTCAGTGTTGTTGCTGACACCGCAACAAAGGTCGGAGTCCCAACTATCGGAGTGGTCCCTGACAATCAGGAGTACTTAAGTGTATTGCCATTTGTCACCTCAATTTGGCCAGTTTCCTACAGCTCATTTTGTGGGGAGTTGGACGGTGTAACGCCTTCAGTCGGAAGTGAGGAAGATAGGACAGTTTTCGCCTTAAGACACACAGTTTCGACTATGACCGATTTACTTACTCATAATGGAATCATTGGCATTGATTATGATGAGGTAGTATCAGTTCTAAAATCTGGAACAATCGGAAAACTTGCTGTTGGAGTTGGTGACGTTAATAATGGGCGCACTGCTTCTCGCAATGCCATTATCAAACTAGAAGATCAAAAAAATGTCAGCAATCCAGTGAAAGACCTCCTAGTCAGTGTCAGCGGATCATCTTTAATGACCATGGATCATTTTGATGAAGAGTCTAAAGTTATTTATGATAGGGTCCATACTGATGCAGACATCATCATAGGTTTGTTCATAGATGATTCTTTAGGAAAAAACCTAATGGTTACAGTATTGACGATCAACAACTAATGTAATAGTTGGAGTTGCAATCAACTCAAGCTCTAAAGAATTCGGGGTCTGTAATGTCACTGGGCATAAAAAAAGGTCTACCCAACGGCCTCAGGAGAATGGCTGCAATACGTTCTCTCGCACGTGGTAATAAACATTTTATTTACTATGATGGATACTGCAATCGCAAGGTCACGTTCATCGGCGAAGTACCTGAATCATTTTTTCACATACGCGGTGGTTTAAAATGCCGAGTCGATAGCACTAAGCAAATTGTGGTGGTCCACTATCTTTGTGAATTAACTCCGACAACTGCGCCTGCTGTAAAAACTGTTTCTGCCAAGCGTAGGATCATGGCAGCTACAAAGGCGAAGCTTAAAGCAGCTCAAGAAGCAGAGAAAGAAAGGCGTAAAAAACTTCCTAAAAGTTTTTGCTATGTTTGCCAAGCAGAGAGTCCAATCTACGGCATAAGCTTTGAGGTCGTGACAGGTGGCGAATCTAGCTACACCTGTCGCGAGTGCGGTGAAGTTTACACCGTAAATTATATGGGTATTCCAATCAGAATTAAACGGGGGAACATTTAAGTGGTATTGAAGTTAAAAAGGATGGGGCCTCGCACGGTGATGTTCAGAAGCCGATTGACATACAAGAGCTTAATAATGTCATTCTTGCCCACTGATCGCACTTAAAAAATGTCTGCCGTCCATTCATTGAGGTGCCTTTACTTAGGTGCCTTTACTTGCCAGCAATAATGCTTAATAGTTTTCGCTCCCAACCTTCAAGTGCAACCTGTTTTTCCTTGTTATATGTATAACGATTGTAGATGTGCCCGACACCTCGCTTCTGCTTGGTGATATGGTTTTGGAGACGATCAATCATCTCGCCTGATATTTCCATTTCGGCCCAGTGTGTTGCTGCGGTCCGCCTCAAATCATGAGGCGTAAAGTGTGGAATTTTTAGGTTGTCAACCACCCTGCTTTCCGGTGTATGCGGCAGGTTAGCTTTGATGCTACTGGTCATTGTCCGTACCTCATAAGGTTGGCCCGGGTTCGGCGGTGACTCAAGCGGCTTAGCTGGATGCGCGGGAGATTCGAAAATGAATCCGGTCGCATCCCCTATAAGTTGCTGGGCCGTTCTCGTCAGGAATACGCGGTGCGCCTGCTTGTTTTTGCTCCGATCAGCCGGTATCTCCCACCAATCGCCATTGATTTCATTGCGGTGCAGCCCAATTATTTCGCCAGGTCGTTGGCCGGTGACGAGGATAAGTTTCAATGCGCGTTTGATTGGGTCGCTCATCTTGCATTTATCAAGGTTTTGCCAAAAGGTCCTAATTTCAGGCCCGGTCAATGTACGCTCTCGGGACTCTTCCTTATTTGGTCTTTTCATCATCAGGAAAGGATGAACTTCTAATACGGCACGTTCAATGGCCCATGAAAACATTTTACGGGTGTACGCCAAGACTCTATTGGCCATGACAGGTGCGCCACGCTCCTTGATCTCATCTAGCACAAGCACGAGGTCACGCCGTTTGATGTCGGTCATCTTCCGCTTGCCCCAACGCGGTACGATCTCCGATTTTAGGGACCGTTCAATTTCTTTCCATCCCCGGTTATGCTCCTTGGCGTACTTACCAATAAATTCGTCTACAAAGTCAGATACGAAGGGTGTTCGTTTCCGCTCAGCATTCATTGCATCCTTTTCTAGCAGTGGGTCGATACGTTCTTGAACTTTACTTTTTGCTATGACAAGTTTTTTGTTAGCTTCAGCGAGCGTAATGCCGCCTTTATTGTTAACATCCTTGTATGTGCCAAGGTTCAGAAAACGCCGCTTCCCGTCCATATTGTAGACGTAAAAGAATTTCTTGCTCCCGCTTGGTAATACTCGGATGCCAAAGCCACAGCTGCCTGCTTCACGGTAATCCGTCACTTTGCCAGTCGGTTGCAAATTTCGAATAAAGGCATCTGTAAATTTTTCTGTAGCTCCCATAAAACTCCCTGTTGAACCGTTCACGCTTGGCGCGCGTGAACGCAAGCGTGAACGCTACCTATGTTGTTTGAGGAGAAATTTGATGAAATACCTCGACAGCAATAATAGGCTAATTAGTTGATAAGTCAAGGCATTTTAAGGCGCGACGATTTAACATGAAATACGCTGCCGTCATGTTTTAACTGACTCGAAATCAGGTGTACCGAAAGGTACCTAGGGTTCGAATCCCTATCTCTCCGCCATTAGAGTCAAGGGGTTGCAGCTTCAGACTGCAACCCCTTGATCCGTTTTTCAGCCCATTTTTAGTTCACGTATCCTCTCACGTATCCACCACCCGCCTTTAGGCACCGCAGCGCGCGTTGCCCACTTGCCCCCCCGCCCTCCCCCCAAAATGGGTCTTACTGTTCGCCACGTGTTGCGCCCAGCCGGGTTTTGCCGCTCAGAAACGGTTCCGCGCCAAGCTTTCCGGCAGCCAGGAGGTTCCCGCGGTCAAAACCGGGGCTACCGGAGACCTGAAGATAATCGTCTACGAAAAGGAGCTGAGTTTCGAATTGAACGTCAAGGGGATCAGGAACCCGGCCGGAGCCCATATCCACAAGGGGAAGCAAGGAGAGAACGGCCCTACGGTAGCCGGACTTTTCGGCGGCTCCAAGGAGGGGAATTTCAGAGGGATTCTGGCCGAAGGAGCCATCCTGCCGCAATAAGACAATTGTTGGTCTTCGCAGCTGCATCGTTCGGCTCTCGGCAATATGCCTTGAGGTCCTCAATGGTATCGATATCTTGCAGAGTTTTAAGTAGCGTTACTCCCAGGTTACAATTCCTGCACCTTGCAAGCGTTGCCAGTAACACCTGATCACCGCTCCAAGGCACAGCTTGAAAAACCTCTGGTCCATAGCTTCCTCTTTTCATCGCAATAAGGCAGTAGCCTCCGTCTGCTGCCGGTGCGATTGCGACATCGTTCGATTCAAGGGCTTTTGAAGCCTCACATATTACTCGGTTATCTAGTCCGGGGATATCGCTGCCGACCAAAACCACCTGCTCTATCTCTGCTGCGAAGCACCGCTCAAAGGCGGCTGCCATCCTTTCACCAATACCGTCACCTTCCTGAGGTATCACTCTGGACGATGCCGCAATCCACTCTTCGGGTAGTTCGCTGCCCACCTTTCCGTCGTGGAACAGATACATGGGATAACCGCACGCTGCTATATTGGACAGGATATCCGCCACCATGGCCTGATACAGGCCGCAGGCGGCGTCAGCCCCAAAATGGGATGCGAGTCGAGTTTTCACGCGCCCGGGGACAGGCATGCGCACAAAGAGGGCCACCACTGTAGCGGTGCTCGGATTAATCATGCGGGCTCTCGTGCTGCATTTGAATTAAGCTTTCTGTAGTCCAAAAGCCAGAAAAAAGGTGCGAGGATCAACAGGAACCAGGTAAAGCAGAGCACTCCGGTAATTGCGTTGCATACCTTAAAGTCTGTACAAGGACCGAAGATCCGGTCATGAAAGGTCAGGAACGGATAGCGACCGGCTCCTAGCATGGGGCGGAGTTGAATATCGACAAAATAAAACATCTGCCAGGAATTCTGGCGAATGTACCGCCCCAACAGGTAGAAGATCCGTATCGATCCGGCAAATCCCCAGTCGTCGCACATCATCCGCCCGATAAGGCTGAAAAAGGGTGTCAACAAAAGCCTGCCCGTATCCTGCTGTACCTGGTAGACGCCAGGCGCACGGGCAAAAAACGACTCCGCACCGATGCTGTAAAGCCCCATCATCATGCTCATCAGGATGTAGCGGCGATGGAAACCTTCCGTCTCGAACCGTCGGGCCGATGTTCTGAGATATCCGGGGAGCGTAATCCATCTCCCTTGAGACCGTATCTTTTCAGCTATGCGCTGATCTTCCAGAAACGGAAGGCTCTCGTCGAAGCCTCCGAGATGTTTGAAGAATCCCCTTGTAAGCAACAGCCCCTGATCCCCGTTTGTGGTGTTGACGCGATTGAAGGCGGTCTTCTCCTCGGCATAGCGGTAGGCCACGTCGTTGTGCTTTTCATTCCGGATGAACCTCAGGCAAAAGTGACCGGCAATCCACTCCTGCAGGCACGGTTCAGACTGTATGGCACGCATGGC
>Ga0209317_1000566_pt1 | contig 42395 bp, 38 predicted proteins | sample RifGroB2_FD_183994 | JGI IMG/M metagenome (GOLD analysis project Ga0209317, IMG submission 183994) | Soil microbial communities from Rifle, Colorado, USA - Groundwater B2 (SPAdes) (version 2) | ecosystem: Environmental > Terrestrial > Soil > Unclassified | place: Rifle, Colorado | collected... | reverse complement strand
AATGCCATGATTAAAACCATGACGCCTTGGAACCCAAAATCTGAGCAACCAGCATAATTCCTCTTGACGTTTAACACAGTTGCTCTCCCGGAGGGAGAGTGGACTCTTGAAATTCCCCCGGCGGAAGATGTCAATAATAAGGAAATAGAAAAGGCCACCCTATAGAAAGGGTGGCCCACGATCGACACTAAAATCGACTATTCCACCTTTGTTTCCTTCCCCTTAGCAGCAGGTGAAGTAGTCGGTAGATAGAGCAGGTATAATGTGACAGCCGTCGCCATAGTGATCAGCAGAACCTTGAGCCAAAAGGCCTCGATAAACAGGAAGGTGGTGGTGGGAAAGGATATCCAGACCATGCCTATGGCCATCATTTTTGCTTTTAAAGGTACCCCGCCAAGCGCCAGATAATCCCTGACCAGCGGGCCCAGATGCTTATGTTCAACCAGCCAGCCGTGAAACCGTTCGGAGCTTTTGGAAAAACAGACGACAGCAAGAAGCAGAAACGGGATAGTCGGCACCAGGGGAAGAAAGATGCCTATGATCCCGCCCGCAACCGAAATCCAGCCGATGCAGATCAATATCCAGCGCAGCAGATCGCTCTTTACATGATTTTTCGGCTGCGGATTGCTAGGCGGCATGCTTGGTATCCTTATTTGCCAATGGGCAGAAAACCAGTATTCCCGGAGTCTGGTGTGTGGGCAGGATTCGCCAGCTAACCTAGGGAAAGCACAGGTAAGGCACTATAAATTGACGGACTGCAACTGTAAAGCCCATTTTAACGTTAAGCCGTCCTTCCTGTAAGTGGTACTATGGGTGTGTACATATTAAAGTATGTCAATTTTTTGCCATGGCTGAACTGCCAACAATTTCGGCTGCTTACTGCAGATACCCATCTTCTTGTCGATGTTTTTTTGGCACCGTTTGCCTTGACTCGATAATTGCTAGTCCAAGCTAGCACCAGTCGGATCAAGAACTTACCGCGTTTAAAACTCTGGCACGCAACATGTAAAGGCTTACCTGATTTGTTACGAGAGTTCTGATCCAGTGGATTTGTAGAGGCGAATCATCATTCGCCCGCTTACGGGTTGAAGGAAACCGGATGACAGCAAATGGAGCGGAGGCCCTTTCGGAAACCTGGCAAAGTACGGCAGGCCGGGGCAAACTCCTACGTGAGGTGGAAAATGACACGAACCATATGGAACCACGGGGCCTGGTTGCGCAAACTGGTCTGGCATCTGCGGGACGCCGCTCATAGTGTCTCCTTGGAGCACGTACTGTATCCCGAGGCTTATTTCCGGGAGAAACTTGTACAGGAGAGAAAGAGGGCGTCGAGGTCGAACAAGGCGATGGTAGTAATGATTGTCGATGCCGAAAATCTCCGCAAGCCGGAGAAAGGCGACGACATCGGCAACGAGTTGGTTGAGGAGGTAAATGCCTGCGTAAGGGTAACGGACATCTGCGGTTTTCTCAAGGAGGGCGTGCTGGTAGGGGTAATCCTGACCGAGGTCGAGCCCGAGAAGATTGAAGTCGCTCAGCAAATGGTGGCGAAGAAGACCAGAGAAAAGCTTGCGGCGCTGGTAGGCGGGGAAGCGGCGCAACAAATAGCGATAACCTTTCATGTCATCACCGCGGCGAGCAACAGCGACACTATCCTCGATATGGCTCTCAAGCCTGATATTATAGGACAGGCCAAGGCAACAGGTTGGGACATGCTGACAACTGCAAAGGAGGCTGATTGTGGGGGATCAGCCGATGGTGAGCTCCAGGATTCAGGGATCAGTATCAATCAACCTTAAGCACTGAAAAAATAGTTAGTGACGAGGGAGGGGACGCCGGCTGACGGGCGCCTCCTCTTTTTTATCCTAGCCGGTAGCTCCCGAAATTGGAATCGGGAATGGTGCGCGACGGAGCAGCCGTTAAGAGCCTCTGCCTGACACAGTTGCCTGACGCTGTTAAGGCTGTTAACACAGGTGACAGACCGCGGCGTGGTGCGGTTGCATAAAAAATGGCCACCCCGATTGAGGGTGGCCGACTAGAGGATTATTTAGAAGAAGGTGTAGCGGAGACCTGCAAAGATGAGGCTGCTGTCATAGGAAATATCGACCGGCGCACCTGCAGCGTCAGCTTCAAAGTCCGATGCTCCCTGATATCTGTAGTAAATATCGAGGTTAAGAAACTCATTGATGGGGCTTGTAACACCCGCGGTAAATTGGTAGCCAAATACTGTATCGTCATCGTCTTCGAAATCGCCATTTATCATGCCAAGACCCGCGCCAAAGAAAGGCGTTATCGGTGCAGCAACTTTCATGTCATAGTACGCGTTAACCATATAGGACATTATTTTTACGTCACCGGTCGCACTTTCAGTCACACCAGCAGTAGAAACCTGATCAACGTCTGCTTTGTTATAACCAAACTCGGCTTCCAGACGCATCTGGTCAAATTTGTAACCCGCACTGATATTGAAGCCGTATCCGGTATCATACTCCAATTCCCCACTGACAGTGCCAAATCCGGGAACATCAACGTCAATATCCGAATCGTGGAAAATAGCCAGACCGCCAGCCAGTCCTACATAAGGGCCCTGAGCCGCTGCAGTTGGAAGAGCCGATGCCAAACAGAGAAATGCCGCCGCAAGTAACGCTTTTTTCATTTAATCCTCCTGGAGATGTGATGAGAGCTGCGATCAATCTGGGACTGGATTAAAAGATAAAAATGATAATTTGTCAATGATTATGTGAGGGGGTTCGGTAAGTAAGGCGCGACATTCAGAGGCGGGGTCGACTATTCCACATTTGTTCCCTTCCCCTTAGCAGCAGGTGAAGTAGTCGCTTTCCAGGGAAAAGATCACCGGTATAAATCACCAGTGCTTCGGCAGTATCACCTTAAATTCGACCCCTTGGCCGGGACTGTTGTTGATCTGGATCTTGCCGCCGTGGTTGGTGATGATTCGGTTCGCGATTGGGAGCCCTAATCCGGTGCCGCTCTCTTTGGTGGTGTAAAAGGGGGTGAAGATGCTGTTCAGCGCCTCAAGGGGGATGCCGCCACCGGTGTCGGCTATCTTGACGCTGACTGCTTCCTTGCCGTCGAGATCGGCGGCCACTACCTGGATCACCAGCTTGCCGCCGTTGTCCATGGCGTCGAGCGCGTTCAAAAGGATGTTGATGAATACCTGCTTGAGCTGCTGCCCGTCGCCCAGGAGCAGTAGCTTTTGGCGCGGAAACTTGGTTGTTACGGTGATCTGCTTCTCTTCTAGCGGCGGGGCCACTACGGCGAGGGAGTCCTTTACGATGTCGGCTATGTTGCAACGGCTGTAGCAGATGGTGGCTTTCTTGGAAAAGAGCAGGATCTCGGAGAGAATTCCCTCCAGCCGCAGCACTTCGCGCACGATCAGATCGGCATGTTCCCACTCTTTGGTTTCCTGGGGCAGCTTTTTGGCCAGGCGTCCGGCAAATCCTCCAATGGAAACCAGCGGCCCCTTTAGCTCATGGGCGATGCCGGCTGCCATCTCACCTATGGCCGCGAGCCGCTCTTTTTGGAGCAGATTTTCCTGCGCCTCGCTTAGCTGCAGGTTGGCGTCCTCGATCTTGTGGTACAGCATGGAGTTCTCTATCGCCATGCCGGCCTGGTTGGTGAAGAGTTGCAGGAAGCGCAGCTCTTCCTGGGAAATGGGTGCCCGGGTCAGCGCATTGTCCACCATGACGGCTCCGACTGCCTGGCCATGGGCTATCAGCGGTGAGGCCGCCAGCGCCGCACTGCGAGCCGGATACAGGTCGTCGCCCTCGATTCCTGTCTCGTCCGGGATGTAGATCAGCCTCTTCTCCAGCACAGCCTGCGAAGCGATATTCAGGGAGCCGTCCAGCTCCAGCCTCTTACCTTGTACCAGCCGGCAGAATTCGGATTCGCGCTGCGCGGCCATATCGTCCTCGGAGATGTCCCAGCGGCTGGAAAGGATATCGTCGCCTCCGCCTGCCGGGACCGAGAGGGGAGGGGAGGTTTCCCTGGTCACTCCCAGCATGCCGAGAAGTACGCCGGAGCGCTCGTTGGTGAGAAAGAGCATGGCGCGGTCGAAGAACGGTGTGGGGCCGGAGGTGAGCGCGGTGAGGGTGAGATGAATCAGCTTGTTCAGCTTTATGGTGGAGAGCATGGTGTTGCTCATCCGGTACAAAAGCGAGAGTTCCTTGAGTTTCTGATCGTTCTCGGTAGTAAATGTTTCGATGCGTTCTGAGCAGTTTGCCACAGCGAGGGCGTTGGAAAGGAGCCTGGCCACGGTCTCGGCAAGCGCGACCTGCTCGGTAGAAAAGGGGGCGGGACCGTCAAAAAAGGTCAGGGTACCTACGGTTTTGCCGTCGCAGCTAAGCTGGATGCTTAAGGCGTGACAGGGAATTTCGGTGGGTAAGGGGGCCTGATTGCAGGTAAGGGCGCCGGCAAGGACGGGCGCCGATAGGCTCTTCTCGGCCCGGAGCATTTCTGCTAACTCTGTCTGGAGTTCTTTGCGGCAGCTCTTGAATAGTCGCGGTTTCCCCGTTTCCTCCTGGGTGAGCCGGATTACCGCGCAGCGCGAAAAGCCTGTTGTGGTGCAAAGTTTGGCGAGCTGCGGGAGCAGCGTGCCGGTGGCCTGCGCCGCGCTCAGGAGCTTGCCGAGCGAAACCAGGAAGGAAAGGTTACGGCGCTCCTGTCCGGCGCGGTCGAACTCGGCGACTCCTGCCGCCAGTAGCGCGAAAACAGGTCCCAGTGTGCTTACGCTCTCGGCGGTCTCCGGGGAAAGCGCTCTCTCTTTGGTCCCAAGGCTCAACACGGCGACCAGCCGTTTGCCGTCCAGAAACGGTAATGAAAGCCAGGCCTGCTCGTCGGCTGCGACAGGCTCGTCAGGGTGCAGATCCTGGAGCGTGGAAATCTGCCGGGCGCGACTTTGCGCTGCGGTTCCAGAGCATCCCTGGCCGTAAGGTATCAGGCAGCTGCGTTTGCTGGATAACAATAAGGTGCTGAAGCGCTGGGTGAGGGCATTGAGATTTGTATCGGGCAGGTAAAGCGTGGCCGAGGAAGGGCCGAGGGTGCGGGTCACCAGGCGGAGCAGGCCGTTAAGCCGCACCTGATGGGAGCGACCGGTTGCCTGGGCAAGACGTAAAGCTTGCGCCAGCAGGTTTTGTCCCTTCCGGGCAACCATGGGAACTCCGAAGGATCAACTGTGCGAGGTTAGAGGGTTAGCGAAGCCGTTCCTTCTTTTCCTGCTCCATCTTGCAATCTATGCAGAGCGTTGTCACCGGCCGCGCCTTCAAACGCGCCTCGCTGATGTCCTCCTCGCAGACGTCGCAAATACCAAAGCTGCCGGCATCGATGCGTCCCAGCGCTTCTTGGATCTTGTTGATCAGCCTGCGCTCCCGGTCTCTGATCCTCAGCTCGAAGCTGCGGTCCGACTCCTGGGTCGCCCGATCGGTCGGATCGGGGAAGTTGGTCGTGTCTGACGTCATCTCCGAGACGGTCCTGCCTGCCTCTTCGAGAAGCGATCTTTTCTCGTCCTGCAGAATACCTCTGAAATATTCTAGCTTTTCCGTATCCATGACACCTGTCCCTTTCGAATCAATTCGTTATTAAAGAGGATTTCTTCGCATTAGTAAAGTGAAATTTTCCTCAAACCTGCAAAAGCCGGCACGCCCGGTTGCTCCCTCAAGCTTTGCTGCGGCAGGGCGGTCACCGGAGCACCCCCTCTCAAATGGCCTCCAGAGCCTCTCCCAGGTCGGCGACACCGATGATCTCCATGCCGGCCAGCCCTTTTTTGGGTGCATTTCCCTTGGGGACGATGGCCCGGGTGAAACCATGCTTGACACCCTCCTTGAGCCGCGCCTCGCCGTTTGAGACAGGGCGGATCTCCCCGGAGAGGCCGACCTCGCCGAATACCAGCAGGTCCTGGGGGAGCACGGTATTGCGAAAGCTGGAGACGACGGCGAGCGCCACGGCGAGGTCGGCGCTGGTCTCCAGCACCCGTATCCCGCCCACCACGTTGACGAAGACATCCTGGTCCGAGAGCACCAGCCCCCCATGTTTGGCGATCACGGCAAGGATCATGGCGATCCTGTTCTGATCCAGGCCGATGCCTAACCTGCGCGGGGTGCCGTACTGCGCGGTCACCACCAGCGACTGGATCTCCACCAGCAGCGGCCGGGTTCCTTCCCAGAGCACGCTGATCAGGCTGCCGGGAGCGGCGGCGTCGGTACGGGAGAGAAAGATGGCGGAGGGATTTTTCACCTCGCGAAGCCCCTTCTCCGTCATGGCAAAGACTCCCAGCTCGTTCACGGGTCCGAAGCGGTTCTTGGTGGTGCGCATCAGCCGGTAGCGGGCGTCCTCGGTCGAGGAGAGCATGACCTGGGTGTCGACCATGTGAGACAGGGTCATCGGCCCGGCGAGCGACTGGTCCTTGGTTACGTGCCCCACCAGAATCAGGACCACTCCCGAGCTCTTGGCGTAGCAGGTCAGGGTCGCAGCGCTCTCGCGCACCTGGGAGACCCCGCCCGGTGCCGCATCCACTCCGGCCACATGCATGACCTGGATGGAGTCGATGACGATCACCTCGGGACGCTCGGTGGCGGCCGCCTCCAGCACCCGCTCCACAGAGCTTTCAGCCAGCATTTTGACCCGGTCCACGGGAAGCTGCAGCCTCCTGGCCCGGCCGGCAATCTGCTGCAGCGACTCCTCGCCCGAGACGTAGAGCACCTCGCGGGATCCGGCAGCGTGGCACATGGTCTGTAACAAAATGGTGCTCTTGCCGGCACCCGGGTCCCCGCCGATCAGGATCACCGAGCCGGGGACAAAGCCTCCGCCCAGCACCCGGTCGAATTCCTCGCTGCCGCTGGAAAAGCGCGCCTGTTCGGTGCACTCGATGCTCCCGAGCAGGGTAACGGCGGAAGTTGCGCCGGCAAAACCTTCGCGCCGGCCGGGACGCTCGAGCCGGACCTCTTGCACGGTGCTCCATGCGTCGCAGGCGGTACAGTGCCCCTGCCACTTTGGGTACTCCGCGCCGCAGTCCGAACAGACGTACCCTGTCTTCACCTTTACCCGTGCCATACTCCCCCGGCTTACTGCTGTTAATGCTGACGCTATCGTGTATTAATGAGTTTTTACCTTGCGTCACGGAAGTAAAAGCCAGGGCAGGAGTTTGACCTCTAATAAGACCCGCCCTGCGCCAAGGTGCCATAATGCTAGGGCAAATATTAGGCTTTTTGCCGGAAACTGTCAACAGCGCGAGGTTTGAGGTCTATTAGTTTGACAAGCTTTCGTCCTCTAAGATAAAATCGCCAGGGTTCTTAATGGGAATTGGAGGAATTTTGGCTGCTCAGCAGAAAAAACTGCTCAGGCTCGTGGTGCCCCGCTCGGAAAGTGCCGTTCTTCTGGCGCAGGGGATGGTCGAACTGCACAAGGCGGTGAAGGGTGCGGGGTTCTACCCTCAGGGGCACCCCTATCGCACCGAGACCCTGCAGCGCGTCTTCGAGCTGTTGCTGGGGCTCCTCGCCGACCGGGAGCTGATCCTTTCCGTGACCCGGCAGGGGATGTCCTTTGATGGGGAGGCGGTGGAGCCAAATACCATGGTGCAGCAACTGGCCCAGGAGTGCTTCATACGCCGCATAACTAACCTCACCTTCATGCAGGACCTGCTCCTGTCCGATCTGGAGGCATTCGTTCAGCTGTTGAGCTCTGATCCGCACAAAACGGCCGCGGCCGGCGGCGTTGCCCGCCTGCTGGAGCAGGGGGGCGTCAGCACCATCTGGATTAATGAGAAGGATCTCGACGTCATCTGGGCCAAGCGCGCCAAGGCGAGTTTCGGTGAGCCGGGCGCCGAGGAGAGCTTTGCCTCGCTGGAGCTGACGGCAGCCTCCCCGGAGGCGGCCGATCGACACAGCGTCGCTGAACTGCTGGAAATGATGGCGCTGGAAACGAGCGATGCGCGATACCAGGGCATAGGTCGCGAGCTGGTGGACCGGATTAGCGCGACCCCTGCGGAGGTCGCCATCCTGCCGGTTCTGGAGGAGCTGCTGCGTCAGAACCGGGACCCGCAAAAGAGCCTGCCGCAGAGGGAATATGCCCTTTTCATCCTGAAACAATTGGCCGATGGCGCGGCGGATTACCTGCTCGGTCGCCTGGAGAGCCGGGACTGCCGGGACAAGGAGGCGATCCACCGGGTCCTGGCTGCGCTGGGAGGGAAGGGGGCCTACTGGATCATCCAGAGGATCTGCCTGGCCGGGGGGCTTTTCGAAAGAAAGGCGCTTGCCACCGCGCTGGTCAGCCTCGGCACTGCCGCGATTGCGCCGACACTGGCCATGCTGAAGGACGAGCGCTGGTATGTGGTCAGGAACATGGTCTCCATCCTGGGCGAACTGCGCTGCTCGCAATGCATTCCAGAGCTCAAGAGGCCGCTTTATCATGAGGATGTGCGGGTGCGCAAGGAGGCGATACGTGCCTTGATGAAGATAGGGGGCGAAGCGGCGGAGAGCGCCCTGATCCCGCTCCTGGAGGAGCAGGACGAGGGGCTGGTCCGGCATGTCATCCTGTCGCTCGGGCTGATGCGGAGCCGGCAGGCGGTACCGGGGCTCTTGAGGCTTTTGGAACGTCGGGATCTGCTTTTGAAGGGGCTTGAGGTGAAAAAGGAGCTGCTGCTGGCTCTGGGGCGTATCGGGGACCGCAGGGCGACGGGACATCTCCTGAAGATGCTGGTGCCGCGCGGCTGGCCGGTTCTGGGGAGATGGCTGGAGCTGAAGCTCGCCGTGGCCGCGGCTCTCGGTGTCTTGGGAGACGAGGCAGCACTGCCGGCAGTAACCGCGCTGGCTGCAGGAACAGGCGCTCTTGCCGAGGCATGCAGCGAAGCGCAGGACGCCATAGAGCGGGTTTCCGGAGGGGTTCATGATTGAAAATGGGCTGCAGCATGCGCAACGGCTGGCGACTCTTCTTTCCGGCGGGATCCGGGGAGGAGCCTACTATCCGGCCGGCCATCCCGCGTCCCTGCAGCCGTTTAGGGAAATGGCGCAGATCGCCTCCAGCATGCACCGAGACGGCGATATCCGGCTCGCCGTGGTCGATGGCGTCCTAAGCGTCGGCGAGCACCTGTTCTTTGCCCCGACGGCGCCGCTGGAGGAGCTTTCCCGCCGACTCGAGGAGAAGGGTATCTTCGGTATCATTTTGAAGACGGGGGTGACCGATCAGGATTTGATGACCCTGGCACAGCTGATGGCCGAGCCAGCCGGCGCTGCTGCCGAGCTTAAAGAGGGGCTGTTTCTGGCCGGCATCCACACCATTGAAGTGAGGGAAGAGGACAACCTGTCGAAGACCTATAACGAGGCGGTCGGTGCCATTCGTGACATCTTCAATGAGATTGGCAATGGCCGGATCCCGAACAGCCGGCGCATGCTGACGGTGGTAAGCAGCCTCGCCTCGGCGGCGGTCAGGGAACCGGCGGCGCTGATCGGTCTCACCTTGATCAAGGACTACGACAACTACACCTTTCAGCACAGCGTCAACGTGGGGGTGCTTGCCATGGCGCTTTCCGCCTCGATGGGGCAGCAGGCGCACGAGGTGGAGGAGGCCGGTATGGCGGGCTTCCTGCACGACGTGGGGAAGACCCGGGTCCACAAGGGGATCTTGAATAAGCCTGGCAAGCTCAGCACGGACGAATTCCTCGAAATGAAGAAGCACCCTGAGTACGGTGCCGAGATCGTACGCCAGATGGAGGGGGTGCCTGTGCAGGTGGCCGAAGCGGTGCTGGGGCATCATATCCGTCATGATCGCGAGGGCTATCCGGAGTGGGCCCGGACGCTGCCTTTTGGCCCGGCGAGCGGAATCGTGGCGGTCGCCGATTGCTACGATGCGACCACTACGCTAAGGGCGTATCAGCGGCCGATGCAGCCGAAGCAGGCGGTCGACAAGCTCCGCAGCCTGCGCGGCACCAGCCTGGACGGGGAGATAGTGGAGCGTTTCCTGGAGCTTACCGGCAGGTTTCCGACCGGAAGCCTGGTGCGGCTCGATAGTAACGAGATCGCGGTGGTTTTCACCCCGAGTACCCATGCGTGTGGTGCGGCGATGGTGAAGGTGATCATCGACAGCACCGGCTCTCCCTTGCGGGAGCCGGAGCTTAGGAGTCTGGTAGGAAGCGGCGGCTGCATCGTCGACCTGGTCGACCCGTTGGTGAGGGGGATTGACGTGTCGCGCTACTTCTAGTTTCGGTTTTAGGGGAGTAGCGCTAGTGCAGTGGCTGCGGCCGCACGGGTCCTCTCGTGCGGGGAGCTAAGCAGTTTCATGAGAGGCTCAGCCAAGCTGGCGTTACCGATGCGCCCCAGGGCGAGGGCCGCCTCCGCATCCAGCATGCCATCATTTTCCTCCAGGAAGGGGATGAGACTCGGCACCAGCGACGCATCCCGGTACTGGGCGAGCGCCTCGATGGTCACGGCGCGCACCTCCGGCGAGGGATCCTGGAGCTTTTCCACCAGCAGCGCCAGCGCCTCCGGGCGGGCCAGCTCGCCCAGCACCTTGATGGCCGCATACCTGATGTCCTCTTCGCTTCTACCTGCGCAGTACAAGAGAATAGGGAGAACCTGCTGGCCGCCGATGCGCCCCAGAGCGTAGATCGCCCTGATCTTGGTGGCCCGGTCACCCCGCTTCAGCCTCTCAAATACCTCCTCAAGACTTCCCGCCGCCTCCAGCGTCTCGAGTGCCTGGGCCGCGGCCTGCCGCACCTCGGGGCTCGGGTCCTTGAGGAGTGGGATGATCGCTTGGCGTCTTTTGCTGCGGGATGCTATTTCCATAGCGTGGAAACTAGCAAAAAAGGAGGCGTTTCACAACATAAAACCAGTGCTTGACAAGGAGAAGGCTAATGAAAAACAAGATTAAATGCGTGGCGCTATCGGCATTCGTGTTGCCGGGTCTGGGGCAGCTTTGCCTGGGGCGTCGCTTGAAGGGCGGGATCATGATTTTGCTGGATAACATCTTCATCCTGGCGGCTCTCTACATCGCGTTGCGCAGCGCAGGGAAGCTGATGCTGGCCGGAAGGGGCGGGGCCCTGGATGCTGAAAAGGTGCTGGCCGGCATTCAGGCCGATAGCCCTTACGCCATGTGGGTGTTGGGAGGCTTTCTGCTGCTCTGGGGCTACGGCGTGATAGATGCGGCGCTGGACAACGGGAGCGGCATGGAGGAGCAGTAATAATTGACAAACGCTATTCTATCATGAGATAAGGACAAGGAACTCGGTACCGTATACGTTTCTGGGAAGCTTCGGAATCAAAGGGGAAATCAGCATGGTGCAGTCAGAAATATTAGGTACAGGTGGACATGTTCCCGCCAATGTCATTAAGAATGGCTACTTCGACTATTTGGTGGACGATGCCGAGAGTTGGATCCATTCCAGGACCGGAATCAGGGAGCGGCGCTTCGCCGAAGCGGGCGAATCCACCTCGGACCTGGCGACCACTGCGGCGCTGCTCGCTCTGGAAAACGCGGATGTGGACCCGCTGGAACTCGACTGCATCATTGTGGCGACCTCGACCCCCGACATGATCCTTCCGGCCACCGCCTGCATGGTGCAGAAGAACATCGGTGCCGACAACGCCTTCGCCTTCGACATGAATGCGGTCTGCAGCAGTTTCATCTACGGCATAGAGATCGCGGACAACCTGATTCGCTCTGGCAAATATAAAAAGGTGCTGCTGATCGGCGCCGACACCTACTCGAAGATTCTCGATTTCCAGGACCGCGGTTCGGCTCCGCTCTTTGGCGATGGCGCGGGTGCGGTGATACTGGGCGCCGGCGAATCCGGCAAAGGGATACTGCAGAGCGTCATGAAGAGCGACGGCAAGGGGTGGGAGCTGATTCAGGTTCCCTCGTCCGGATCCAGAAAACCGGTCACTGCCGAAAGCATCGGGCTCAAGGAAAACACCTTCAAGATGGCCGGCAAAAGCGTCTTTATCTTTGCCACCGACGTGATACCGCGCATCATAGCCGATCTGTCGGAGCGCGGCGGCGTGAAGCCCGAAGAGATCGACCACATAATTCCGCACCAGGCCAACGTCAGGATCATCGACTTCATCTCCAAAAAGACCGGCATCCCCAAGGAGAAGTTCCTGCTCAACCTGGACCGTTACGGCAATACCGCGGCGGCCTCGGTAGGGCTCGTGTTGGACGAGAACCGTAGAAGCGGCGTGATCAAGCCGGGCGATCTGGTGCTGATGATGGGTTTTGGCGGCGGTCTCTCCTGGGGCGGCGTGCTGATGCGGATGTAGAAGAGGCAGATTGAGGTAAAGATTAAGATTAAGATTAGTGAGAAAGTCCCCCTTTTTCAAAGGGGGGAGTCTTTTTTGATCCCCCTTCATCATTTCCGGGTTTCTTTCGCTCCTGCTATCCCTTCGGGGACTTTCCGCGGGGTCAGGCCGTGCTCCAGCATCATCTCAGTTAGCTTCTCAGTGGGGACGCGCAGGCGCCAGCCGGCGTGGAAACGGTCGGCTGCCAGCAGCACTCCGCCCGGCGCGAGCCGGGACGCCAGCGCCTTGAGGGCGCCGGAGAGCTCCCCGGCCTCATGCATCATCGGTCCCCCAAGAAGCCCATTGCAAAGAATCAGATCATATTGATCCCTTCTCTTCACAGCTCCCACCTCATCCAGATAAAATTCCATAGGAATGGGATCTGTCATCATTAGCAGAGGCGCCACCCTGGTACGGTACTCCCGCTCGCGATCAAGGTCGTGCGGAAAGAAGACCTGGGCCGCGGCAAAAAGTTCAATCGGTTCAAGCGTCGAGCCGTGCAGCAGGCAACTCTTTCCGGCAAAACCTGCAGCCGATATCAATTCAGCCAGCCCGTAGGTCCCCTCTCCGCTGCCGCAGGCGCTGTCCAGCGCTCGTATGCTCCCATTCAATCTGCCCAAATTCTCCTTAAGCCAGAGTTCGAGCCACTGCGACTGTTGTGGATATCGGTCGAAAGCGCCGCCAAAGTGGTGCGGCAGCAACAGGGTGAAGAGGAAACGCCTGCGTTTTTCCGAGTCCAGCGCCAGTTCTCGCAGCGTCGCTGCCGGATCTGCCTGGCCCAACTGCGGCCGCAACTTATTGAGCAGGTCGAGCCAGCTGGCCGAGCTGTGCAGGTAGGAGCCTGAGAGCAGGGGAGGGAACTGGCAGCCGCGCCTGAGCACGAGGTCGAAGATTGCCCTTATCTCCGACATGGGAAAAAGTGCCTCCGTCATGCCTCTCATCTCGTTGTCGATGATAAGCCCGGGAGCCCAGAGGGGGAGGGGATAGCAGGCTGCGTAGCTTTGGAAGGCGCAGGCGATGCGATCGATTCTGCTAGCCAGGTCGGCGTCGAGAATGGATCCGGGAATCAGCAGGCGGTCCAGCCGTCGTTTCGCTTCGGCTGCTTCCAGGGTCGGTGTGAAGGAGAGTTCCATGGGCTAGAGGGTCACGCTGTGCAGGTCGCGGCGCTGGTAGCGCCAGGCGAAGGCGCCGGCGCGGAAGAACCAGTCGATGAGAAATACCCCCCAGACCGCATAGAGGGAGAGTTGCAGTGGCACGGCGGCGATGTAGGAGAAGAGCACCCTGATCCCCCACATGGCGACAAGGGTTACCAAAAAGACATAGTGCGTGTCACCGGTGCCGCGCAGGCTTCCCGCGTAGACGAAGGAGATGGCGAGCGGCACCTGGGCGAAAGCGACCAGCCTCAGAAACACGCTTCCCTTCTCGATTACGTCGGGATCGCTGGTAAAGAGCGCAATCAGCTGGTGCGGCAGGCAGAAGAAGAGCAGCGCCATGCCAGCCATGACCATGATGGCAAGCCGGAGCGCCTCTGTGTGGCTCATGTGGGCGCGCCTGAGCTTGCGCGCGCCGAGCGCCTGCCCCATCAGGGTGGATGCGGCGATGCCCATTCCGGCACCGGGCATGAAGGAGAGCGATTCGATGGAGAGCCCGATCTGGTGGGCGGCGTAGGCAGCGGTGCCGTAGCCGATGATGAACCTGGAGTAGAAGAGCTGCCCGGACTGCTGGGCGATCCGCTCCAGCGCCACCGGGTAGCCGATGTCCCAGACCTTGCGGAGCAGGACCAGGTCGGGGCGCCCGATCTTCAGGTATCCAAGGCGCAGCGCCTGCACCAGGAGGTAGATGAAGCCGCACATCTCGGAGAAGTTGATGGCGTAGGCAGCTCCCACCACCCCCATTTTGGGAAAACCGAAATATCCGTAGATCAGCGGATAGGCGATGATCACATGGAGGACGTTGACCAGGATGACTGCCTGCATCGGGGTTTTCGTGTTGCCGATCCCCTGCATGATCGCCGAGAGCGTGTTTAGCCCGGCGGTGAAGGCGAAGCAGAGAAAGACCAGTCGGATGTAATCCGTGGAAAAGGCGAGGACATCGCTGGTCGCCCCCATAAAGCGCGCCACGTCCTCTCCAAAGAGCAGGCCCAGCAGAGTTGCAGCTACGGCGAGCAGTGCGCTTAAAAGTAGAGAGGCAAAGGCCGCCTTTCTTGCGTCCAGGCGGCGCCCCGCACCCCACAGGTGGGCGATGACCACCGTGGCACCCGTCGCGAGCCCCCAGAAAACCGTCATCACCACGAAGATCAGGAGCTGGCCCAGGCCCGTGGCAGCGATCGCCGCGGCGCCCAAGCCACCAACCATGAAGATATCAACGATCGAGACCAGTCTCTGGAACAGCGACGACAGGAGCACCGGCATCGAGAGCGCCGCCACGTCCCGGCGAATCGATACCCGTTTTCTCACTTTTGACGCCCTGAAGAAATTGGGCCGTTTCAAGACTGCATGCTCTAGGATGCCCCTATTTGATAAGTGATGTTCGGGTTTCAACGTGGTGAGATCTGAATGAGAATCTCATGTTTGGGTTCCAGCGATGCAATGTTAGTTGATGCTCAACACCAGGGACCGACGCCTTCGACATCCCCCTTCCTTTGACTATAGCCCCCCTCCCTTTATGGGAGGGGCTGGGGGAGGGTAAGGCTCATACAACTTTCACCCTCTCACCATCCCTCTTCCATCAGCCTTCGCCAAGGCTACGGCTGACAAGTCAAGGGAGAGGGGGCTTGTGCAACGTACCAGAGGGCCGCCTTACAGGCCGAGCTCCTCTTCCATGCTGAGGGCGAAGTTCTTGGCTCTACCTGAGGGGGCGATTATGCCGTAAGCGATCGCTTCCTTCAATTCCGCTTCCGTGGCTCCAGCTTCCTTCGCGACCGCGAAGTGTTTCTTGAGTCAGGTGGGGCAGCCAACTGCGACCGCGCATCCTACACGGATCAGTTCCCGATATTTAAGCTCGATAACCTCTTCATACTCGTAGTCGAGAATTCTCTTACGGATCTTCATGGTCTGCCCCCTTTAGCATGACAAGTGAAACCGCTGTGAACGGTATACATAAGTAACACAAACCGGGTGCGCTGAAAACAGTAAGATGGGATATATGTAAGGATTAGGGGTATTTCTGCCAGAACAACGCTGGGGAGTATTCCGTCACCAGAAGGGGATTGTGCCTGATGAGCGGAAAAAGGGCGAACAAGGAAAGGCAGCCTTGTCGGCTGCCTTTCCTTGTTCGAGGCGGTATGACAGGCTCACTGCCCGGTCACCCTTCAACCCTTGCCAGCTGGTCCTTGGTATCCAGCAGCTTTTGCTCCAGCTTTTTCACTTCTTCCGGCGACCTGCTTGCGCTCTCCTTGATCTCCTTCTCGATCTTCGCGATCCTTTCCTCGAGGATTTTCGACTCGTCCAGACAATTGCCGGCTGTCCAGGTGCAGGCCAATAGCTCTTGGTGCGTCATGGCGAATACAGGATTGGCAGCATACAGCAGGAGCGCCGACATCGCTAAAAATACGGTGGTTTTCATGGTTTTCTCCTTTTCCTCTTTGCTGTTCCGGGCTTAGGGTGCCCCGGAAGTTCTGGTGGTTTAACTTCGCGTCATGTCAGATCCGGGCAGGTAAAGCTTAGTCGAAGGGTTCCAGGGCCCGGCTTGGTTTACTCACTCCCTCCTCCGAGAACCTTGTAGAGTGTGATCAGGTTGCCGAGCCGAGTGAATTTCACGCTTATCAGTCCCTGCTGTGCGGCGTAAAACGAGCGCTGGGCATCCAGCACGTTCAGGTAGCTGGTGACGCCGCCGTGGTAACGGGCCTGGGCCAGTAGATAGCTCTCGGAGGAGGCGTCGGTCAGCGACTGCTGCGCCTGCAACTGTTCCCCCACGGTCCCGTTCAGGGCCAGGGCGTCGGCCACCTCCCGAAAGGCGCTCTGAATCGTCTCCTCGTACCGGGCCAGGAAGATGTCCCGGTCACGCTCGGCGCTGGCCAGGCCGGCCTTGTTCCTGCCGCTATCGAAGATCGGCAGGGTGATCTGCGGCACGAATCCCCAGGCAAGGGAGCCGGGCGCAAAGAGCCCGCTCAGTTGAGAGCTGGAAGTGCCGATGGCGCTATTGAGGGTAATCCGTGGAAAGAAGGCGGCCCGGGCGGCGCCGATGTTGGCATTGGCGGCCATGAGCTCCAGTTCGGCCTGCATCACGTCCGGTCGGCGCTGGAGCACCTCGGACGGCACTCCGGGCGGCAGTTCCCGCAGGTTTTCCGCAGCGCCCAATCCGGTGGGCAAAAGCGCCGTCGGCACCTGGGCGCCGACCACCAAGGCCAGCAGGTTTTCGTCCTGGGCCACCAGGCCGGTAAAGCGGGCCACATCCCCCCGGGCGGAATCGACGCTGGTTTGAGCCTGGCGCAGGTCCAATTGCGATGCGGCGCCGGCTGCAAAGCGGCTCTGGACCAGGCCGTAGGCGGCCTTCTGGTTGGCAAGGGTGTCCCGGGCCAGTTCCAGCCGCTCCCGGTCGGCGGCCAGGGTCAGGTAGTTGTTGCCCACCTCGGCCACCAGGCCGACCTGGAAGCTGCGGCGCGCCTGTTCAGTGGCAAGAAACTGCTGCAGGGCCTGGTCGGTCAGGCTTCGGATCCGCCCGAAAAAATCGATCTCGTAGCTGCTCAAGCCCAGGCTCAGGTTGTAGTTGCGGGAAATCATGGCCTCCCCGGTGGGGGAGAGATCCGCCGGAAGGCGCTGGACCACTCCGCTGCCAGCCGCCTCGACCGTGGGCAGCTGATCGGCTCTCCGGATCCGGAACCGGGCGCGCGATTTTTCCACGTTCAGTGCCGCCACGCGCAGATCGCGGTTATTGGCCAAGGCCAGACCGATCAGCTTTTGCAGCTGCGGATTGACAAAAAACCGGCTCCACTGCAGGTCTGCGGCTGCGGTCTCGCCGGCCGGCGCGGCGCCGCTCTGGTAGGCCGGACCGGTGGGCCAGCTGGCGGGAACCGGCGCATCAGGCCGGCTGTAGCGCGGCGCCATGCTGCAGCCGGCGAGGAAGGCAGCGGCGAGGCTCAGGGTTACGATTCTGCGGAACATGTCTTTGCTCCTCCTTCGGTGACGGCAGCTTCGGGAGCCCATTGCGGCTGCCTTACTTTGAACCAGATGGCGTAGAGGGCCGGCAAGAAGAGCAGCGTCAGAATGGTTCCCACCCCGACTCCGCCGATGAGAACATAGGCCAGCGAGCCCCAGAAGCTGGATAAGGTCAGGGGGATGAAGGCAAGCATGGCAGCGACGGCGGTCAGGATTACCGGGCGTGCACGGCGCACGGTGGACTCCACGATGGCATCGTAGTCGCTGAGGCCCGATTGCTGATCGTGGCGAATCTGGTCCACGAGAATCAGCGTGTTGCGCATGATGATCCCGGCGAGTCCTATCAGTCCCAGGATAGCGTTGAAGCCGAAGGGCTGGTGGCAGATGAGCAGGGTCGGCACCGCACCGACCAGCCCGAGCGGAGCGGTGGCGAACACCATGAACATGGTGGCGAAGGACCGGACCTGCAGCATGATGAAGATCAGCATCAGCAGCGCCATGGGCGGGAAAAGCTTACCCAGCGCCGCGTCGGCCTTCCTGCTTTCCTCCACGGCGCCACCGGTTTCTATGCGGTATCCGGCGGGAAGAGCCGCCTTAAGTTTTTCCAGTTCGGGGAGGATCTGGGCCGTTATATCCGGCGGCTGGACGCCATCGACAACGTCCCCCTGAACGGAGATGTACGGCTCGCGGTTGTAGCGTTTCAGCAGGGGATCCTCCATCCTGGGTTCCAAATGCGCCAGCTGTGACAGCGGGATCGAGCGCCCCTCGCTGTTGGTCAGCGAAAGGTTGCCAAGGTTTTCCAGACCGTGGCGCTCTGAGCCGGGGCCGCGCACCACCACGGCCACCGAACGGATACCGTCACGCATCTGCGTGGTGGGAGCGCCGTTCAGAATCGCCTGTAATTGCAGCGCGGACTCTTGGGGGGTGAGGCCTAGCAGGCGCAGACGGTCCTGATCAAGGACCAGGCGCTGGCTCGGAGTCCGTTCACCCCAATCAAGATGCACATCACGCAGGTTCGGATTTTGAGCCAGGACGGCCTTGGCCTCACGGGCGATCCGTCGCAGCTGGTCGGGGTCCGGTCCCATGACGCGAAAGAGCACCGGAAACGGTACCGGTGGGCCGAATACGAACTGTTTCACCCGTACGCGTGCTTCAGGGAAGGCACCCTGAGCGATCTGGCTGCGCAGCTTATTCTTGAGCGCGTCGCGTGCCGCAGAACCCTGGGTCAGGATCACGATCTGGGCATAGCTGGGGTTGGGCAATTCCGGGTTGGTCGGCAGTATGAAGCGTGGCATTCCTTGGCCGATATAGCTGGTGACCAGGCGGGCCTCCGGTTCGGCCATGATGGTTTTTTCGAGCTTCCTGACCGTTTTCTCGGTGGTGGCAAAGGCGGTCCCCGGGGGGAGGTTGACTTCGACCGTCAATTCGGGGCGGTCCGAGTTGGGAAAAAACTGCTTCTCCACAGATCCCATGCCGACCACTGCCAAGGCAAAGAGAGCGATGGTGATCCCGGCGGCAACCCACTTGTGATCGACAACGCTGCGCACCATGCTGCGAAACCGCTGGTAGTTCGGAGTTGCATAAATCGCATGATGCCCCCCCGGGACCGGCTTGATGTCGGGGAGGAGCTTTACGCCCAGATAGGGGGTAAAGAGGACGGCGACAAACCAGGAGGTGATCAGTGAGAACGACACCACCCAGAATATGTTTCCCGCGTATTCGCCCGCTGTCGATCTGGCAAAACCAACCGGCAGGAAGCCGACGACGGTAACGAGCGTACCGGAAAGCATGGGGCCGGCCGTGGAGGTCCAGGCAAAGGTAGCCGCCTGGATGCGATCGAGTCCCTCTTCCATTTTGACTACCATCATCTCGATGGCGATGATGGCGTCATCCACCAGCAGCCCGAGGGAAATGATCAGCGCCCCCAGGGTGATGCGATCGAAATCCCTTCCGGTGAGCAGCATAATGACGAACACGGCGGCAAGGGTCAGCGGCACGGCGGCGGCCACCACGACCCCGACCCGGAACCCCAGCGTTGCCAGGCTCACCAAAATGACAACGGCAAGCGCAACCAGGAATTTGATCATGAATTCGTCGATCGCCTCGGAAATGACCTGGGACTGGTCGGAGACCTTGGACAGCACCAGGCCGACGGGCAACTCCTTGCCAATCGCCGCCTCTTCGGCTTTCAGCAGCTTGCCCAGGGTCAGGCCGTTAAAGCTTTTTTTCATCACCAGGGCCAGGACGATCGCAGGCTCTCCCTGATGACGTATCCGCCCGGTTGCCGGATCCTGGTAGCCGCGGGTGACCTCGGCCACCGCGCCGAGTTTCAGCAGTTTCCCGCCGCTTGCCACCGGAATCGCCTTGACGGCTTCGACTCCGTCGATGGCTCCGTCCAGCCGCAGGTAGACCCGCGGTCCGGCCGTGTCCACAAAGCCTGAAGGGGTGATATCGTTTTGGGTTTGTAGGGCACGAAACAGATCCGGCGCCTTTACGCCAAGAGTTGCCAGGCGCTGGTAGGAAATCTCCACGTAGATCTTGGGGGCCTGCTCGCCGAGAATGGTCACTTTCTCTACGCCGGCTATCCGGGAAAAGCGCTGACGTAGCGCTTCAGCCTCCAGCACGAGCTGGCGGTGGGGAAGACCCTTTGCCTGCAAGGAATACATGGCGAAGTAGACATCGGAAAACTCGTCGTTCACGATGGGACCGATCACGCCTTGCGGCAGATGTATTCTTTCGTCCCCAAGCTTTTTTCGGGCCTGGTAGAACTCATCCGGCACCTCTTTGGGAGCCGTGGTGTCCTTCAGATAGAGCTTCATCACCAGCGATCCGGGATAGGCGACGGTTTCCACGCGGTCGTAAGATTCGAGTTCCTGGAGGCGTTTTTCCAGTCGGTCGCCCACCTGCTGCTGCATTTCCTTTGCGGTCGCGCCGGGCCAGAGGGCCGCTACGGTCAGGACCTTCACGGTGAATTTGGGATCCTCTGCCCGTCCCAGATGCAGGAAGGCATATCCCCCCGCCACCATGATGGCGATAATAAGGAACAGGGTTACGGCGCGCTCACGGACCGCGAAAGCGGAAAGGTTGAAGCGGCTCATGGCTTTTGCTCCTGTGCCGGACCGGAGAGGATCTTTACCCTTTCCCCTTCCCTGACGAGGTGAGCGCCCAGTGCCAGTATCCGTTCACCCGGCTTGAGCCCTTTGCTGACCGAAGCAGTCTCGCTGCCGAGCTTGGCAATCGCGACCGGTCGACCTGATAAGGTCGATGTGTCGGGCTCGAGTACCCACACGCTCATGCCGGCGCCGCCGTCGTACAGCGCGCCGACCGGAATTTCATACTGCTGCACCGTCCCCCGGGCGCTTGCTCCATCCAGGTGAACGGTCACGGTTGCGCCGAGAGGAGCGTCTGTCCCTACCCCGCCTAAGCTGTAGCGTGCCTGATAGGTTCGGGTGAGAGGGTCGGCCAGGGCGGAGAGTTCGCGCAGCTTGGCAGGGAATCTCCGCCCTGAATCGGCATAAAGGGCGGCTGTGGCGCTAGAGTTCGCCAGCTTCTCATTTCCTTCAGGCAGGTCGACCACCGCTTCGCGAGGCCCGTCGTGGGCGAGGCGAAGCACCAGGTCACCCGCGCCTACCACCTGTCCCACGTCAGCTGGTATATCCATGATTACGCCGTCCGCATCAGCCCGCAAAACCGTGTAGCGCGCCTGGTTCTCCGCTTGCTTGGCATAGGCGATGGCCGAATCGAGCTGTGCGGTTGTCGCGTCTGCCGCGGATTTTGCCTGTTCGTATTCCTGTAACGATACGGCCTTAATGGCAACCAGCCCTTTTTGTCGCAGTTCATCCGCGAGGGCACGTTTGTTCTGGGCGCGGGCCGCTTCTACCGTCGCCCGGGCCGAACTGGCCCCAAGCTGCAGGTCGGTTGCATCAAGCTGCAGCAAAGCCTGTCCGCTTTTGACGTGATCCCCAGCTTTGACAAGCTTCGCGAGGATTTTGCCGGAGACGCGAAAACCGAGATTGCTTTCGGTACGAGCGTGAATCACCCCGGTGTATTCCTCAGCGCCAGATTGCGCGGAAACAACGGTAAAGGCGCGGACCAGGCGGGGGGCTGCCGTCTCAGCGGGCGGGTTTTTCTCCTTGCCGAAAACAGCACCGCAGACAATGACCAGCAATGCTCCTATCACTGCTGCGAGGAGCGCCATGCGATACCTGCGCGCCCCTCCAGCCCAGGTCTTCAGTTTTAATAAAGTATTCATAGACACCCTCACCCCCCTCGATCATGAATTTTGCTGGCTGCCGCAATCGGCCCCTTTGCATCTGCGTCCTAACCTGTATGACCTGCTCTATGATTGCGCCTCGATTGCTCCACTTACGCCTAGACCAGTCTACGTAATAACGGCCCAAAAAAAATCGCGCAAGGTTACAGGAGGTTATTTTTACTCCCTGCGGGCAAGAAATCTGTCGAAATACAAATGAACGAAATTTCTCAACGGTTCCGGCGACTTTTTAATCTTGGAGCGCAGCAGTGCTCCCTGGAAAGAAGCGATCAGGTTTTCCGCCAGCATTTCCGCGTCTAAATCCGCGGGGATAGCATTTTCCCTTTGTGCTTCGATAAGTAATTTCTTCAATTCCTCCGTCCACCTTTGCAGAGATTGCTCCAGGCGCTGCCGGACCGCCTCGAATTGATCAGACATCTCCTGCCCGAGGTTGCCGATCAAGCACCCCTTGGAGCAGTCATTACCGGCAAACAGGGCAATAAGGGTCTGGAAGCTTCCTTTGACGCGTTCCAGCGGCGGCAAGGAGATGTCACTGAAAATGGGGGAGAAGAGCTGGTTTCTCTCTGAGACATATTTGTCGATTATGGCAAGGGCAAATTCTTCTTTGCTGGAGAAGAAGTTGTAAAATGAACCCTTTGGCACGTTTGCCTGCTTCAGAATCGCCTCGACACCGGTAGCAGTGAACCCTCTGCTCAACACGATGTCTAGCCCGACCTGAACGATATCGTCTTTGTTGTGTATGCGTTTCATGGTTCATAAATTAGACCGGTCGGTCTAAAGTGTCAAGTTTTTTTTCCCGGAGAGGCACTGCCCGTTCTCATAGGCTCGTTTGTTCTCGAGTCTGGCAGCCTTAGGAACGTTCAGGAGCATTCGCTGCAATAGTCATCATATTGCTTAATCCCTTCTCTCGCGCGGAGGCCCTGGTCAGTTTCCTTACCGCTTTCGTCATCCCCAGCACCTGTGACTCGAACTCGTTGTAAGCGGTAGCTATGTCGTGTTCGGCCGATTTCACCAGGGCCTCCAATTTCCTTTCTGCCCGTTCAAGTTCTTTTTTATATTCCTCCAGTTGCTCATCGATGTTCATCAGCATGTTTTCCAGGATCCAGTGTCTGTTTGCTGGAGTCAACGAGTAATCATTTATTATGGCGCTGATGTCATCATCAAAACGACGCGCGTCGACCGCGGGTTCATTCAACGCTTTTACTTCTTGTTTTACCCTCTTAAACGGTAGAACTTTTCCCATTCTCACTCCTGTCCTATTGTTCAGCAAGATCGATGTGTACTTGCTGGCATGAAAACAATTTACTGTGACGCAGAGCCTACTTGCCACGTCATAAGGCGAAAGTGCGCCCATGATATTTTATTTCCCTGCCTCTTGTAAATACCTAAAAAATAGCAGTAATTTCGAGGAGGCCCGCAACGAGGGGGCCGTTGCCGGCGCGCTCTTTGCTGTGAACCGCTTGTCTCTATAAAAGACATGCTGCATCCAATAAAACAAAAGGCAGCCGGTTGGTTGCCTTTTGCTGCTGATAGTTAGAACAGTCAATGATTACATTGGGATGTAAACTGGAGTTCCAGATCAGTTATAGATTGTTTGCTTCTAACTTTACGTGCTATGCTGCCGCCGCTCCGCTAAACCTGAAGGAGCAGAGCTAAGGTCGCAGCATGGAACGCATCCGGCTTCTGAAGGACGTTCCGTTTATGCTACAACATTGCAAATTTAATAGACTCAACATTTCAAGGAGGTTTTATGCGTAGATTAGGTTTGTTGGCTGCACTTGTTTTCTGTTTACAAGTGACGGGTTGCACAAAGGATATGGCTCTTATCAAAGGTCAAACGGATATAGTAACTTCTGGAAATTCGATAGTTCTGATGCCGGTTAACATTTCCAACAAAAGCAACCCAGGCTTCACTCCGTGCTTACTACAGGCAAAAATTACAGGAGCCGAGAACCAGTCTGTCAATCTGGATGTCACTCCGTTCAAGGCCGTTGAACTGGACCACAACGAATATCTGCTCAGTTTCAGCCTTTCGCCCGGCCAATATACCGTTTCTGAGCTCAGTTGCATGGCAAAGGCAGGTCCATTCTTTGTCGCAACCTGCATGGTGCCATTGAATGCAGCGATAACGGTCAATCCGAATTCCATACAGTATGTGGGCCAGGTGAATACCTACGTGAAAGATAGGACTGACGATAATGAGGGCCGCGCAGGGGGTCTGTTTCCTATCCTCCAGCAAACAACCTCAGGCTTTTTCAACGGAACCTTCGTTACCAAAATCGAGGATCGTTACGAAGAAGACATTGCTAAGTATCGCAGCGAGTTTCCCGGGCTTGAGAAGTTAAAGATAGAAAAAACAATATCGCTTACACCTCGGTAAACAGTAAGGCCGAAGGACGCCGATCTTCAGGAAGGGGATCAGCAGGAAGGGGAGTAACCAGCTTTGCTAGCGTCGGGGGGCGAAACTCGGTAGAGGTTTGAAAACGACTACGATAACTTCAGAAACTAAACAAAAAAAGACGTAAGCCCGAAGGCTTACGTCTTTTATCTTTACAGTTTAATGGCAGGTGAGACTAGAACGGGATCTCGTCGTCCGGGTTGAATACCGGCTCCTCGTACGAGTTGCCCTGGCTGTGCTCCTGCGGGGACGGCCTTCCGGCCGGGCGCTGCCCGCCGCCTTGTCCGCCGCCCTCACCTTTGCCGGAGAGCATCTGCATCTTCTCGCCCACGATCTCGGTGGTGTAACGGTCTTTGCCTTCTTTGTCCTGCCACTTCCGGGTTTGCAGGCGCCCTTCGATGTAAACCGTCTTCCCTTTGGAGAGGTACTCGCCGGCGATCTCGGCAAGACGCGCCCAGAGGGTGATGTTGTGCCATTCCGTCTTCTCTTCCCATTCGCCGCTTTTACCCTTGAACTTCTCGCTGGTGGCGAGGGAGAACGAGGCGACGGCGGTGCCGCCGGCGGTGTAGCGCACCTCCGGGTCCTTGCCCAGATTTCCAATGAGCATCACCTTGTTGAGACTTGCCATATGTTGTTCTCCTTTTTTTATTTATTAAATCCTGTCCTGATGAATTGGGGAAGTGTATAGAAATCAGGGCACTATGGCAAGCGATAATTGGTTTGACTCGGAGGGGAAAAAAAAGTAACGTAACCGGGATTATCATGAGGGGAGGTTGCATGTTGAGAGCACGTCTCTACCTCCTTTTCCTGGTTCCCTTCACCCTTTTCTGCAGTCTCTGCGCGGTGACGGCAGGGCTCTTCGACGGCAGCGGCCGGTCGGGGCACGCCTTGGCCAGGTTCTGGAGTCTTTGGCTTTTGCGCGTCGCGCGCATACGCCTCGCCGTTACCGGCCTGGATCAGGTTCCAGCCGCGGGTCCGGTTATCTATATGGGCAACCATCAGGGTAACTTCGACATCGGCGCGCTCACCCTTGCCATCCCGCGCAGGTTTTCCTGGGTGGCCAAGGAGGAGCTGTTTCGGGTGCCGATCTTTGGCAGCGCCATGAGGCGGGCGGGGTACATACCGCTGGACCGAAGCGACGGAAGAAAAGCCCTTAAAAGCATGAAGCTCGCCGCAGAGCGGATCGCCGCGGGGTCGAGCGTAGTGATCTTTCCGGAGGGGACCCGGACCAAGGATGGCTCCTTGCTCCCCTTCAAACGCGGGGCGTTCCTGCTTGCCGCCAAGGCCGGGGTTCCCATCGTTCCCTTCACCATAAACGGCAGCATGCAGATCAACCCCAGAAACCGCCTCGAACTAAACCCCGGGACCATCAGCGTTAGCTTCGCCGTGCCGATTCAGGCGGCGGGGGTTCCGGAGTCGGAACTCATGGGACGAGTGCGTGAGGCGATTGCCGCAAGGCTGGAGGTTCATTAGATGGTGCTGGTTTATCTTGCCATGGCTTTTTCCGGGATCGCCCTGATCTGCTGGGGCCTCCCGGCGGCCCATAGACTGAAAAGCCCCTGGGACATTCTCGCGGCGCTTGCCGTTCTGGCTGGCCTGGTGGTGGCCCTTTTGGGTGCGCTGCTGGTCGCCGTGCCGGGGTTCTTCCAGGCATAACGCCGCAATCGACCGACAGGAAGAAAAAACCTTATGGAAAAGTTGAAAACGATAGCTGTAAACGCAGCTGCCATAGCGCTCATTAGCATTGTCCTGATCTGGGGCAATACCCTGTATCGGCAGCACGTCCAGTTCGATAAGGGCGAGAAGGGGCTTGCGGCCGGGGATTTCCCCGCTGCGGTGGCGGGATATGAGTCGGCGATCCACATGTACACGCCGGGTAGTTCATTGGTGTATAAGAGCGCTCAGAAGCTTTGGGATATCGCAGAGCAGGCGGAAAGGCGAGGCGACGTGCCGCGTGCGCTGATCGCTTACCGGTCGTTGCGCAGTTCCTTTTATGCCGTTGCCGGGATTTACTCGCCAGGTACCGATTGGATCGAGCGTTGCGACGCCAGGATTGCGGTGCTGGTGAAGTCGCAGCAGGGATAGTAATCAGACTTTCCCTCCCGATTCCCAGCATTGGTAAAGGAGGCGGGATCAGCGGTGTCGCAGTTTGGCATTTGCACAGGAAATCACAGCGGTGTAAAAGCCCCTCACCCGGACTTCGGCCACCCTCTCCCGCTTGCGGGCCGTAGCGCTTCAGCGCGCAGGACTGAAGGGCAAGGGTATGCCTGAAGCCTTCTCCCTCCGGGAGAAGGTGCCCCGAAGGGGCGGATGAGGGAAGTTGCCACGGAGTTCAGAAACCAAAACCGATGCTGGTCGGTAGGGATTTGCCTACCTGGGCGGAGCAGATGCCGGCAAAAAATCAAATCCCCCTAAATCCCCCTTTGTCAACGGGGGACTTTTATAAGGAAAAATCTTGGAATTAACCAGTAACGAAAGTAGCAATGTAGAAAGCACCGGCTCAGAGAGCACCAGCCTGGAAAGCGCCTGTATAGAGAGCACCAGTCTAGAAAGCACCGGCTTGGAGAGCACCAGTCTAGAAAGCACCTGTATGGAGAGCACCGGCATAGCGGGTACCGGGCTTAAGTTCGTGGCGCTTGGCGGCCTGGGCGAGATCGGCCTCAACATGGCGGCGTTCGAGTACGGCGACGACATCATCATCGTGGACTGCGGGCTCATGTTCCCGGAACCGTACATGCTCGGCATCGACGTGGTGATCCCGGACATCAGCTATCTCATCGAGCGCGCTGACAAGATCCGCGGCATCCTGCTCACCCACGGCCACGAGGACCACATCGGGGCGCTTCCTTACGTGCTCAGAGACCTGAACCCGCCCATCTACGGTACAGCGCTGACCCTCGGCTTCGTCAAAGAGAAGCTCAAGGAGTACGAACTGGCCGAGAAGACCGATCTGCGGGTGGTCAAGCCGCGCCAGAAGGTGCAGTTGGGCGAGTTCGAGGTGGAGTTCATCCGTGTCGCCCACTCCATCGTTGACGGCTGCGCCCTGGCGATCCGCTGCCCCGAGGGGGTGGTGATCCACACCGGCGACTTCAAGCTGGACCAGACCCCGGTCGACGGGGAACTGACCGACCTCGCCACCTTCTCCCGCTACGGGGAAGCCGGGGTACTCGCGCTTTTCGCCGATTCGACCAACGTTGAGCGGGAGGGTTATACCCTTTCCGAGCGCCTGGTCGGGGACGCGTTCGACGAGATATTCCCGCGCTGCACCGGCAGGGTCATCGTCGCCGCCTTCTCCAGCAACATTCACCGGGTGCAGCAGGTGATGGATGCGGCGCATAAAAGCGGCAGGAAGGTCCTCCTCAATGGCCGCTCCATGATCAGCAATGTGCTGATCGCGCGCGAGCTGGGCTACCTGAGCATACCGGACGACCTGATGATCGATCTGAAGGAGATGCCGAAGCTTCCCAAGGATCAGGTCTGCATGATCACCACCGGGAGCCAGGGTGAGCCGATGAGCTCGCTGACCCGGATCGCCATGGACGACCACAAACAGATCAAGCTGACCGAGGGGGATACCGTCATCCTCTCCTCGCGCTTTATTCCCGGCAACGAAAAGACCATTTCCGATCTCATGAACCACCTGTACCGGCGCGGCGCCGAGGTGATTCACGAGAAGGTTTCCGAGGTTCACGTCTCGGGGCATGCGAGCCAGGAGGAGTTGAAACTGGTGCACAACCTGGTGCGCCCGCGCTTCTTCGTTCCGGTGCACGGCGAGTACCGTCATCTGGTGAAGCACAGCCAGTTGGCCCAGAAGGTCGGCACTCCCAAGGAGCGCTGCATACTCGCGGTCAACGGCGACGTGGTCCTTTTTTCCGGAGACGAGGCTTGCATCGTAGATCACGTCGAAACCGGCCGCGTCTTTGTCGATGGCAAAGGGGTAGGGGACGTGGGGAACGTGGTACTCAGGGACAGGAAGCATCTCTCCGAGGACGGCATGGTGGTCGTCATCATCGGGATCAACCAGGCAAGCGGCGAGATCATCTACGGCCCGGACATCGTATCGCGCGGTTTCGTGTTCGAGGATGACAGCCAGCAGTATCTGGAAGAGGCGCGCAAGATCGTGCTCGATACGCTGGCCCTGGTGAACACCGAAGTGCTGGCGGACTGGAGCGAGGTGAAGCTGGAGGTGCGCCGGGTGCTGCGCCGGTTCTTTAACAAGACCATAGAGCGGCGCCCTGTGATACTGCCGCTGGTCTTGGAGATGTAACAAGGCAGGTTAGCCCCGGAGACACGCTTACGCGCCTAGACTCTACATCGCGTAGGCACGGAGAAAGTCCGAGAAACCGTGAAACCGGGAAAGCCTTCAGGCTTTTATAGGGTAAGCGTTGGTCTGGTTTGTCTTTCCACAGTTTAGTTTTTGATTTGTCCTTCTCAGATGTTCTCCGTGTCTCCGTGGCAAAAAGGTTGATTCATGACGACTGAAGAGAGAGTAGAAAAAAAAGATAAAGTGACCAAGGAGATGAAGGGGATGGCGCTGGCCGCCGCCGGCATCTTTCTTGGCGTCGCGCTCGCCTCCTTCCATGGCGAGGACCTCTCGTTCAACAGTGTCTCTACTTCGATGCAGACCCACAACCTGGGCGGCCGGTTTGGCGCACAGCTTGCCGATGTCTTCCTGCAGCTCTTCGGTCTTGCCTCCTATGCCATCCCCGGCACCCTGATCTACCTCGCATATCGCGCCTTCAGCTCGGACCCGGTCAGATGGCGCCCCTACAAAGGGGTTGGCTTCGGGCTGCTGCTGCTCTCACTTTCCGGCCTCTTTGCCTTCAATCTGCAGTTCACCGAGATCTTCGGACAGCGGGTGCCGACCGGCGGGTTCCTGGGCTTTCAGTCGGCCGAGCTACTGAAACGCGCCTTCGGCATGGTTGGCGCACTGCTGATCCTGCTCCCTATGCTTGCTGCCAGCGCCATGCTGCTTTCCCGCTTTTCCTTCATCCTGTTCACCAGCTGGTGGGTGACTTCGATAAAGGAGAGGTGGGGCCATATGCGGCAGCGCCGCGCCCTGAACCGCGAACTGATGGAGCCCAAGGGGGAAAAGGGCGAGAAGCCCAAGCCGCACGCCGCGCCGATCATCAAGCCGGCAGCTGTGGCGCCTCCGGTCAGCGCGCCTGCCGCCAAGAAGGAAAAAAGGCAGGACGACAAGAAAAGCGCCCCGATCCAGGAGGCGTTCGAGTTCATCAAGGCCGACGGCAACTACCGGACCCCGCCGCTCTCCCTGCTCGATCCGATCCCCGAGGCGGGAAAGCGCCAGGACCGGGAAACGCTGACTATGAACGCCCGTCTCATGGAGAAAAAGCTCAAGGATTTCGGTGTCGAAGGCGAGGTCGTGGAAATTTGCCCCGGACCCGTCATCACCATGTACGAGTTCTCCCCGGGGCCTGGCATCAAGGTAAGCCGTATCGCCGGTCTCTCCGACGACCTCTCCATGGCATTGCAGGCGCACTCCATACGCATCGTGGCACCCATCCCCGGCAAGGGAGTGGTCGGCATCGAGCTTCCCAACCGTGACCGTGAGATGGTCTCGCTCAAGGAAATCTTCAATTCCGAAGAATTCCACAAAGGGAAGATGAAGCTCCCGCTTGCGCTCGGCAAGGACATCGCGGGCAACCCGCTGGTTACCGACCTGGCCAAGATGCCGCACCTTCTGGTTGCAGGTGCCACCGGCTCCGGTAAGTCCGTCGCCATCAACACCATGATCCTCTCACTTTTGTACACCTCGACGCCGACCGACGTTCGCGTCATCATGGTCGACCCGAAGATGCTGGAGCTTTCGGTCTACGAGGGGATCCCGCACCTGCTCTTGCCGGTGGTTACCAACCCGAAAAAGGCTGCGCTCGCGCTCAAGTGGGCGGTCGAAGAGATGGGGCGGCGCTATCGTCTCATGTCCGACAAGGGGGTCAGGAACATCGACTCCTACAACAGGGAGCTGGAGAGAAGCGAGAAGGAACTTGCCGAGAACAAGGCACGCGAAACGGTAGTCGTGGAGGAGATAGAGGAGCATGAGGATCCCGAGGACATGGAGGCGCGCGAGGCGGCGATCCAGGCCTTCCTGGAGAAGGAAGACCAGCTGGAGCATGGCCATCTCCCTTACATCGTGGTCATCGTCGACGAGCTTGCCGACCTGATGATGGTCGCCGGGCGCGAGATCGAGGAGTCAATCGCGAGACTCGCCCAGATGGCGCGTGCCGCCGGGATCCATTTGATCCTCGCCACCCAGCGTCCCTCGGTCGACGTCATCACCGGTCTCATCAAGGCGAACTTTCCGGCCCGCATCTCGTTCCAGGTTTCCTCCAAAATCGATTCGCGCACCATTTTGGACGGCAACGGCGCCGAGTCGCTATTGGGAGCCGGCGACATGCTGTTCCTCCCTCCCGGAACCTCCAAGATGCAGCGCTCCCACGGCGCCTTCGTCTCCGATGCAGAAGTGCAGCGTGTAGTTGAGTTTTTGAAGAAGCAGGGGAAGCCGGTTTACGAGAAGTCGATCCTGGAGATGAAGGCAACCGACGAAAAGGGAAGCGGCGGCGACGAGGAAGAGATGGACGAGCGCTACGACGATGCCCTGGCCCTGGTAGCCGAGGCAAAGCAGGCGTCCATTTCCATGATTCAGCGGCGACTGCGGATCGGTTACAACCGCGCAGCAAGGATCATCGAGAGGATGGAGCAAGAAGGAGTGGTAGGCCCCTCCGACGGCACCAGCAAACCTCGGGAAGTTTTTATTGACAAGAGATAGCGACCGCCACGAGTTGGCTCGACCGACCGATCAGACCGATCCGTCGGATCCGCCCGATCGGTCCGATCAACTGCTATAGTTAAAGGGGGAAGTAATGAACGACTGTCGCAAGACCAGCCTGGCACATTTTGCCGTGACCATCATAGGTAAGGATAGACCCGGTATCGTAGCGGATACTTCGGAGGTGCTATTTCGGGTCGGTTGCAATGTGGAGGACTCCAGTTGCACCATGCTGGGCGGTGAGTTCGCCATGATCCTGATAGTCTCCCATGAAAAGCCTTTTTCCAAGAAGAAGCTGGAGGCTGAGTTCGCAGCCAAGAACATGGGCAACGGGCTGTCCGCCTTCATCCGTACCCTGAAGGACGACGAGGTCTGCTACCGCGAGCCGGTGGGGGAACTCTGCCTGGTATCGGTCTACGGCAGCGACAAGCCCGGAATCGTCTACCGCATCACCCGCGAGCTCGCTGACCGCGGTGTCAACATCACTGACCTGAACACCAAGCTGATCGGCAGTCCGGCCCAGCCGGTCTATGTTCTCATGCTTGAGGCTGCGCTCCCCCAGGGCTTGTCCGTTGAGGACGCCTCGCACCTGCTGGATAACTTGAAGCAGGAGTTGAGCGTGGAGATTTCGGTGCGGCTCATAACACCGGTGTCGCTCTGATATGGCTGTACAGAATATAGTTACCTATCCCGATCCGATCCTGAAGACACCCTGCCCGCCGGTTGAAAATATCGACGCTACTGTCCAGCAGCTGATTGACGATCTGGTGGATACCATGCATGCCGGACCCGGTTCGGTCGGCGTCGCCGCACCGCAGATCGGCGTCTCCTTGAGGGTCTGCGTCATCGACGTATCTAAGAACCGTCATGGCAAGGACAATAACCACGGACTGCTGCTGATGGTGAACCCCGAGATCCTGATGCGCAGCGGGAGCGCCGTCATGCGGGAAGGGTGCATGAGCGTGCCGGACTACACGGGCGACGTGGAGCGTTCTACAGATCTGACCTTGCGCTATACCGAGCCGGACGGCACGGTGCGGGAGTTTGAGGCTTCAGGTTTCGAGGCGGTCGCTATTCAGCATGAGATGGATCATCTTGACGGTATGCTGTTTTTGGACCGGATCACCTCGCTGAAGACCGGTTTGTTTAGAAGGAAGAGCTATAAGTAGCTGGCGCGCTCTCCCCCAGCCCCTCCCATAAAGGGAAGGGGGCTATAACCTCTCGGCAACTCGGTGGCACAGGAGCGGCTTTGACCTGCAATCCCCTCTCCCCTGGTGGGAGAGGGTAGGGAGAGGGGGGATGTGCAGGTAGCAAAAGCGCTGATCCTCAGCATGAAGGCAGAAGGTGTTATCGACTCATGAAATGGTTATTGATCGGATCGGCTGCACTCTACCTCGGCTCGTTTAGGCGTCCTATCTTCGTCGCCGCCCTGCTTTTAGAGCTTTGCTATCTCGCCCTGCGTGGCATCGGCCTGGGCCGACTGCCGCTCATCGGCCCGCAGGACACGCTCGCCTTCTTCTCCTGCTCCATCGCGCTGATGTCGCTTCCTTTCGTTTACTCCCCTGAGCTTTCCGGCCGAAGAGGCTTCTTCTGGAGCTGCGGCTTGCTGGCGGCGCTCTTTGCCCTGCTGGCCCTGCCGTTTCCCACCCTGAACATGCCGCTTCCTCCCATCCTGGACACTTACTGGTTCGAGCTGCACGTGGCGCTCGCCTTTTTCGCCTATGCACTGTTTGGCGTGGCCGCGCTTTTGGGAGGCGGCTTTCTGCTTCGCGGTGGCAGGGGATTACTCGATCTGCAATACCGGGCCGCGCTGGTTGGCTACAGTTTCTTCTCACTCTCGATGGTCTCGGGCGGCATCTGGGGATATTACGCCTGGGGGACCTACTGGCTCTGGACTCCGAAGGAGCTCTGGACCTCAATCCTCTGGCTGTTTTACTCGATGTATCTGCACCTGAGGGTGAAGGGGCAGGGGTGGGACCGGGGCTTCGCCTGGTTGGGTATCTTCGGGTTCTTCGTGGCGTTGTTCACCTACCTCGGGGTGAGCATGCTCATGAGGAGCTCGCATAGTTTTTAGCAGGCTTAGGTTTTAATCCGACCGATCAGTCGGATCGGCCGATCGGTCGGATATAAGACAGAGAGCGCAGATCGCGCCAGATTGCACAAAGCCAAAACCTCCTCGGAGCTCCAAGTGCTGAAACAACTACACACCCGCCTTTGCTCTCTTAACCTCGGCCTCTGGCTCCTTACCGGGGTCATGCTCGCCCTGGCGGCCGGCTCCTTCTCCAGCGGCAGCTCGGAAGCGGGTGGCCTGAACGACATGCCGCTTTTCGTCTGGCTACAGCACGCTCCCTTTTCCTACTCCTGGTGGCTCTGGCTCGCTCTGGCGCTTATCGCGGTACTCTGCCTGAATGCCCTCCTCTGCAGCATCGAAGCGCTCAGGAAAAAGGGGCGAAGCATCGCGCCGCACCTGATGCACGCAGGATTCCTCTTCATCGTCCTGGCTCACCTGTTCTCCGCCTACGGCGGCTTTAAGCAGGGGCTGCAACTGGGCGAGGGTGGCGCCATTGGTTTTCCGGACGGCGAACAGTTGCGCATCGAGCGGATTTCTACTGAGGTCGGTCCTATGGGGATGATGAGCGGGTACCGCGCCGATTTGCGGCTGCAGAGCGGATCGCTCAGCGCCGTTGAGCCAAACCGGCCGCTGTTCCACAGGGGGTATGGCATCTACCTGAAACATGTGGAGCTGACGCCGGCGCCGGTCGCTCTCTTTGAGATTCACCGGGAACCGGGGGCTTTCCTGGCGCTGCTGGGCGCGCTCTTTTTCACGGTGGGAAATGTGATGCTGCTCGCCAAGCGCAGGGAAAGATAAAAAAAGGGCGCCTTGCGGCGCCCTTCGTTTTGCTTGATTGTGTTGTCCTTCCCTACTTTACTACTTTGACGTTCTTTATCAGGACCGTTGCGACCGGCACGTCGCCGCTGCCGGTCGGCGTGGCTGCGATCTTGTCCACGACGTCCATCCCCTCGATCACTTTTCCGAACACGGCATAGCCATACGTCATCGGCCCGCCAGGCCTGTGATTCAGGAAGTCGTTTTTAGCAACGTTGATGAAGAACTGGGAAGTGGCGGAATCAACCATGTTGGTGCGCGCCATGGCCAGGGTGCCGCGGTCGTTTTTGAGACCGTTGGCAGCCTCGTTCTTGATCGCCGCCTTGGTCGGCTTCTGGGTCATGGTGGAGGTGAAGCCGCCACCCTGGATCATGAAGCCCGGAATGACCCGGTGAAAGATGGTCCCGCTGTAGTAGCCGCTCTTTGCATAGTCGAGGAAGTTCTTCACTGAGATGGGTGCTTCCTTCTCGAACAGCTCAACCTTCACGTTTCCGAGATTGGTCTCGATCACCAGCGTCGGATTTTTGCTATCCGCTGCGAAGGCGCTTCCGGCCAGGCAAAGCCCTAAGAGCAGCAGGCTGACAAATTTTTTCAGCATGTGAGAATCCTCCTGTTAAATTGATTTGGTTGGACATTTATAAGCCAAAAGGTGTGCCGGGTCAACCCTGTAGGGAGCCCGGACAACAAAAGGTTTGACAGAATAGCCGGCGCCGTGGAAAATGTGCGCCGATAATAACAGTATGGAGGTGTTGATACTTTGCAGATCCAATTCGGTACCGACGGTTGGCGTGGCGTGATCGCCGACACTTTTACTTTTGAAAATCTCTCACTGGTGGCCCAGGCCGCCATGGATTATATGCACAAAGAGGGGCTGGCCCAAAAGGGGCTGGTGATAGGCTACGACAGGCGCTTCCTCTCCCGTGAGTTCGCTGAACATGTCGCCGGCATCGCCGCCGGCAATGGCATCAAGACCTTGCTTTCCCAGGGTTACAGCCCGACCCCCGCGGTTTCCTGGGCAGTCCACGAGCGTGGTGCCGGCGCAGGGGTGATGATCACCGCAAGCCATAACCCGCCGCGTTACAACGGTTTCAAGGTGAAGGAATCCTTCGGTGGCTCGGCGAGACCCGCTACCACCAAGATCCTCGAACAGATGGTGGCCCGTAACATCGCTGATGCCCGCCCCGTTCTCTCAGTAACCCTCTCCGAAGCTTTAGCGTCCGGAATGGTACAACTCTTCGACGCCTCTACTCCATACCTGAACCAGTTGAGCAAGTACGTTGACCTGGAATTGATCCGTTCTTCCGGCATCAAGGCGGTGGTCGATCCGATGTACGGAGCGGGCTCGGGCTTCCTCCCGTATCTGGTCCCCGGGATACTGGAGATCCACGGTAGCGAGAATCCCTCCTTTGGCGGCCATCCGCCGGAGCCGATCGCTGAGCACCTCTGCGAGCTTTCCACTCTGGTGACAAGCGGCGCCTTCCAGGTCGGCCTGGCGCTGGACGGGGATGCGGACCGCATTGGCGCCGTGGACGAGCGTGGCGAATTCTTCTCTTCACACCGGATCTTCACCGTCCTTTTGCGTCATCTCTACGAGCGGAAGGGGGTGCGCGGCGGCGTGGTGAAAACGGTCTCCACCACCAGGATGATCGATCTGCTGGCGGCGAAGTACGACCTGGCGCTGTTCGAAACCCCGATCGGCTTCAAACACATCTGCGAGATGATGCTGGAGCACGACATCTTGATGGGTGGCGAAGAGTCCGGCGGCCTCGGCGTGAAAGGGCACATCCCGGAGCGTGACGGCATTCTGATGGCACTTCTCTTGTTGGAGGCGATGGCGATGAGCGGCAAGGGGCTGCGGACGCTTCTGGAAGAGACCATGGATGAGATCGGGCACTTCCACTATGCCAGGATCGACCTCCCTATCGAGAACGCCGCCAAACTGCGCCTCATGGAGGAACTCGCCACCGGTACCCTGGGGAGCATCGCCGGTTTTGAGGTGGTGCAGCACAACTTCAGTGACGGTTTCAAGTACATCTTTCAGGATGGCTCCTGGCTCCTGATCCGCCCATCCGGGACCGAACCGGTGCTTAGGCTGTACAGCGAGGCGGGGGACCCGGCCAGGGTGACGCTGCTTCTCCAGGCCGCACGCGGCATCGCAGGCGTCTAGCGCAGCCCGGGCAACCGGCAAATACCTTGAAATGGCGCAATGGTTCTGTTATAGAATATGGTTTGCGTCCAAACCCAGTACCGCTTAAGGAGTCATCCATGGCGAATCCTCAGTTGATTATGTACGACGAGGAATTCAAGCAGATCAATGCGGTTATCGAGAAGCTCCTTAGGGAAGCCAACTCCAAGGTTATTTTTCTGGTGGACAAGAACGGCCAACTGATCACCGGTTGCGGCGAGACGGAGCGTTTCGACACGACCTCGCTCGCTTCTTTGACTGCGGGCAATATCGCGGCCACCGGCGGACTGGCGAAGCTGATCGGCGAGAAAGAGTTCTCGATCCTGTTTCATGAGGGTGAGAAGGACAACCTGCACATCTCGATCGTGGCCGGCAGGGTGATCCTGGTGGTGCTCTTCGACAGCCGTTCCTCGCTGGGTCTGGTCCGCCTGCGGGTCAAGAAAGCCTCCGACGAACTTGCCGCCATCTTTGGGCGTCTGCTGCAAAAGAGCGAAGAAAAAGAGAAGAGCGGCGAGAGCGAATTTCCTTTTGCCGAGATCACCGACGACGATATCGATAATCTCTTCAGCTAATTAGAAGCTCACTCAACTATAAAGAGGTAATGTCGGATGTCCTTCATCAACTACGCTTCCCGTGAAATCAACTGCAAGATCGTCTATTACGGCCCGGGCCTGTGCGGCAAGACGACCAATCTGCAGTTCGTTTATCAGAAGACCGCCCCGGAAGCGAAGGGGAAGATGATAAGCCTCGCGACGGAGACGGAGCGCACGCTCTTCTTCGACTTCCTCCCTCTGGCTCTGGGTGAGATCCGCGGCTTCAAGACGCGCTTCCACCTCTACACGGTCCCCGGCCAGGTCTTCTACGACGCCTCAAGAAAGCTGATCCTCAAAGGGGTGGACGGCGTCGTGTTCGTTGCCGACTCGCAAGAGGAGCGCATGGACGCGAACATCGAGAGCGTGGAGAACCTGCGGATCAACCTGACCGAGCAGGGGTACGACCTGGATAAGATCCCCTACGTGGTCCAGTACAACAAGCGTGACCTTCCTAACACCGTTAGCGTAGAGGAGTTAAGGCGCGAGCTGAACCCCACCAACGTTCCCGATTTCGAGGCCTGCGCCACTACCGGCGAAGGGGTCTTCGAGACGCTGAAGGCAATCGCCAAGCTGATCCTTTTCGATTTGAAGCAAGGGAAGTAGAGTCGGCGGTGGGGGCTGGGCGAACACAAGGTTCGCCCCTACGAGTTGATGATGCCCCTAGATGGATGTAGCCCTTATTAATTTGATTGAAGCCTTGGTGTATTCGCCCATGCCTTTAACCCTCTCCCCTGCCTCCCCAATTAACCGGGAGCGGGGGATTTGTGTAAATGCTCCCAAACCTTCTTCGCCGCGCTCTCGGTCACTCCAGGCGTCTTGCAAAGCTCCTCCAGCGTCGCCTCCCGCACTCCCTTGAGACTCCCGAAATGCACCAGTAGCGCCTTCTTCCGTTTGCCGCCGATGCCAGGCACCCCCTCCAGCTCCGAACTGGTGATTGCCTTGCTGCGCACCGCCTTGTGATAGGTGACCGCGAACCGGTGGGCCTCGTCCCTGATGCGCACCAGCAAAAGAAGGGGTGCTGAGTTCTGCCTGAGCGAGATGGGGTTCTTGCGCCCCGGTCGGAACACCCGCTCATCGCTCCTGCTGATCTCCTCGCTTTCCATATCCCTTGCCACCCGGCTCTTGGCCAGACCTGCCGCCTCCACACCTTCGACTCCGAGCTCCTCAAGCACCGCACTCAACACGTTTAATTGGCCGATGCCGCCGTCGACCACGATCAGGTCCGGCTTGTTCTCCTCGCTATCGGGCCGGAAGCGGCGCGAAAGCACCTCGCGCATCATGGCGAAGTCGTCCGACTGCGTCACCCCTCTGATCCGGTAGCGCCGGTACAGCGAGCGGTCCGGTTTGCCGTCCATGAAGACGACGCGGCTCCCGACCGCCATCTCCCCTTGAATGTTGGAGATGTCGTAGCACTCCATCCTTCTGGGGGTGGCGGGGAGGTTTAACTTCTCTGCCAGCTCGCTCAGCAAAGTTGCCGATGAGCTCTCCCTGGCGGCGCGCTCCTCGGCTGCAGTTTGCGCGTTCTTCTGGGCCAGCTTGACGATCTCCAGTTTGGGGCCGCGCTGCGGTGCGCTGATGGTCACCTTTTTCCCCGACTTATCGGAAAGAAGCTCCTCCAGTGCGGCAGGCTCGGCTATCGGGAGCGGAATCAGGATATGGGACGGGATCGGCGTATCCAGATCGTAATATTCGTTCAGGAAGGAAGCCAGTCCCTCCTCGGTCTCCATCTCCCAGTCGAAGAGGAAGCCCCGGCTACCGGTGAGAGTGCCGCCGCGGATGTGGAGCAGGGCGATCTGCATCTGGTCCCCTTGCCGGTACAGGCCGAAGACATCGCTGTCCCCGCCGCGTGCCACCATTTTTTGCCGTTCGACAGTCACTTCGATGGCGCGCAACAGATCGCGGTAACGGGCAGCGTCCTCGTAGCGCATCTCCTCGGAAGCCTGGGCCATCCGCGCGCGGTAGAGCCGGGCGACATCGGTGTTCTTCCCCTGCAGAAAGAGGGCTGCACCTTCGGCGAGCGCGGCGTAGTCGGGCACCGAGATCAGGCCGCAGCAGGGGGCGGAGCACTGCTTTATCTGGTAGTAGAGGCAGGGGCGTTTGCGGCTCATGCAGGAGGCGAGCGGGTAGTGGCGCAGCGGGAAAATCTTGTAGAGCTGTTTCAGCACCTCTTTGGCGGAGGTCGCCGATGAGTAGGGTCCGAAATACTTGGCGCCGTCGGCGGGGACCTTGCGCACGATGGAAAGTTTCGGAAACGGTTCCTTCATGTCCATACGCAGCGAGAAGTAGGTCTTGTCGTCGCGCAGGTTGATGTTGTATTTGGGGTGGTGCTGCTTGATCAGCGTGTTTTCGAGGATCAGCGCCTCTTTCTCCGTGTCGGTAACGATATATTCGACGGAGGAGACCAGTTGCACCATGAAGCGGATATGAATCCGTGCATCTCCCGAGCCGGTGACGTAGGAGCGCACCCGTTTTTTCAGGTTGCGTGCCTTGCCCACGTAGATGATGCTGCCATCAACGGCCTTCATTAGGTAAATGCCGGGTGAGGAGGGGAAGTTGTTGACCATCTCAAGCGCTATCATGAGGCGTAGTATAGACGGAAGCGGGACAGAAGGGAAGATGGTGCTTGGGGCGGGGGAGGGGGATTTAGATTTTAATGGGAGAAGTTGCTTCCCCTCCCCCAGCCCCTCCCATAAAGGGAGGGGGGAGGTTGTCAAAGGAAGGGAAAGTTAGAAAAGGAAGCCGGTTGAAGCCAACGACTATCTCTTCGTCCTGGTAGTCCCGCTCTTCGAGGAGGTGGGCTTGGATGAGGACGGTCTTGAGGATCCCGGCCTTGCGCCGCCCGGCTTTAAGAAGCCTGATTTAGCGCCACCAGGCTTGGCAAATCTGGTTTTGGGTCCTTCGGATCTGGTAAACCCGGAGTCAGGAGACTCGGATCTGGTAAACCCGGACTTAGGTGCGTCGGATCTCGAGAAGCCGGTTTTAGGACCTTCGGACCTGGAAAAGCCTGCTTTAGGTGCTTCGGATCTGGGAAAGGCGGGCTTTCCTGTCGCAGGCCTGGCCGATGACGGTCTTGCCGGAGCTGCAGGTCTCGCCGCTGCCGGTTTGGGTGCTGCGGGTTTTGGCTCGTTGGGGTTGTTATCGCTGCCACCCCCCTTCGGCTTGCCTCTAAAGGGGGCACCGCCGCCCGACGGTCTCATCTTCTGCGCGTTGGCGATAGAGACGGTAATCTGACGGTCGATCAGCATGGCGCCGTCCAGCGAGTTGACTGCGTCCCGTGCCTCGGCCTCGGTAGACATTCTCACGTAGCCGCAACCCTTGAACTCACCGGTCTTGAGGTCGGTTATCAGGTGGATCGAGGTAACCCTTCCCGACACGGAAAACAACTTTTCGATGTCGTACTCGGTTGCATCGTATGACAGGCTGCCTACATACAGCTCTTTTCCACTTTTAGACATTTGCTTATCTCCTTGGTGCATGACCTTCTTTGACCTGATTACTGCTCTTCATTCCGCTCCCACACTGGGTGATGGATGCTGCTTTCTGCGCAGAACTATTGGAGTTCCCCTCTCAAACCCTTCCGCTCTGGACGAGGGGATTGGTGGAGTGCTGTTTAGCTGAAGTCAAGTCTATGAATGGCATTTTAGATGATTTCGAAATTAATCGCACACATTAGCACAAAAAGCACCTGTGCGGCAAAGCTTTCCGTGCGTCAGTTTAACCGGTCTGGTTCTCCAGTTCACGAAGGATGGCGGTGAACATAGGTTCCCTATCGGTTCTGGACGCTGAAACCACCATTTCCACCTCTATCAACCTGCCGCCTGCGCGGCGCACCTTGTGCGGGTAGCTTTCCTCGGTGACCTCTTCTCCCGCCGCAAGTTTCTCCTTGAGTGCAGCTCCGTCATCAAGGTACGAGAAGATCGATTCGCCAAGCAGCGATTGCCTGTTACGCCCAAAGAGTGCTTCCGCCTTCTGGTTTGCAATCACTATCTTGCCGTCCTTGAGGAAGGTGAGCACTGCGGAGCCGGAGAGTTCGATGAACCGGCGGTATCGCTCATCGGCTTCTCTGGACTGCAGGGTCTTGCGAGCCAGTTCCTCCATCAACTCATTGAAGGCGCCGATCAGGCTGCCGATCTCATCATGGGACGCCTGCGGCAGCTTTTCATCGAAGTTGCCGGTCCTGGTCACGCGGATAATCCCCTCTGACACTCTTTTGACGGGATCGATGATCTGTCGACTCATTATGATAGCCATCACTAGTATGACGATGAGGAAGATCAACCCTCTGCTAATGATGTCGAGCTTGAGGTTGGCACCGAGCTGCGCGTAGAGGTCTTTCATGGGTATGGTGACTGAGACGGCACCGATGACCTCACCCACTTTGTAGTTGTAGGAGATGTGTCCGGGAGGAAAGCGCTTTTGCACGAAGTTGGGAGCGCTCTCATAGCTGCCGTGGCATTCGAGGCAGGATGCGGTGGCGAGCATCGGCTGCATGTAGCGGAAGGCGCGCGGGCCGCCGTTCTCGACGATCTCATAGACCTCCGAACTGGGATCGCGGGCGAATGCCTTGAGCTGGGTCGTTTCAAACTGGTCCGGGCGGTTTTCCGGGTTCCGGTATCGTAACGACACCTGACGCACGTAGAACTTGGAGTTTTGCGTCACCCTCCTCGCCACCTGGGTCGCAACGACCTGAGGCACAAGATTGTAATTATGCTCAGGCTCGTCCTTTACGACCGAAGACATATAATCGCGGGTCTGGATCAACTGGCTGGCAAAGGTTCGAGCGTTGTCGACCGCAAAATTGAGGATGAAGCTTTCTTGTCTTTGGTAGGTGAAGATTGCGGTGATGATGAACAGGACCAGCAGCAGAAGAGACATCAGGCCGAAAAACTTGATGCGTATGGGTCGGTCGGCAAAACGGGTCATATACCCTCCGGAAAATCTAATGGGAGAGTATACCGGAAGGGGTGTGATTCACAAGGGAAGCGAGAAGTTATGCGGAGAAACCGGGCGAGTGGAGGGGTAGGTGGTGCAGCGGCGAACGGCAATTCTAATGGAGGACGTGATTCACCCCAAAATGGCACTGCTATCAGAATCCCCTCGCCCTCCCCGCCTTCGCGCTGAAGCGCTACGTCGCGCTAGCGGGAGAGGGGCAGGGGGTACTGCCATTAAGATAGAGGAACCGTAAATTCGTAGGTCGGGTTAGCGGCCTCATCGCGTAACCCGACGGCATGTTGGCGGCACGACAGAGCCGATCACGCCAACCTACGCGTGCCCGGCCTCCTGTAGGAGCGGCATTCCTGCCGCGATTGATCTGCAGAGAATCGCGGCAAGAATGCCGCTCCTACAGTATGTCATTAACATTAATAGTAGTGGGGGCAGGGGGTGGTGAGCAATGAGTGGCACCGAAGGCAAACCGTAAGTCTAAGTCCCCTTTTTCAAAGGGGGACTTTTCGGTCGCATGTTGCAAGCTCTACTTCTTATGGCACTCGAAGCAGATTTCCTCGGTCGCTCTGCGCTGCATCTGGGCGGCCTTGTCTTTGGGAATTCCTTTTCCCATCAGCTTCTCGCCCATCTTGTGGCAGGCGAAGCAGTTCCTTCCCTGCAGTTCCTTGTGCATGCGCACCATCGCCGGGTTCTTGCTGTGGCAGACCTTGCATTCGAAGGCGAGGGCGGGTTGGGCTGCAAATAGTAGCAGGGCGGTTGCGGAAATGAATCTGATCATGGGTTCTCCTGTTAGCTGAAGTTGCGGATTTTATCCTTCGGGCATTTCCCCCTCTCCCTAACCCTCTCCCACGAGGGGAGAGGGGACTTGAACAAGGGCTGAGGGCCATCCTTCCTTGATGGGGGGACCTGGGTGAAAGCGCGCTTTGGCCCCCCTCCCTTTATGGGAGGGGCTGGGGG